>Ga0209475_10001253_pt1 | contig 33673 bp, 27 predicted proteins | sample tdDd471_FD_187128 | JGI IMG/M metagenome (GOLD analysis project Ga0209475, IMG submission 187128) | Marine sediment microbial communities from the Atlantic coast under amendment with organic carbon and nitrate - tdDd47.1 (SPAdes)... | ecosystem: Environmental > Aquatic > Marine > Coastal >... | reverse complement strand
ATCGCCATTTGCATCTACCAGTTTAATGCCTCTAGAGTTAAATTCGTTTGTTAAAGCATCTGTGATTCTTTTTTTGTCGAAATCGTTTAAAATTTTGTCACTTTCTTTTTCCCAGCCTCCAAAGCTAACTGTTTTATATTTTTTGAAATCTGTACTTTTATCATAGTCACTGTTTACTTGTGCAATACTGTTACTTGTAAAAATGAATATTGTGACTAGGATACCGAATGTATTGAATAGATTTTTCATAAAATGTTACTGTGTAATGATATATAGATGATTAGTATTGAAAAATAAAGGTAAAAAAAAATCTTAAAATATCGTTTTATAATAAATGGAGTAATTAAATTTTTACCACTCATTAATTCTATTGGAATCCAGTTTAATAAAAATAAACAATAAAATAGTAAAGCCCCAAAGTCCTGAGCCACCATAGCTAAAGAAAGGTAACGGAATTCCAATGGTTGGTATCAATCCCATAACCATGCCTATATTAATCATGAAATGGAAAAAAAGTATGGATGCCACACTGTAGCCATAGACACGACTAAATTTTGACTTTTGTAGTTCGGAAAGGTGCAAAATACGGAGTAATAACAGGACAAAAAGCACTACTACAAAAGTGGTGCCAGCAAAACCCCATTCTTCGCCAACTGTACTGAAAATGTAATCAGTATGCTGTTCTGGAACAAATTTTCCTGTAGTTCTAGTGCCTTCCAAAAACCCTTTGCCAGTTAAACCTCCAGAGCTTATGGCTTTTTCAGATTCGTAGAGATTGTATAAAATATCCCTTCTCATTTGGGCAATTTTATCAGGATCTTTTTCCAGTCTTAACCACAAGCTTATTCGGTCTTGTTGATGAGGTTGCAGAATGTTTTGATAGAAAAATTTAATCCCAAAACTTAAAACCAAACAGGTTGCAATAGCAAATAGGGTTTGTAGTATTCGAGGTTTTTTTCTTCTTGTAAAGTGATAAGCCAAAATTAAAATGGTAAAGACAATTCCAGTGATCGTGGCTCCAAACTTTAATGAACTTACAGAAATAAATATAAGCAACAGACTTAGTGTCAAGTAAATTTTTGGCAGTCCTTCCCTGTAAAAAACAAAAAAGAAAGACGCGTACACAACGGTACTTCCTGCATCATTTTGAAGTAAAATTAAGATAGCTGGAATAGCTATAATTATAAAGGCTTTAATTTGGTCTTTAAAATTTTTTATATCTGTTTGTAAATCGCTTAAAAACTTTGCAACAGCAAGAGCTGTTGCAGCTTTGGCAAATTCACTGGGTTGAATGGTCATACCTCCAATGGCATACCAAGAGGTAGCACCATTTACATTTTTTCCGGCAATAAACAAACCAACCAAGGACAACATGGAGACAATGTAAATAATACTGGAGAAACGTTCATAAAATTTTGATTCTATGGAAAGAATAAGAATAATCAATAAAACCGTTAAGGCTATAAACATCAGCTGCTTGCCATAAGGTTGGGAAAAATCAAAATAATCAATGGTTTCCCCAACATGAGAAGCAGATAAGATGTTTAGCCAACCAAAACCAACAAGCAGTAAAAATATGATGATGGTGATCCAATCGAACCTAAAATGTCTATTTGTCTCTCTATACATTAGTTGTTAATTGTAAACGGTTTTCCAGAATACGGCTTGGCATATTCTTCCTCCAAGCTTTTATCTAAAACCATTTGTTCCATTTGTTTCAATGTTACTTCGCCCTTTAAATATTTTTCTATCATCAAACTAGCTATTCTACCAGCCCAACGTGCGCCATAATAACCATTTTCAACAAAAACGGCTAAAGCTATTTTAGGGTCGTCTTTTGGGGCAAAGGCTATAAAAATGGAATGGTCTGTTAATTGGGTTCTTTTGCCATCTATAATAGTGAAATTTTCTGCTGTTCCGGTTTTTCCACAAACATCTATCCCTGGAACTTTTAAAAACCAAGCTGTTCCGTTGTTGTACACATCAAAAAGTCCTTGAATTACGGGATCAAAATGTTTTGGATCTATTGTGGTCTGGTTTTTTGTGGTGTATTTTTTGTCTATAGGTTTTCCTTCTATGTGTTTAATAATATGTGGTGTGTAGTAATACCCTTTATTGGCAATGGCAGCTGTGGCATTGGCCAGTTGTATAGGTGTTACTAAAACCTCTCCTTGACCAATGGAGTTGGAGATAATGGTGGTTGCTCCCCAATTAAAATCTGGATACCATTTATCGTAATAGGCACCATCAGGAATATTCCCCTTTTTTCCTATGGCTAAATCGTAACCCAAAAAATTTCCAAATCCAAAACTTTTCATATGGTCACTCCATATATCCATAGCTTTTCCAGCATCTGGATATAAATCAATATTTTTTCTAAAGGCGTTGGCAAAATAGGAATTACAAGATTTAGCAATTCCTAGAACCAAATCCCTTTTTCCACCACCACAATGGCAACCCATGGTACCTCTTCTTCCATAGTGATAAACACCAGAACAATAAAGCGTGGTTTGAGGTGTGATGGCATGTTCCTGCAAAGCCACCAAAGACACAAACACTTTAAATGGCGAACCAGGTTCGTGCATACGCAAGAGTCCTCTATCAATTAAGGGTCTGTTAATTGTGTCGTTGTAAAGCTTAGTGAAATTTCTGGAACGTTGTCTTCCAACCAATAAATTAGGATCGTAGGTTGGTGCAGATACCAGTGCCAATATTTCTCCAGAACTTGGTTCAATAGCTACAATGCCACCATGTTTTTTTTGCATTAAACGCTCGCCATATTCTTGCAAATCGGCATCAATGGAAATGGTAATGTCCTTCCCTTGTTGAGGTACTGTATCGTATATGCCATCTTTATAGGGACCAATGTCTCTGTTAAATCTATCTTTTTGAATAAACTTTATCCCTTTAACACCTCTAAGCTCTTCCTCGTAAGAAAGTTCCACGCCTTGTTTTCCAATCAAGTCTCCCATGTTGTAGTATGGATCGTTGTCTATTTGGTACTGTGTCGCTTCGGCAATATAACCCAATACATTGGCTCCAATGGTTGTTTGGTAGTCTCTTAATGAACGCTTTTGAATATAAAATCCTTCATATTTCCTCATTTTCTCTTGGAGTGCTGCATAATCTTCTTTTGACAACTGAGGCACAAAAACAGAGGGTAATCTAGGGGAATAATGGTAAGCTTTTTTATATATTTTTTTGAATTGTTCAATATCGATTTTAAGTAACGAACAAAATTCCAAGGTGTCCAGGGGTTTTACCTCGCGAGGAATCACCATCACATCATATGAAGGTTGGTTGGCCACCAATAGTTTTCCATTTCTATCGTAAACAAAGCCACGCTTAGGGTAATCGTACACTTTTCTTATGGCATTATCATCGTAGAGACTGTGTTCTTCGGCATTATAAACCTGAAGGTAAAACAATCTCGCTATAAAGCTCACGCCTACAAGAATAATGGTAATAAAAAGTAATAGTTGTCTCATTAATTTCTCCTGCTAAAGATAATGGTTGTCAATAAACATAATATAATAGTAAATATACTGGAGAATAACGTGTTTTGAAGGATTAAAATTATCTTATAAAAGTTAAAAAATTCCAATGAGAATAAAATAAAATGATGAATTAAGGTCAAAATGGCAATATAGGTAAGTTTGGAGCCAAACTCCACATTGCCAAATTTCATGGTTTGATGATCGTAAACGGCTCCAAATGAAAACTTTAATATAAAAGGCCTAATAAAAGCTATGGTCACAGATGCTGCAGCATGAACACCTCCAGAATCTAAAAAGGTATCAATGGTCAAACCCAATAAAAAACTGACAAGAATAAAAATAACCCGATTGTTTTTTAAAGGATACAATAAAATGAACAAAATGTATAAATACGGATTTATATAACCTAAGAAGTTGATATGGCTCAGTACCAAAACCTGCAATAATGCCAAAATAATAAACCGAAAGGTATGGGTAAATACAATACTATTCATTGGTGTTGTTTATTAAGGCATTTATTTCTTCGGCATCTTTATTTTCTATAACATACACGTGTTCCAAACTTGTCATATCGTTAAACAAACGTACATGAATGATGTAGTAATTTTGGGAAGCATCCAAGGTGTAACTGTCTATGGTACCAATAGGAATGTCTTTAGGGAAAATGGAAGATCTACCAGACGTTATAATGGTATCTCCAGCCGTAATTGGAGCGATTTTCGGGATTTCTGTAAGTTGAACCAAATAGGGCGATTTGCCATTCCATACCAAAGAACCAAAATGATTCGATTTTTTTAACTTGGCACTAATTCGGCTATTGGTGTTCAAAACCGAAATAACCGTAGCATATTTTTTACTGGTATTATCCACAATACCTACCAGGCCTTTTGGTGAAATTACACCAAAATCTTGTTTGATGCTATCTCTTTTTCCTCTATTGATCAATAACACATTGTTGTTGGAAGAGTAGCTGTTTTTTATAACTACTGCAGGAGAAAACTTGTAGGAAACCCCAGAATAAACCGTATCAACAAAAGTTTTGTTAATGGAATCCGTTTTGTTGTACAAAAGCGACTTTAATTGATTGTTTTCTTGCTGAAGAAGCTCGTTTTGCTTTCTCAGGTGCATGTATTCACTAACATTGTTTACTGAATTGTAAATACCTCCAGACAAAAAATTGGCCGAATTAATAAATTTACTTTTATGATATGAATGCGATTGAATGGTAAACACCATGGCAATTGAAAACAACAATAAGTATAACAAAAACGATTTGTTTCTTATTATGAAGTTTATAATTTGCTGCATGTGTTAGGGCTATTTTATCAATATGCTTTTGTATTTAGGTAAGTTTTTAAGGGTTATTCCTGTACCACGAACAACAGCTCGTAACGGGTCTTCTGCAATGTAAACAGGCAAATCGGTTTTTTGGGACAAACGCTTGTCCAACCCTCTTAACATCGATCCACCACCAGCTAAATAAATACCAGTATTGTAAATGTCTGCTGCCAATTCTGGAGGTGTTTGGGACAAGGTTTCCATAACAGCATCTTCAATACGCAAAATGGATTTATCCAAGGCTTTGGCAATTTCCCTATAAGAAATGTTTACTTGTTTTGGTTTCCCTGTTAATAAATCACGTCCTTGAACGCTCATATCTTCTGGTGGAAGTTCCAAATCTTCAGTTGCTGCACCAATCTGGATTTTTATTTTTTCGGCAGTACGCTCACCAACATATAGGTTGTGCTGTGTGCGCATGTAATAAATAATATCATTGGTAAACACATCTCCTGCAATTTTAACCGATTTATCACAAACAATACCTCCTAAGGCCAAGACAGCAATTTCTGTGGTTCCACCACCTATATCCACAATCATGTTTCCTTTTGGCTGCATTATGTCCACACCAATACCAATAGCTGCTGCCATAGGTTCGTGAATTAAGTAAACCTCTTTACCATTAACGCGTTCGGCACTTTCTTTTACGGCTCGCATTTCCACTTCTGTAATTCCAGAAGGAATACAAATAACCATACGTAAAGCTGGTGTAAAAAATTTCTTTTTTAATGCAGGAATGTTTTTAATAAACATGCTTATCATCTGCTCACTGGCATCAAAATCTGCAATAACCCCATCTTTAAGCGGTCTGATGGTTTTAATGTTTTCATGTGTTTTTCCTTGCATCATGCTGGCTTCCTTACCAACAGCAATTATTTTTCCAGAAATTCTATCTCGCGCAACTATAGAAGGACTATCTACAACCACTTTATCGTTATGGATAATAAGTGTGTTTGCAGTCCCTAAATCTATTGCTATTTCCTCGGTTAGGAAGTCAAAAAATCCCATGCGTTACAGTCGTTTATTTGAGGTTTGTTAATCTAATCTTGTAAATGTAATAAAAGTTATGCAATTATTATCTTCGGTTGTCTTTTTGATTGTTATTATTCGATAAGCTACGTCATTTTTAATTGGGCAACTTCCAAAATCCTTTAAAAGATTTCCAAGATCAAGAAGATTTAGTGCTTAAAATGCCTAGTTCCTGTCATGACCATGGCCAAATGGTTCTCATTGCAATAATCTATGCTCAGTTGGTCTTTAATGGAACCACCTGGTTGAATCACTGCCGAAATACCTGCATTATCTGCAATCTCTACACAATCTGGAAACGGAAAAAACGCATCACTGGCCATCACAGCCCCTTTTAAATCGAAATTAAAGGATTGTGCTTTGTGTATGGCTTGATTTAAAGCGTCTACACGACTGGTTTGCCCTGTTCCACTAGCACATAATTGTTTGTTTTTTGCCAAAACGATGGTGTTCGATTTGGTGTGTTTGCAAATTTTTGATGCAAAAATCAAATCTTCTAACTCCTTTTTGGTTGGTTTATTGTTTGTAGCATAAGATAAATCTGTAACTGTATCGGTTTTGTGGTCCCTATCTTGAACCAATACACCATTTAAACAGGTCCTTACCGTGGTTTGAGGCAACTGGATGTCTTTTAAAATCAGTAAAATGCGATTCTTTTTACCTTTTAAAACAGTAGCTGCTTCCGAAGTAAACGAAGGTGCTATAACCACTTCGCAAAATAACTTATGGATCTCCTCGGCTGTCGCTAAATCAATTTCAGAATTGCTGATCAATATGCCACCAAAAGCAGAAACAGGATCGCCTGCCAAAGCGGCTTGATATGCTTCCAAAACAGTTTCCCTTTGTGCAAATCCACAAGCATTGTTGTGTTTTAAGATGGCAAAAGTTGGTGCTTCGCCTTTAAACTCGTTCATTAAATTTACGGCTGCATCTACATCCAACAAGTTGTTATAGCTTAATTCCTTGCCATGAAGCTTGGTGAAAATGTCATCGAAATTTCCATAGAAAAACCCTTTTTGATGTGGATTTTCGCCATAACGTAATACTTGACCTTGAGTTTCGCTAATTTTTAGACTGGCAATGTCTTGATTGCTGTTGAAATAATTGAAAATGGCCGAATCGTAATGAGATGAAACATTGAAAGCCTTGGCAGCAAAACGCTTTCTGTCTGCTTCAGAGGTTTCGCCATTTTTGGTTTGAAGTAGTTGCAAAAATTCTTTGTAATCTTCAACTGAAGCCACACATACCACATCTGCATAATTTTTGGCAGCAGCACGAATTAATGAAATCCCACCAATGTCAATTTTTTCTATAATGTCTTGGTTGCTGGCTCCAGAGGCCACTGTTTTTTCAAAAGGATATAGATCCACAATAACCAAATCGATTTGTGGAATTTCAAAATCGACCAACTCTTTGGCATCACTGTCATTGTTTTGACGGTTTAAGATACCTCCAAACACTTTTGGGTGTAAGGTTTTAACACGGCCACCAAGAATAGAAGGATAAGAGGTTACCTCTTCTACAGGAACCACTGGAATCCCTAAATCCTGAATGAATTTTTCTGTGCCACCAGTGGAATAAATAGTGACATTTTGTTGATGTAGTTGCTTTACAATTGGTTCTAATCCGTCTTTACTGAAAACAGAAATTAAAGCCGATTTAATGGTTTTGTTGTTGCTCATTTTAGTTGTGTTGTGTGTCTGGAACATTCTTGATGAAGCAATTAGCTCACGGAGAATGTTAGTTGTTTTTTATGACTGCAAAAGTAGGTATTTCAATCAAAAAAAACCTAGGTTAGGGTCGCTAAAAACATGAGATTTTTCAACTTAAATGAAAAGTTGTTAACAACTATAGTATGGATGCCACTTTCTCACAAACAAATTCCAAAAAACGTTCGTCCTCCTCGCTAAACGGATCAGGTGTGTTGGAGTCTATGTCTATTTGTCCTATGTTTTCTCCGTTTACAAAAATAGGGATTACAATTTCAGCTTTAACAGTGATGCTACAAGCAATGTAGTTGTCTTGAGCAGAAACATCAGGAACCACAAAGTTTTTGTTGCTTACAGCTACTTGACCACAAATACCTTTCCCAAAAGGAATGATGATGTGGTCTGTGGGTTCACCTACATAAGGTCCCAGTTTTAGTTCGTTTTTGTCGCCATTTTTAAAGTAAAAACCCACCCAATTGTAATGTGGGATCTGAGCTTCCAAAAGTTCACAAATATTTTTTAAACGCTCGTTAACTGGTTTTTCGGAAGAAATGATAGTTTCTATTTGAGGTTTTAGTGATGTAAAAGTCATTTTTAAGAAAATTTTCAGCAAAAGTATTTAAAAAGCTAGTCTTGTAAGACTTAATTTGTATAATTTTAACGAGAGAAACAACAAATTTCAATTGAAAGACTTATTAAAAAAATATAAATCTGTTATTACATTTATTTTCACCTTTTTATTGGTGTATGCCGTCTTGACGTTTGCTTATAAGCTGTATCTGCAATATGGTTCCAGTGACGTTTATTATCCAGACTACATGACAAATTTGGTAGCCAAACAAAGTAAGGACTTACTGGAAACCCTTGGGTACCAAGCGCAGATAATTCCTCATCCAGACGAGCCTTCCATGAAATTGATTATTAATAATAAATATGTGGCTCGAGTGATAGAAGGATGTAATTCGGTTAGTGTAATCATCCTTTTCGCGTCTTTCATTATTGCATTTACCGGAAAATTTAAAACCACTTTTTTTTATCTGTTGGCTGGAAGCGTGTTGATTTATGTGGCCAATTTGGTACGTGTGGTAATTTTATCTGTAGGTCTGTATCACTACCCTTGGCGAAAGGATGTTTTGCACACGGTTATTTTTCCGGCTATTATTTATGGAATGGTGTGTTTGCTTTGGTTATTTTGGGTAAATAGGTTTTCTAATCCCAAAAAGCATGAATAAGGGTTTTAAATACATAGCATTTTTTGTATTGGTTGGCTTGTTGGTCTTAATAAGGGTTTTTGAAGAACAATTGTTTTACGATCCCTATTTGGCTTTTTTTAAAAACGATTATTTATATATAGACTCTCCAAGACAGGAAGTGTTTAAGCTGGCAGCATTTACAACACTTAGGTATGTTTTGAACACGGTTATCTCACTTGGTATTTTGTTTGTGCTTTTTAAGGATTTAAGCGTTATTAAGTTTTCGGTTTTAGTCTATGCTTTGGCATATGTGGTGTTTATGTCTCTGTTTTTATATTTTGTAATTCACCCAAAACAGGAAGATTATTATTTGTTTTTTAATGTGAGACGTTTTTTAATTCAACCTTTGATAGCCTTGTTGCTCATTCCAGCATTTTATTACCACAAACAACGATTGTAAATGTTAATCCTTTGAAAAAAGGATTTGTTTCAGATGCTTTTTTTATAAATTTGCATCGAAATAGAATGATGATAAAAGCAATTCTACATAAAACCTTTTCAGTGGCTTTGGCTTGCTTGGTGTTGTTTTCAACCTTGTCCTTTACAGTTGAAAAACACTACTGTGGCAATCATTTGGTAGATGTAGCTATTTTTACCAAAGCAGAAAATTGTGGCATGGATCCGGAAGCCTTTGCAACTGCCAATTTTGAAAAAAAACATTGCTGTAAGGATGAAATCCAGGTTGTTAAAGGGCAAGATAAATTAAAGAAATCTTCCTTTGAAGACTTGCAGTTGGAACAACAACTCTTCTTAAGTGCTTTTATTTGTTCTTTTCTTAATTTATACGAAGGTTTACCAGAACAGGTAATTCCTCATAAAAATTACTCTCCTCCCAATCTGGTTGCTGATATACATGTACTGGATCAGGTTTTTTTGATTTGATAAATAGATTTTTAACATTCCCTTTACTTATGTGTTAAACAGTAAGGGAACTTATGCTGTCTATCGCTTTTGCGAAATGATGAAATAAAAATCTTTTTCAAACAAAATTTTAATAATGAAAAACCTATTTATTAGAAAATATCCAGCAGCTTTTGTTGGTTCTATCAATATAAAAATTACCCTATTATTGATTTTAATTCCTGTTTTTTCTTTTTCACAAGAGAAATTAAAGGGGATGATCATGGAAGTGAACGAAGAAAGTAAACACGTACCTGTTGCAGGCGCCAATGTATATTGGCTAAACACAACGGTTGGTGCCATTACAGATTTTGAAGGAACATTTACCATTCCATATAAACCCGAGTACAAAAAACTAGTGGTGAGTTTTGTAGGATATAAAACAGATACACTAACGGTTAAAAATACAGATCACATCCACCATATATTACAATCCACAAGCAGTTTGGATGAAGTGGTTGTGACCTCTAGGAAGCAAGCAACTGCAAAATCTTATTTGGCTTCACAAAATATTATGACGGTAAGTAGCGACGAGCTTTTAAAAGCAGCATGCTGTAACCTCTCTGAGAGCTTTGAGACCAATCCTTCCATAGATGTAAATTTTGCTGATGCTGTTTCTGGAACCAGACAAATTAAAATGTTGGGATTAACCAGTCCCTACATCTTGATCACTACCGAAAATATTCCTTCCATTCGAGGAGCTTCTCAAGCCTATGGCTTAAGTTTTATTCCAGGAACCTGGGTTGAAAGCATACAAATTACCAAAGGAGGAGGAAGTGTGGTAAATGGTTATGAAAGCATTGCTGGACAAATAAACACCGAATTGGTAAAACCTAAAACCGATAATTCCTTGTTTGTAAACTTGTATGCAGGAAGTAACGAAAGGTTGGAGCTAAACACCCATTTAAACACTAATGTCTCCGAAAAATGGGACACTGGTTTGTACATTCATGGAAACACTCACAATAAAAAACATGATGTGAATGACGATGGTTTTCTGGATATGCCAATCTATAACCAAATCAATATCATGAACCGTTGGCAGTATACCAATCCAGAAAAAGGTTTGGTAAGTTTTTTTAATGTGAAATATTTAAATGATAGTAAACAAACTGGAGAACTTGATTTCAATCCAGATACCGATATGTTAACCACAAATGCTTGGGGAAGCGAAATAGATACCCAACGTTTTGAAGCTGCTGTAAAATTGGGTTATGTTAATCCAGAGATTCCTTATCAAAGCATCGGGTTTCAAAGTGCCTTTAGTTGGCATGAGCAGGATTCGTATTTTGGACTTAATATTTACGATATTACTCATAATAGCTTATATGCAAATGCCATATATAATTCCATTATTAGCGACTCCAGACATAAAATTAAAACGGGTTTAAGCTATACATACGATCATTACAACGAATTGGTGAATACCACCAATTATGAAAGAACAGAAGCATCCATTGGTGGTTTTTTTGAGTATAATTACGATAATTTGGATAATTTGAATGTCACAGCTGGTGTGCGTATAGACAACCATAATTTACTTGGGGTTTTTATAACACCAAGATTACATGCCAGATATACACCTTGGGAAAAATCGGCAATAAGGGCTTCCATAGGAAGAGGGAAACGCAGTGCCAATATTTTCACAGAAAACCAAAGCATGTTTGCAACATCCAGACAAATCAACATCTTAAGTTCTGGAGGGAATATTTATGGTTTGGATCCAGAAATTGCCTGGAATTATGGCGTCTCTTTTTTGCAAGGATTTAATTTGTTTGGTAGAAAAGGTGATGTAACCTTGGATTTTTATAGAACCGATTTTCAAAATCAAATTGTGGTAGATTATGAAAACCCACAAGGTGTAAGCTTTTATAATCTAGATGGGGAAAGTTATGCCAATAGTTTTCAATTGGAGTTTAACTACAATGTCTTTACCCATTTTGATTTGCGATTGGCTTATAAATATTACGATGTAAAAACCCAATACACTTCCGGAAAATTGGAAAAACCCTTAACACCACAACACCGTTTGTTTGCAAACGCATCTTATGAAACAAAAGCGCAGGAAAAAGGAGGTAAATGGAAGTTTGATGCAACCTATAATTGGTTGAGTAAACAGCGTTTTCCATCAACGGTTTCTAATCCAGTAGCATATCAAGTACCTGCTTATTCACCTACTGTAGGCACTTTGAACGCACAAATTACAAAAGTGTTTTCTCCAAAATTTGAGATTTACGTTGGAGGTGAAAATATTATAAATGTTAGGCAAGAAAATGCTATTTTAGCACCAAACGACCCTTTTGGTTCGTATTTTGATACCACATTTGTGTATGGTCCCATTTTTGGGAGCATGTATTATACAGGGTTGCGATTTAAAATAGAATAACAAAAACAATATAAATTTAAAACCAAATAACATGAAAAAATTAGGAATATTAGTAGTGATGCTTGTGAGCATGACAGCCTTTTCACAAAACAAAAATGCCAGAGCAACTATGGAGGTAGATGGCGTTTGTAACATGTGTAAAGAGCGCATTGAAAAAGCGTGTATTAAAACCAAAGGGGTTAAATCGGCTGTGTGGAACGTAAACACACACGAATTAAAACTGATTTATGATGAAAATAAAACCGATTTAAAAACCATTGAAAACAATATTGCAGCAGTTGGTCATGATACCAAAAATGTAACTGCAACAGATGAAGCGTACAACAGTGTACACGATTGTTGTAAGTATCGGGATGAAACTGTGGTAGATGACCATAAAGACGAATAAAAAACAGAACAAACCTCTAAAAAGAAGCCTAACTTTGATTTGGGCTTTTTTTTTAGGGAATAACTTTTAAAAATAATACCATATGGACGAGAAATTAATTTATTCGGGAAACTCACAAGTTTTAGTGTCAGGAATTAAAAACATTTTAGATGAAGCAGGTATTGCATATTTTGAAATTAATAAATCTGATTCTTCTTATCCCGGAATTATTGGTCAGATTGAGGTTTTAGTTGATAAAACGGATGAAGTAAAAGCCAAATTACTTATTGAAGGTATTCTTTAATATCAAATTTTTGAAAAGAACTACAAAAAAAAATACAATTAAATTAAAAGGCAATTTAATTATTTTATTTATTAAGTAATTTGAAATTTTTATATATTCATGAAAATATTGAATGAATGATTAAAAAAATATTTTTACTGCTCCTTTTTTGTCTATCTACATCTTCTTTTGTTTTTGCTCAAATTTCATTTCAAGAAACAATTATAGATTCAACTAATGCATTTGGAATTGGGGTATATAATGTCTCTACTGGTGATTTTTCCAAAAATGCTACAATTTCTGGTGATTTGGATGGTGATGGAGATATGGACTTACTTCCAAAATCAATTCCATTGCTTTGGATTGAAAATACTAACGGTTTAGGAAATTTTAGTGAGCATCACTTAATAGATACGCAAGTTGAGAGACTGAATGTTATTAAACTTGCAGATTTTGATGGTGATCAAGATTTAGATATACTTACAGCTGAAGTCGAACTGTCCAATGGAATTAATGTTATTGCTTGGTATGAAAATACAGACGGATTAGGAACGTTTGATGATAAGCAAATAGTTACAAATCAAATTGACAATCCATCTTCATTATATATTACAGACATCGATAATGATGGAGATCTTGATGTGTTGTCGTCATCCATTGGAGATGGTAAAATTGCATGGTATGAAAACATGAATGGTCAAGGCGTTTTTGGGGCACAACAAATTATTGCTACAGCCTCGATTGGAGGCACTACAAGTTATATTGAAATTTTGGCTTCAGATTTAGATGGAGATTCCGATAACGATGTGCTATTTGCTGCAAATGGAAGTCCAGATGAAGTAATTTATTGGCTCGAAAACACGAATGCGCAAGGTGCATTTGGTAGCCCTCAAGTAGTGTTAGATGTTTTTGGAGGTATGTACAATATAAATAGTGCTGATTTAGATAACGATGGAGATATCGACCTTTATGGAGACAATACTTTTGATGGAGTTTTATATCTTAAAAATGATGGGCTAGGCAATTTCTCTTATGAACAAAATTTTCCGACTTCCTATGATGATTATTTCGGATTTAGTCAGGCTTTCGATGTTGATGCAGATAATGATTTGGATATAGTAGCTTTTGTTAAAAATGATAATAATACCAATGAAGGTGCTTTTATTTGGTTCGAAAATACAGATAGTCAAGGAACATTTGGAACAGAACAGATTCTGAGGGAAGTTAATTTTATTTATAATAATTTTCGTTTTAATCATGCCGATTTTGATGGTGATGGTTATCAAGACATAGTATGCCTAAACATAGATGGTTATGAATTAAGTTGGAATAAAAATGAATCCGGCATAGGTGCTTTTGGAGTTTCTCAAAATATTATTAATGATTTAAGAGGATTGCGAGATGTCTTGTCGGCAGATCTAGATGGTGATGGAGATCAAGATGTTGTTTTTGCCTCTCTAGATTATGATAAAATTGCATGGTATGATAATATGGATGCTATGGCAAATTTTGAACCACAGCAAATAATATCTGCTACAGGAAACGGAATCATATCGATAGCTGCAAAAGATTTAGATGACGATGATGATATAGATTTGATTGTAGCATCTACATTGGATGATAAAATTGTTTGGTTTGAAAATAATGGTCAAGGTGTTTTTGCTACAGAGCAAATTATTACCAACACAGCCAATGGAGTTCGTTATGTAAGAAGTCTTGATGTGGATGGTGACACTGATTTTGATGTGGTTTCTATTGAAGAATATGGTGATAAGATTGTTTGGTATGAAAATATAGATGGACAAGGTAATTTTAGTGTTCAACAGGTTGTCTCAGAAACTATAGATGATATATTGATGTTTGATTTTGCTGATATAAATGGGGATAACGACTTAGATTTGATTATTAATGAACCCTTATCTTGGATGGCTAACGATGGTGTTGGTAATTATGGGGCTCCACAAGCAATTTCTTCAACAAATGATGGTGTGGTAAAGATTGCAGATTTAGATCAGGATGGTGATTTGGATATTGTTACAAGCGATCCATTAGGATGGCACGAAAATATAGATGGACAAGGTAATTTTGGGGAATTTCAATTAATCTATGATACGATGTTTGCAAGAGATTTTATGCTTGTAGTAGATATAGATGGAGATGAGGATATGGATGTGATTAATGTTTTAAATGCGAGTAATGATACTAATAAAATAGTTTACTTTAAAAATTATGACGGCAATTTTGTTGGTCCAGAAACTATAGCAGTTACCGAAAACGGTGTTAGTGCTTTGTTTTCAGAAGATTTAAATGAAGATGGGAGTATTGATATTCTATATACAACCCAAAAATTCCCTGGCACAAGTGGGAAAGTAGCTTGGTGTCAAAATTTAGGTGTTTTGGAAAATCAAATTAGTGGTTCAGTTACTTTTGATATTGATAATAATGGATGTGATACCAGTAACATTGGAGTTTCAAACATTTTAGTAGCCTCTTTTAATGGAGGTGCAAGCTTTTCAACATTTACACAAAGTGATGGTTCTTTTTTACTCAATGTGAATCAAGGAGATTTATTGACCACTCTTACACCGAATTTGCCAGCATACCATTCGTTTTCACCAAACTTTCATACGTCAAGCATTAACGATGTTAATCAATCTGATGATACAGCTCAGTTTTGTGTTACTCCAATAGGAAATATCAATGATTTAAACGTAAGTATATATCCTATTGATAATCCTCGACCTGGATTTGAATCAGTTTATCAAGTTGTTTATAATAATATTGGAACAACCACATTGAATGGGACAATTGAATTTAGCTTTGATAATGTCAAAATGCAATTTAATAGCGCATCTGAATCTCCTAGCTCACAAATAGGAGGTTTATTGGTTTTTAGTTTTACCGATTTACTACCCTTTGAAAGTCGGTCCATAAACATTCAATTAAATGTATTCGCTCCACCTATTAGCAACATCAATGATATTGTAAATACAACAGTAAATGTTACGCCAATATCAAATGATTATACACCAGAAGATAATGTAGTTTCTTTATCACAAACCCTAGTTGGGAGTTATGATCCAAATGATATTACAGTTCTTGAAGGCTCTCAGATTTTGTTAGATCAGACTGATGATTATTTGCATTATGTAATTCGATTTCAAAATACAGGTACTTCAGAAGCTGTAGATGTAACTGTTCGCAATATTATTGATACTAGATTAAATTGGACGACCTTGCAAGTGGAAAGTTTGAGTCATAATGGTCGAATAGAAATAGCAGATGGAATTGAAGCTAGCTTTGTCTTTGAGAATATCCTTCTGCCAAGTGTCAATCAAAATGAATCAGAGTCTAAAGGTTATATTGCCTATAAAATTAAGCCTTTTCAAAATGTTGAAGTTGGCGAAATATTCTATAATACTGCTTCGATATTTTTCGATTTTAATCCTGCCATTATAACGAATACAGTTTCAACCGAAGTGATTGACGAACTTTCAGTTGAAGATTTTGAAACGCAAGACATCAGCATTTTTCCAAACCCAACAACAGATGTTTTGACGATAAAATCGAATATGCCAATTCAGATGCTTAACATATTTGATATTAGTGGAAGAGAAATTAAAACATATAACATAACTAAACATACGTACACTATGGAACTTGCAATTGGGGATTTAAGCAAGGGAATTTACTTACTCAAGGTTGTTTCTAATGAAAAGACCGTTGTAAAGAAGTTAATTAAGAATTAAATGTAAAAGCAAAAACGCCTCAATTTTTGAGGCGTTTTTTGATTGTAATTTTTAAAATCGTAATTTTCCATTACATCATGCCAGGCATGCCACCTCCACCCATTGGAGGCATAGCAGGAGCATCTTCTTTAATATCAATTAAGGCACATTCTGTAGTTAAAATCATTCCAGCAACAGAAGCTGCATTTTCCAGTGCAATACGTGTTACCTTTTTAGGATCGATGATTCCAGCTTTTAGCATGTCTACATAGGCTTCAGATTTGGCATCGTAACCAAAAGCGCCTTTGCCTTCCATCACTTTGGCAACAACCACACTTCCTTCACCACCAGCATTGGAAACAATGGTTCTTAAAGGAGCTTCTATAGCTCTTGCTACAATTTGGATACCTGTTACCTCGTCTAAATTCTCAGTGGTAATCTTTTCCAAAACAGTTTTTGCCCTTACCAAAGCGACACCTCCACCAGCAACAATACCTTCTTCTACGGCTGCTCTGGTTGCATGTAAAGCGTCGTCCACTCTGTCTTTTTTCTCTTTCATTTCCACCTCGCTGGCAGCACCAACATAAAGTACGGCAACTCCTCCAGCTAATTTAGCTAAACGTTCTTGAAGCTTTTCTTTATCGTAATCGCTTGTAGTGGTTTCAATTTGTGTTTTAATTTGGTTGACTCTTGCTTTGATATCTGCAGCTTTTCCAGAGCCATTAACAATGGTTGTATTGTCTTTGTCAATGGTAATGGTTTCAGCAGTACCAAGCATGCTTAAATCGGCATTTTCAAGAGAAAACCCTCTTTCTTCTGAAATAACCACACCACCTGTTAAGATAGCGATGTCTTCTAACATGGCTTTACGTCTGTCTCCAAATCCAGGAGCTTTTACAGCTGCAATTTTTAATCCACCACGTAATTTGTTGACCACTAAAGTAGCTAAGGCTTGGCCTTCCACATCTTCAGCAATAATCAATAGTGGACGGCCAGATTGTGCAACTGGTTCCAAGATTGGAAGAATCTCCTGTAAATTGGAAATCTTTTTGTCGAACAATAAAATGTACGGATTTTCCAAATCGGCAATCATTTTATCAGCATCAGTCACAAAGTAAGGGGAAAGATATCCTCTATCAAATTGCATTCCCTCAACCACATCCACATATGTGTCTGTTCCTTTGGCTTCTTCAACGGTAATCACACCTTCCTTGCCAACTTTATCGAAAGCTTTGGCTATTAAATCTCCAATTGTATCGTCGTTGTTTGCAGAAATTGATGCAACCTGTTTTATCTTTTCAGATGAATTGCCAACTTGTTTTGCTTGTTTTTCCAGGTCTTTTGTAATAGCTTCAACAGCTTTGTCAATACCACGTTTTAGATCCATGGGATTGGCTCCAGCGGCCACGTTTTTCAAACCTTCTTTTACAATGGCTTGTGCTAAAACGGTTGCAGTAGTGGTTCCATCTCCAGCCAAATCGTTGGTTTTGGAAGCTACTTCTTTAACCATTTGAGCTCCCATGTTTTCAAGCTCGTTATCCAACTCCACTTCTTTAGCAACAGTTACTCCATCTTTGGTAACTTGAGGAGCGCCAAAACTTTTGCTAATAATAACGTTTCTACCTTTTGGTCCTAAGGTTACTTTTACTGCATTTGCCAATGCGTCCACACCACGTTTTAAACCGTCGCGTGCTTCTATATCAAATTTTATGTCTTTTGCCATAATAAAAAATTTTAATTAAAATTTTTAACCTCAAAATTTAAATACAAACTCCCAAAAAGGATTTTCTGTAATTCAATGCGAGGTCATTGGAATTTGTTTTTTTGTTTTTGGAATTTGCAATTAAATAATTGCTAAAATGTCGCTTTCGCGCATCATTAGGTAATCTTTACCTTCAAGTTTAAGTTCGGTTCCAGAGTATTTTCCGTAAAGAACGGTATCTCCAACTTTAACGGTCATTGGTTCATCTTTCGTGCCTTTACCAATAGCCATAACTTTGCCTTGTTGAGGTTTTTCTTTGGCATTATCAGGAATGATAATTCCGGAAGCAGTTTTTGTTTCAGCTGCTACAGGTTCAATAAGAACGCGATCTGCTAAAGGTTTAATGTTTAAACTCATATTTATATTTTTTAAAGTTAATGTTAACGCTTTAGCGTTATGCTAAAAATGTGCCAATAGAAGCAGACTGACAAATTTTCATTTAAAAAAAAATGCCAACTTAAACAGCTGGCATTTTCATGTTTTTTTGTTTGAAACAATGATGTTATTCTGAAGCTGGTTCAGTTTCAGCATTGTTTGTAGGAGCAGGAGCAGCTGGTGTTGCTGGAACAACAGGTTGTGTGGTTGCTTCCGTGTCCAAAGCTTTAGAATCTACTGTTCCCGAACCTCTGTTTATGGCTACATTGGAAAGTAAGATCAATGCCAACATTAAGGTAGCCAAGGTCCAAGTACTTTTGTCTAAAAAGTCGGTTGTCTTTTTTACACCACCAAGTTGTTGTGTGCCACCACCTCCAAAAGAAGAAGATAATCCACCACCTTTAGGGTTTTGCACCATGATAACCACTACTAATAAAAAGGCTACAACTACAATTAGTGCTAAAAATATTGTAAACGTACTCATTGTTATTTATTGTTTTGTTCTTGTAATTTTTTAATTGCTTTAATTTGGTCTGCAAAGAAACCACTTTTTTCTGGATATTTCAAACTTAAAATGTTGTAAGATTGAATTGCTTTTTTGTAGTTTTTTTGCTCCAGATAAATTCTAGCTAAAGTTTCGGTCATCAGGGATTCGGGTTGAATCATCTGTTCTTCGGCAAGATTGGCGTTATTGCTGGTGTATTGCTGTGGTTTTAGCCTAGGGTTTTTAGAGATGAACTTATCTATTAAATCGAATTTTTTATCTCTAGTGTTTTGACTTTTATTGGGATTTGTTGTTGTTTTTTCTGCTTCTATGTCTTCAGTATTTGATCTTTCAATGGGTTTAAAGCGAGTCAGTTTCAACCATTCGTTAAAGGAATGGGTTTCAGACTGGTCAAACTGTAAGGGTTTCCCCAATTGCAGTATGGTGCCTGGCGATGCTGTTTTGGCTGGAGTTTCCTGTTGTGTAACGTTTGCCGTTTCTTTGCTTTTTTGCAATTTAAAATTAGCATGTTCTTTTTTTGGTTGAAACAAATCAGGATCCAAAACCCCTGTTGTGTCTTTTATTTGTTGTTTTAAGGTATCGTCTATTGAAACACTTTTGTTTACCGAAATATCTTCAACTTCTACAGGAATGTCTTTTAAATGTGCTGTGTTTTGTTTTATGAACTGCGAAATTTCATTTTGAAGAAATTCTTCCGAAGTTATAAAATCGAATAAAATGCTTCTATCTGAGGTGTAGGCTGCTGTTGTTTTTAATTCTTGGTTGTATTTAAAGCTTTCTTTGTTTTTTAATCCTTTAAGGTACAAGGCTCTAGCAGATTGAAAATATGGAAACTCTTCTGTAATGGCTTGTAAAGCCAAAGTGTTTTCGGCTGTTATGCTTTTTGGGCTTTGAAGGATTTCTATAAAATCTTTTTGATTCATCTGGTTACCACTTTGCTAGGGTTGCATTAAAAATATCTTGTGTAAGCCTTTCAAAAATTTCTTCAATGGCTGTTACTTTTTGCGCACCAACAAGGTTGGCATCGCCTGCATAATCATAGAAAAAGGAAAAGCGTTGTTCCATGTTGTCCTCTTCATTTTTCTTGTTGTAAAAGCGCACATTAACAGAAATGGTTAACTTGTTTTGTGCGGCTGTATTATCTGCTTGAGCAGTAGTTGGTGAGATTCTGTATTCGGTTATTTCACCTTCGTATACCAAATCGCCATTGGAAGTTACCAGTTCCAGATTGGTCTGGTTTAACAATAAGTCTTGCAAGGCAAGGGTAAACTGTCTGTCCAGTCCTGGTTCCACCAAAATGGCATTATTTTGAAAATAATTGACCTGAAAGGTTTTGGTACTGGCAGGAATGGAGGCTCCTGTAAACGAATATGCGCCACAACCCAAGATGGTAAGGGAGATTAAGACTAAAAGGGTTATTTTAAATAATTTCATTGTAACATTTAATTTCAATTGCACTTTGATTCCACTTTTGTTTTTGTGTGGGTGGATAGTTGTGCTTGGTGTGACAGTTTTTATAAACAAACAACCTTTTTACAGGTCATATTGCTTGATTTTTCTGTATAAGGTACGTTCGCTTATTCCTAGTTCTGCAGCTGCCAATTTGCGTTTGCCATCATGGCGTTCCAAGGATTTTTTAATGAGTTCCAGTTCTTTATCATGTAAAGATAGGGTTTCCTCTTCTTCAATCTCTTCAGCAAAATGATATTTATCCTGAGATTCTGGGGCAGGTTCAAAATTCTCTGGGGATTTTTCAGCAATGGACAGCACTTCCAGATCTTCAATGGTGGCATCTTCTTCCTCGCCATATATTTTTTGAATCAGGCCTTCATTCTGTTTTTGAACATCTTTTACATTACCACTTTTCATAAGTTCCATGGTTAATTTCTTTAAGTCGTTCAAATCGCTTTTCATATCGAACAGGACTTTGTACAATATTTCCCGTTCGTTACTAAAATCGCTTTCGGCTTTTGAGGTGTTTATAATGGCTGGTAAATTACTCCCTTCGTTAGGCAAATAGCCTTGAAGCGTTGCAGAACTAATGGTTCTGTTTTGTTCTAAAACAGAAATTTGTTCGGCTACATTTCGCAATTGTCTAATGTTTCCGCTCCATCGGTATTTTAACAAGGCCACTACGGCTTCGTCTGTTAATTTAATGGTTGGCATTTTATACTTCAAGGCAAAGTCGCTTGCAAATTTCCTAAACAACAAATGGATGTCGTCTTTTCTGTCCCTAAGTGGTGGCAGATGGATTTCTACAGTGCTTAATCTATAATACAAATCCTCACGGAACTTTTCTTTTTTAATGGCATCAAACATGTTCACATTTGTAGCTGCCACTATACGCACATTGGTTTTTTGAACTTGGCTGGAACCTACTTTAATAAATTCGCCATTTTCCAGGACACGTAATAAACGCACTTGGGTTGTAAGAGGGAGTTCGCCAACTTCATCAAGAAAAATGGTGCCTCCATCAGCGACTTCAAAATATCCAGATCGTGTTTGGGTGGCTCCTGTAAATGCGCCTTTTTCATGACCAAAAAGTTCACTGTCTATGGTGCCTTCTGGAATGGCTCCACAATTAACTGCAATATATTTGCCGTGTTTTCTATGTGATAATTGATGAATGATTTTTGGAATACTTTCTTTACCAACACCAGATTCCCCTGTAACCAAAACAGAGATATCTGTAGGTGCTACTTGTATGGCTTTTTCTATGGCACGATTAAGTTTGGCATCGTTGCCAATTATTCCAAATCGTTGTTTTGTTGCTTGAATGGATTCCATATTAACTTCCTGCGAAAGCAGGAATCTTAGTTTTAATGTTAATGTTTAGTCTTCTTTTCTCGAGCAGCTATCTATAGATAGACATGCAGTTATGAGGTTTGAACAAGGTTACGGCTAAACGCAACCCTATATTTATTGATTGTCCGAAAGTCCGATGGCTTCCCCAATAAGGGTTGCGCTTGTGCAATCGGTTATTTTTACTTTTACTAAATCGCCAATGTTATATTGGGCTTTTGGAAAAACAGCTACACTATTTTGGGAGGTTCTTCCAGACCATTCTTTATTGGATTTTTTAGATTCTTTTTCAATAAGTACTTCTACAACTGTATTTAAATATTGTTTTGTTCTAATTTCACTATGCTCACGTTGTAACTGAACTATTTCTGCCAAACGACGTTTTTTTACATCTTCAGGCACATCGTCTTCCATTTTGCGCTCAGCCAAGGTTCCAGGTCTTTCGGAATAGGTAAACATATACCCGAAATTGTATTTTACATAGTCCATTAAACTTAAGGTGTCTTGATGGTCTTGTTCAGTTTCTGTAGGAAAGCCAGCTATTAAATCATGACTGATGGCACAGTCTGGAATAAGGCGCTTTATGTTGTCTATTAATTGAAAATATTCCTCACGAGTATGTAAACGGTTCATGGCCTTTAAAATTCGGTTGCTGCCACTTTGTACTGGTAAGTGAATGTGTTTGCAGATGTTGTGGTGTTTTGCCATGGTTTCAATAACGTCCAGGGTTAAATCCTGTGGATTAGAAGTTGAGAAACGAATGCGCATATGTGGTTGTGCTTTGGCACACATATCCAACAAATTGGCAAAATTGACTGCTGTTGCTTTTTGGATGTCGCTTGCTTTATCAAAATCTTTTTTCAAGCCTCCACCATACCAAAGATAGCTGTCTACGTTTTGTCCTAAAAGCGTAATTTCCTTAAACCCTCTGGCCCATAAATCGTTTATTTCTTCTAATATGCTTTGTGGGTCACGGCTTCTTTCCCTGCCACGTGTAAAAGGCACCACGCAAAAGGTGCACATGTTATCGCAGCCACGGGTTATGGATACAAAGGCTGTAACACCATTGCTGTTTAAACGTACAGGAGAAATGTCTCCATAGGTTTCTTCTTTGGAAAGAATAACATTTATGGCATCCCTTCCATCTTCTACTTCAGCGAGCAGGTTGGGTAAATCTTTATAGGCATCTGGGCCTACCACCAAATCCACTATTTTTTCTTCTTCCAGAAATTTGCTTTTTAAGCGTTCTGCCATACAGCCCAAAACACCCACTTTCATTCCAGGGTTAATACGTTTTACGGCATTGTATTTTTCAAGTCTTTTTCTAACGGTTTGTTCTGCTTTATCGCGAATGGAACAAGTGTTTACCAAGACCAAATCGGCATCTTCCAGTTTTTGTGTGGTATTATAACCTTGATTGGAAAGAATGGAAGCCACAATTTCACTATCGCTAAAATTCATGGCACAGCCATAACTTTCTATGTAAAGTTTGCGTGTGTTTTGTTCTTTATTTTCTAAAACCAAGCTTTCGCCTTGTTTGCTTTCGTCTATAATCTTTTCCATATTTAAAATAAACACTATTTTAAGTCAATATTCATGCCTGTAAAAATGAAGCAACTGCAAAGATACAATTATTTTAATCAAAGTGACAAAGTGACAGTGTGTTAAAATTTCTGTTTCTAATTGTAAAATTTAATTACTTTTAGGTGCTAACTAAAAATCACGGAAATGACCTACTTGGATGTTGAAGATAAAATTAAAAATGCCAAACCAATAGATTTTGGCAACCTCATAAATGACGTTTTTGAATTGTTCAAAAAAATATGGTTAAAAGGATTCATAACCATTTTATTGATTATGGCTATGGCTTTAGGAATTATTTTTGTTTTTACCATGATAGGATTGGCGCCTGAAAATGTTACTGCTCAGCAAATGTTAAATTTTGAGGTTTTTTACCAATCGTATGTTACTAGTGTAATTTATGGGATTCCACAAACCATTTTGTTAAGTACTTGTATATTGGCTTTTTTAGGGGCTTTTTACAGAATATGTAGACAGGATATAAAAGGAGAAAACAAAGAAGCCGACTATTTTTATTTCTTTAAAAAAGCTTATTTTTCTAAAGTGCTAATGTTGGGAATTATTTACACAGCTATAGCTGTTTTAGCACAGCTTATGTTTATTGTACCTTATATTTATGTGTATATTCCACTTTCCTTTTTTTCGGTTGTATTGGCAAATCATCCAGAAATGAGCGAACTGGATATAGTTAAACTTAGCTTTAAACTAGGAAATAAAAAGTGGTTTATTGCTTTTATTACTATGTTCGTTGCTGGAATTATTGGCATGTTGGGCATCATAGCTTGTGGGATTGGTGTGCTTTTTACCATGTCCATAGTTTATTTGCCTGCTTTTTTAATCTATAAGGAAGTGGTAGGTTTTCAGAATGGCAAAAACATGGTAACTATTGAAAACCAAACCAAAACAAATTTTTAAAACCTAACCAATTGACATATGAATGCACTAAACATTTTATTGGAAAAAATTGACAGATCCAAAACATTGGATTTTGGAGATATATTTAGCAACAGTATTGAGTTGTTTAAAAAAGTCTGGGTTCAAGGACTCATAATGATGCTTTTAATGATGGTAATTTTAATCCCTTTTTATTTAGTGATGTATTTGCCATTTATAGGCATGGGTTTTTTGGATATGGATGCTTATTCTTATAATAATGACATAAGCCCCATTTTAATGATCCCTTTTTTTATCATGATTTTTGTTTTTTCAATAGTGGCCATGGTGCTTTCTTTCGGGATGAAAGCCTCCTTTTACAGAATTTGTAAAATGAAGGATTTAAACGAAGCTGGTTCCGACGATTATTTTTATTATTTAAAGAAACCCTACTTAGGGAAAGTGATTGTTTTGTCTTTAATGACTTTTGGTATTTCGCTTCTGGCAACTTTATTGTGTTTTTTACCTATTATATATGTCATGGTGCCCATTACTTTAATAAATGTCATTTTTGCATTTAATCCAGACTTATCTGCTTCAGATATCATTAAGGCAGGCTTTAGGTTAGGGAACAAAAAGTGGCTTATTACTTTTGGGTTGATTGTTATTTCTGCCATTTTAGCTGAATTGGTTGGGTTGCTCATGTGTTTTGTGGGTATTTTTGTAACGGCATCTTTTTCCTATATTCCAGCTTACTTTGTATACAAAGAGTCTGTAGGTTTTCAAAATCCCAATGACATATAATATGGTAGCAATTTATTTTTTAATGGCCAAATAAGCCAGTTTGCTTAGGATAAAAGCAAAAAAATATCGATAAAATGTTTCCGAATATTTGATTCATTAGGTAGATATATTTTTTTTCACATACATTTGTAGCCTTAAAAAATCAAAAATGGCGAAGAATTTAGTAATTGTTGAGTCACCTGCAAAGGCCAAAACCATAGAGAAATTCCTTGGAAAAGATTTCAAGGTGGAATCTAGTTTTGGTCATATTGCAGATTTGCCTTCAAAAGAATTAGGAGTAGATGTAGATGGAGATTTTAAACCAAAATACGAGGTTTCCAAAGATAAAAAAGCAGTTGTTAAGAAACTTAAAGACTTAGCCCAAAAAGCCGAAATGGTTTGGTTGGCAAGTGATGAGGATCGCGAAGGGGAAGCCATTGCTTGGCATTTGGCAGAATCTTTAAATTTGGATAAAAACAAAACCAAGCGTATTGTTTTTCATGAAATCACAAAATCGGCCATACAAAAAGCCATTGAAAACCCAAGAGGGATTGATTACGATTTGGTAGATGCACAGCAAGCGCGTCGTGTATTGGATAGAATTGTAGGATACGAATTGTCTCCAGTGCTTTGGAGAAAAGTAAAAGGAGGCTTATCTGCTGGACGTGTACAATCCGTTTCAGTAAGATTGATTGTTGAACGCGAACGCGAAATTCAAAATTTCAAACCAGAAGCATCTTACCGAATAGACGCCGAATTTTCCAACGAAGCAGGACAAGCTTTTAAAGCCAAACTGCCTAAGAATTTTTCAACCAAAGACGAGGCTCAAGCCTTTTTGGAAAAAAATGCCACAGCTAAATTTAAGGTTGCAGAGTTAGAGAAAAAGCCGGCAAAAAAATCGCCTGCAGCACCTTTTACAACCTCCACCTTACAACAGGAAGCCTCCAGAAAGTTGTATTTTTCGGTAAGTAAAACCATGACCTTAGCACAACGTTTGTACGAAGCAGGTTTAATAACCTACATGAGAACAGATAGTGTCAACCTGTCTGATGATGCAAGAAAAGGAGCCCAAGCCGAAATAGAATCTGCGTATGGTTCCAAATTTAGCAAACCTCGCAATTATAAAGGAAAAACCAAAGGCGCACAAGAAGCACACGAGGCTATTAGACCTACAGATTTTTCGGTACATTCCGTTGATATTGATAGAGATCAAGCCAGATTGTACGATTTGATTTGGAAACGTGCCATTGCTTCACAAATGAGCGATGCCGAATTGGAACGCACCAATGTAAAGATTAGCGCTTCAACACATAACGATATATTTACTGCCAATGGCGAGGTTATCACCTTTGAAGGGTTCTTGAAAGTTTACCTGGAAGGTACAGACGACGAAGATTCTGAACAAGAAGGAATGTTGCCAGCCATGAAGACAAACGAAGCTCTTCTTAACAACTACATTACAGCTACAGAACGTTATACGCGTGCTCCATATAGATATACAGAAGCTTCTTTGGTAAAACAATTGGAAGAATTGGGTATTGGACGTCCATCAACCTATGCGCCAACCATTTCTACCATTCAAAACAGGAATTATGTTGAAAAAGGAACTGTGGAAGGTGTAGAACGCAACTATTCGCAGTTAACCTTAAAAAACGGACAAGTAAAAGATAAGGTGTTAACAGAAAAAGTTGGTTCCGATAAAGGAAAACTGGTGCCAACTGATATTGGGATGATAGTAACAGACTTTTTGGTCAATCACTTCGAACATATCTTGGATTATAATTTTACTGCAAAAGTGGAAGAGGATTTTGATGATATTGCTGAAGGAAAGGTAGACTGGACCAAAATGATGAAAGATTTTTATAAAGATTTTCATCCCACAGTAGAAGATGTGCAAGAGAATGCCGAAAGGGAATCTGGCGAAAGAGTTCTTGGAACAGATCCTAAAACAGGACGTCAAGTAAGTGTACGTTTGGGCAAATTTGGACCTATGGTACAAATTGGTACGGCCGAAGAAGAAGAAAAACCTCAATTTGCCAGCCTCTCTCCAGACCAACAGCTTAATACCATTACCTTTGAAGAAGCCATGGATTTGTTCAAGCTTCCTAAACAATTGGGTACTTACCAAGGAAAAGACGTAGAGGTTAACAATGGTCGTTTTGGACCCTATGTAAAACATGGTGATAGCTTTGTATCTTTACCGGCAGGAGTAGACCCTTTAAGTGTGGAACTGGATGATGCCATTGTTTTAATTAAAGAAAAACAAAAGGCAGATGCGCCAATTTACACCTACCAAGGCTTGCCTGTTCAAAAAGGAAAAGGCCGTTTTGGACCATTTATAAAATGGAACAACATGTTCATAAACGTCAATAAAAAATACGATTGGGACAACCTTTCTGATAACGATATTGTTGAATTGATAGAAGATAAAATTCAAAAGGAAAAAGACAAATTAATTCACCATTGGGAAGAAGAAGGCATTCGTGTTGAAAAAGCACGATGGGGAAGGCACAACGTTATTCAAGGTAAAACCAAAATTGAACTCCCAAAAACCGTGGATGTGTCGGACATGACTTTAGAAGAAGCTAAAGCCTTAATAGCAGAAAAAGCGCCTAAGAAGAAAACCACAAAAAAGAAAGCAACCAAAAAGAAAGCTGCTTCCAAAAAGAAATAATTTAACATAAAAGCTATTAGAGTCACCGCATGAATTTTAATTTTCTCTCTCCTGTTTCCGATTTGGTACTTGCTCATAACGAGTTATTGTCTCAACAAACTTTAGGGAAAAAAATTAAAATTCATTCCAAACAACATGGTATTCCAGAATTGGATCAGGTGCATTTGGCAATCGTGGGTGTTTTGGAAAACAGAAACGATGTTAATTATATAGGTGAAGAGTTTAGCTTGGATGAGATTAGAAAATCACTTTATTCGTTATTCCCTGGAAACTGGCACAAAACAATTGCCGATTTAGGGGACATCAATAAAGGGGAAACGGTAGAGGATACCTACTTTGCGTTAAAGACCACCATAAACATCCTGGTACAAAAAAACATTATCCCAATTGTTATTGGAGGAAGTCAAGATTTAACCTATGCCAATTATCGTGCTTACGATGCCTTGGCTCCAATGGTCAATATTGTGAACGTAGACTCCAAGTTCGATTTGGGTGATTCTGCCAAACCCATCAAAAACGATAGTTTTGTTGGAAAAATAATTTTAGACAAGCCTTACAATCTGTTTAATTACGCTACTATAGGCTATCAAACCTATTTCAACTCACAGGAAGAAATAGACTTAATGGATAAACTGTATTTTGAATCTTACAGATTGGGTCAGGTGTCAAAAGACATTACATTGGTAGAGCCAGTGTTGCGAGATGCCAACATTGTAAGTATCGATTTAAATTCGGTAAAAGCATCGGAAGTGAGTGATAGGCAGAAAACATCTCCAAACGGATTGGATGGCAAGGAAATTTGTGCTATTTCCAGATACGCAGGAATAAGCAACAAAGTATCTTCCATTGGTATTTATGAATACAAACCTTCAAGAGACGATACAGTTACTTCCATGTTGGTGGCACAAATGATCTGGTACTTTATAGAAGGTGTCAATTTCCGTGTCAAGGACGACGACTTTTTAAATGACGAAAGCTACCAGAAATTCATTACCTTGGTAGAAGATCAAGAATTGGTGTTTTATAAAAGTACTAAAACACAACGTTGGTGGATTGAAATTCCTTTTTTATCGGAAATAAATAATAAATTAAAAAGACACACGTTATTACCTTGCATGCACCAAGATTATTTAGATGCTTGTAATAACAAGCTTCCTGAAAGATGGTACAAAGCCTTTCAAAAGAACTGTATATAATGAATATGTTAATTAACGCGTATTTTATCGGTAAAACGCACATTTTTCACGATGAAGCGTAATTTTTTTTTAAAAAAAGTTGTTTTTTTAAAAATATATAGATATGTTTACGCTCTTAAAAATTTTAAGACACAAAATTAAATTATTAACCTCGAGTTTTCTATGGATATGAAGAAGTTTATTTTATTAACCGCAGTTTTAGCATTACTTGTCAGTTGTGGCTCTGGAGACAGAGGTCAATTAGTAGGTGTTAAAGGAAAAAAGTGGCATCCAGAAAAGCCCTATGGTATGGAGTTAGTACCAGGTGGAGCTTTCATTATGGGTAAGGCAGACGATGATCTTGCTGGCATTAACGATGCACCTTCAAAAACAGTTACTGTTAGGTCTTTCTACATGGACGCAACAGAAATTACAAATAGCGAATATCGTCAATTTGTAAACTGGGTAAGAGATTCTACAATTAGAACCAAATTGGCAATTCTTGCTGATGAAATTGGTGAAACTCCAGGAAATGGAGGGATTGGGGAATATGCTTTTAAAGATTCAGATCCAGAAAACATGACTGTTTACGAAAAGTACATGTACGATAACTACAGTGGTTTAGGCCCAACGGGTTATGAAGGAAGAAAATTAAATCATGACATTGATTTGATTTTTGACACAGCAGATTATCCAGATGAATACTATGCAGAGGTTATGGATACCATGTATATTCCTATTGAGGAATCTTACAATGGGCAAAGAACTTGGGATGTGACCAAATTCAAGTTTCAATATTCTTACATGGACATAGAAAAAGCAGCCAAAAACAGATCTTTAAAAAGAAAAGATGTGATTGTTAAGGAAGAGGTTGAAATTTATCCAGATACAACTACTTGGATTAGGGATTTTGCGTACTCTTATAACGAGCCAATGCACAACGATTATTTCTGGCACGATGCTTATGGAGATTATCCTGTTGTTGGTGTGTCATGGACTCAAGCCAAAGCATTTTGTCAATGGAGAACCCTATACCACAATGCTTACAGAAAAGAAAGAAAACAACATTTTGTAAACTCTTATAGATTGCCATCGGAAGCAGAATGGGAATATGCTGCAAGAGGAGGTCTTCAAGCAGCAACCTACCCTTGGGGTGGACCATACACTAAAAACGATAGAGGATGCTTTATGGCCAACTTTAAGCCATTAAGAGGAGATTATGCTGCAGATCAAGCCTTATATACTGTAGAGGCAAAATCTTACGAGCCTAACGACTTCAACCTTTACAACATGGCAGGAAACGTTTCGGAATGGGTAAATGCATCTTATGATCCTTCTTCTTACGAATATGTTTCAACCATCAACCCAAGCGTTAATGATGTGAATAACTATCGTAAAGTAGTTCGTGGTGGTTCTTGGAAAGACGTAAAATACTATTTACAAGTAAGTTCAAGAGATTACGAATATGCAGATTCTGCAAGAAGTTACATTGGCTTTAGAACAGTACAAGATTATATGGGAACCGAAGTGACCAAAAACGCAACCAACTAATAAAAAGTAAATAACCAAAATAAATTAATATTAATCTACTTTAAGTACAACAACTTAAACTTAACTAAAAAACTAAAATTATGGCACAATCAAGAGCATTTAAGAAATTTATGACTATGTCTTACGGATTTGGAGCATCCATTGTAATTATTGGAGCGCTTTTCAAAATTATCCACTTCGAAATAGGACCACTAACAGGTAACGTTATGTTAACTTTAGGTCTTGTAACAGAAGCAATTGTATTTGCTATTTCTGCATTCGAGCCTGTAGATGACGATTTAGACTGGTCTTTAGTATATCCTGAATTAGCTGGAGGTGCTTCTTCAAGTAAAAAAGAGCAACCAAAAGATGCAGAAGGATTACTTTCCAAAAAACTGGATAACTTATTGAAAGAAGCTAAAATTGATGCAGAATTAATGGCAAGCTTAGGAGATAGCATCAAAAACTTTGAAGGAGCTGCAAAAGGAATAAGCCCAACTGTAGATTCTATTGCTGCTACTAAAAAATATGGTGAAGAATTATCTTTAGCTGCTGCTCAAATGGAATCTTTAAACAGTCTTTACAAAGTACAGTTGGATAGTGTAAACCGTCAAGCTGCAATTAACGAAGAAGCTGTTGAAAACGCTACCAAATTAAAAGAGCAAATGCAATCTTTGGCATCTAACCTATCATCATTAAATGGTGTTTATGGTGGTATGTTATCTGCAATGAATAGAAACTAATTAGTACCCAAACTAAATTTTAACAATTAACAACAAAACTAATTAGAAATGGCAGGAGGAAAATTATCTGCAAGGCAGAAAATGATTAACTTGATGTATTTGGTGTTTATAGCGATGCTAGCACTTAATATGTCAAAAGAGGTGCTATCGGCATTTGGATTAATGAATGAAAAATTAACCGAATCCAATCAAGCAGCTACTGAAAGAAACGAAGCGTTTATGCAAGGTTTGGCAGAAAAAGTTTCTGAACAACCAGCAAAATATCAACCATTAAAAGCACAAGCTGACCAAATTAGTACGTTAGCTAACAATTTTAATAGTTATTTGGAAGAATTAAAAGGAAAAATGACTGCTACTGTTGATGACCCTCAAGATTATGAGGTGATGGACAAAGGTGATTATTTAGACAATAACTTCTTTAAAGGAGATAAATTAAAGCCAGAAGGTCAAGAGTTTTTAAATCAAATAAAAACGTTTAGAGAAGGTGTAATTGACGTATTGTCTCAAAACCCTGATATGGCAAGTATAGCTGAAGATGTTAAAGATAAATTTGAAACAGATCCAGTTACCAACAGAGATGGTAATAAAGTAGATTGGTTGGATTACCACTATAAAGGATTCCCATTAGTGGCATCTTTAACAAAAATGACTCAATTGCAAGCTGATGTTAAAACTACAGAATCTGAAGTATTATCATCTATGTTAGCAGGCAAATTAAAAGTTGAAGCATCTTTAACAAACTTTGAAGCTATAGTAGTTCCAGACAAAACTGCGTTCTTCTCAGGTGAAGATTTTACAGGTAGAATTATCTTAGGTAGAAAAGACAAAACTTTAAGAGCTCATAAAGTAGTAGTTAATGGACAAGAATTGCCTGATTCATCTATGCAAGCTGGTCAAACCTTATTAAAATTCCCAGCAGGATCTGTTGGAGAACAAGAAATATCGGGTGAATTCCAATTTAAAGAAGGTGATTCAATTATTCCTATACAAATTAAAGATACGTATGCTGTTGTACCTAAACCAAATTCAGCAACTATTTCTGCTGATAAAATGAACGTGGTATACAGAGGTGTTGCAAACCCAATGACGATTTCTTTCGCTGGTATTTCAGATAATAATGTATCTGCAAGTGCTCCAGGTTTAAGTAAAGGTTCTGGTGTTGGAAAATACGTTATGAACCCAGGTTCTGGTAGAGAAGTAACCATTAATGTCTCTGGTACGTTGCCAGATGGTAGTAAAGTAAGTGACAAAGCTACTTTTAGAATTAAAGATATTCCTAAACCAACAGGAACCATTAGTGGACAAGATGGAGTTGTGAAATTGCCACGTAACTCAGTAGAGATTGCCACTATTGGTGCCATGCTTGACGATTTTGATTTTGAATTACCAATTCAGGTAACCTCATTCAAAATTAAAGTACCAGGTCAACCTTCTGTAGATGTTAATGGAACTAAATTAAACTCACAAGCTAAAAACGCCTTACGTAAAGCAAGACGAGGAGATGCCGTTCAAATATTTGACATTAAAGCACAAATTAGAGGAAATTCTTCTTATAAGTTAAAAGGAGTTTCACCTGTTATTGTTGAAATAGCAAACTAATTGACATTATCATCTTACATGATAAGCCCTAATTAATAAAATTAAAAAGATGAATTATAAAAGTTTTTTATTAACCGTTTTAAGCATATCGTTTGTATCTGCTTCCTTTTCGCAGGCCAACATTTTAAATGCTAAAAGCCCTGAAGAGATTGGTGTAAGAACCGAAGCTCAAAAGGCCGTAGACAACGATAAACCGTTAGAATATGGTTATGTGGATGATAGAGACATTATGTTTTCTAAAATGACTTGGGAAAGAGTGGTTCTGGACGAACGTGTTAATTTCCCTTTATACTATCCTGTAGACACCAACAATATTGGTAAAGACAGACGTTCTTTATTTGATGTGCTATGGAAAAACGTGAAAGACGGTAATATTGAAAACATTTATGACGATTCTTATTTTACAACCAAGCGTACATTAAAGGATATTAAATCTGCCATGTCCAAAGTGGATACTTTAGATATAGGTTACGAACAATTTAATGCCGATGGTTATGTAGATCCAGAGTATATTGTAAAACGCGATATTACTTCTTACGATATTAGTGCTTATTTAATTAAAGGATTGTGGTATTTTGATAAGCGTCAGGCAGAATTAAAATACAGACTTCTTGGAATAGCACCTGCTGCTCCAGATGTTAACTTTATCGATTCTGATGATGAAGCAAACAAAGAGCCTATTCCTTTATTTTGGGTATTTTTCCCAGATGCAAGAGAGATTCTACACGAAGCAAAATCGTTTAACAACGAAAATAGTGCAGTGCTAATCTCTTACGATCAT
>Ga0209475_10001252_pt1 | contig 33689 bp, 24 predicted proteins | sample tdDd471_FD_187128 | JGI IMG/M metagenome (GOLD analysis project Ga0209475, IMG submission 187128) | Marine sediment microbial communities from the Atlantic coast under amendment with organic carbon and nitrate - tdDd47.1 (SPAdes)... | ecosystem: Environmental > Aquatic > Marine > Coastal >... | reverse complement strand
ACGTATTGAACCTAGAGCAGTGAAACGAAGACCAAAGCCTTTCCCGCTACTTATGAAGCCTAGAAAGGAAGCAAGAGAAGACGTGAGGAAAAATGGGCATCCAAAAAAGCTTAAGTAAGTGCCATTCGAGTCAGAGACAATTGATTTTCGATTGCCGCTTTGGGCAAGTAATTTTAGGAAAGCTTAGCTGAAATCAAATACTGTTATAGGTCAAATGCGACATAAATGCTGTTTTTCTCTTCAAGGCCATAGCAGCTAAACCAAGTTAGTGGATAAGTATTCATTGTAGTGCTATATTTGGTACTCAATATAGCATTCTATTTGGAGATCTATTTCATGGAAATTAAAGCAACACATACCATATTGGCAGATGAAACTGTATCTGTTTCAGAGTTAAAAAAAAGTCCTAGCCAGTATTTCACTGATCATGCTATTGCTGTATTATCAAATAATCGCCCAGCGGGTTATGTAATCGGTCCTGTAGCATATGAAGCAATGGTTGCTATGCTTAGACAGATTAACCAAACTGAAACCTTTCGGGGTGAATTTTCTCTTACCACAGATGAAATGAGGGAAATCACAGCTAAAGGTATGGCATTGCTGGAAAATACCTCAGTTCAAGATATAGAAAAGCTTGGGAGTTTTTCAGAGTGATCCAGGTTTTTAAAACGGATCTGATTAGAGAACAAATGTCTAATGAGCATTTATTTCAACTAGCTACTGATTTCAAGCGCTATAAAGAAACCGGAGTCCCTGCCGATCATTTTGGTCGTGATGCCCCATATAATCATATAAATAGTCTTCCTTCTGTTCGACTCAACGAGTTGTAACATTTACATTTATTGACACAACCGCTGAGCAAAACTCGGAGTTCAAGACAGTTCAACAGAACAAGTGATAATCATCTTGTATATTGACAGGGATTTTACAGTAATGAGGTCTATTTATTAATTGCCCTGCTATCACCTGATGCCCACGAACAAGCCCGTAATAACAATGTTATGTTAAAAATGGCCAAAATTTCTGAAATGTTTCGCAATCAATATTGAACCTAAAAAAATCAGACAATTTAAATAATACAAAATAAAAGCAGCAATCTTATAAGTAGAACTTAGTCCAAAACTATAGAAGACTATTTAGGTTTAAAAGGAATGATTTTTTCTTCATTCTGGTATTTTACCCCTGCTTTAAAATTTGGAATTTTAAGTTCACTTAAACCTCCCAGGCGGGGATAAAACTCACTATAAAAGTGTTCATTTAACATTTTTGATAAGCGGATACACGAATCCATGGGATTTTTCGCTTTTTCTCTTTCCATATTGATTTTAAATTGTAGGCCATTTAACTTGCGTTGATTGGACGATTGTTCAATAAAAGTCTGCAACAACTTCTGTCGTTCTAACTCAAAGTTATCCGGATCGGTCTTGGCCAGTTCAATCCAATCTTGCAAGTTAAAATTCATACTATCCCCTAGCTCAAGTCCTTATTATTTATTCTTGAAATTGGATAATTCTCTTCCTCTCCACATGCCAATACTATCGCTGGCAATTAGGCCGCATTTTCTTTTGAAGATGCATCCCTTTCCACTTTATTTAACAAATTGATTATGGAATCTGAAAGTGGCTCTACTTGCTGGTATATCACTTCGGCTTCTGATGTTTTACCTGTTTTTTTCAATTGTACAATATCTTTAATCATTTGATGTAATTTTGCGTGGGGGTTTTCTACATCACGTAAGGCTTGGATATGGCCGTATTCCGACAAACCTTCAGAATAATACCATTTACCAAAATCGCAATGATGATGAGAAACGGCTTGTTCCTCGCTTAAGGTTGCTGTACCGTCCAAAAAGGCTCTTAAACGGGTTTTCCAAGCTAAATGAGCTGTTTTTGCTTTAGACAGGTCCAATCCCGCTGTATGACCCACATTAAATTTACTAATTTCTGTATTTAGTTTCTCGAGTAATTGCCCCAGTTCAGCACTTGCATCTTCTATATTTTGAGCATTGCTCAAGGTTTTTTGTGATTCAATGGTGATATTTTGAGTATTACGACTGATGTCTTCGGCAACTACACTTTGCGAACTAACAGCGGATGAAATATGATCAACCATTTTATCGATAGTACTCATGGTGCTGGTAATTTTTTCTAATGAATCACCTGCTTGTTTTGCCTGTTCTACATTTTCTAGCGTTTGTTCCTGCCCTTCTTGCATGGCAATTACGGCATCCTTTGCTCGATGTTGCAATTGTTCAATCGTTTGTTGGATTTCAATCGTTGATTCTTGAGTTCGCTGAGCTAAGATTCGGACTTCATCTGCCACCACCGCAAAACCTCGTCCCTGCTCTCCTGCCCGGGCAGCTTCAATAGCAGCATTAAGTGCTAATAAATTGGTTTGTTCTGAGATCGCACTAATTACTCCGATGATAGAACCGATGCTCTCAACATCCTGTTGCAAATCATTAATTTTACTCCCCGCATATTCAACTTTGTCAGCTAAATGATGGATGGAAGCAATGGTTTGTTCGACTACTCGACGTCCATTTTGCGCTTCATCATTGGCCTGATGAACCTCTTCGGCTGCCTGATCGGCACTGGTAGCAACTTCTTGAACCGTGGCATTCATTTCATCGATAGCAATTGAAACGGCTTGTGTTTCAGTCTGTAAACTATCCATTTGCAACATGGTTTGACTAGAAAGCAATGACATTTTATCGCCTCGTTCGGCTATATAGGCTGAATTTTTGGCAATTTCACTGATAAGGCTACGAACATTTTTAACAAATAAATTAAAGCCTGCCGCCACTTGTCCAATTTCACATCTTCCAGGAACATCAAATTGCACGGTTAGGTCTCTTGAGCCTTCAGATACATCAAGCATTGAATTTCTAAGATTATATAAAGGTGGAATAATGCGAAAATAAAAAATAAGGGTGATTAACCCCAATACGGCCATAATAATTAAGGTTAGCCATAACACCATATTTTCCGCAGTATGCACTGCTGTCTGTGAATTGATTGTGGCTTGATTTAATTCTTGATATAAACCTTGGGACACCTTTTCCAGTTTATTTGCAAGTGATATTGAGGCATCATCAAGACCATCACTGGAACGTTTCATTATGGCATTTCCCGCAACTTGTCCTTTTGATAGATATGCCTGAGCCATTTCAACACCAACAGCATGGACCTGGATAATTTGTTTTTTTAGTACATCAATATCAGCACTAAGTTCTGGTTTAAGCTTTTTTACTCTATCTAGACTGATAAGTGCCTTGGATAAATTATTTTTTGCCTCTTGATATCCACCTTCATCGGAAGTGGCCCCCACATCGGTTAAAAACTGTTGAATCTGAATAGTATAATAGCGGGCATCTTTGATATCCATTACCGCACTCACCAAAATTTCTTGGTGATCAATATTTTTATCCGTAATGTCTAATTGCATATAGTTAAAAAACACTAAAGCTGACATAGCTATGGTGGCAAAAACACCTGATACAATTTGTAATGTACGAATTGTCAATCCTTTAAACATAACGGATTCTCCCCAGTATTTTTATAATTTAAGAAAATCACGCTGATCCTAAAATTATTTCATTTTAAGATCAGCTTAGACTTCACAATCTCCTGGCCTTTTGCTTTCGACTTATCATTTATGCATATCCATCTTTGGAGATCGAATGGTTAAATTTATTTGCTCATAAATTCAATAGCAGCTTTAAAATCATCAGCACTACAGTCATTGCACAAACCTTTAGGAGGCATAGTATTTAAACCATTGGTAACACTGGCTACCAATGCATCCATACCTTTAGCCAAACGAGGCGCCCATTGCGCAGCATCATGAACTGCTGGAGATTTTAATGCGGCTGCCGTTGCTGGAGCATGACAATTTACACACGCCTTATCATAAATAGCCTTACCATCGGCAGCCAAAACACTACTACTCATGCTTATTAAAAAACTTGCAAATATTAATTTTTTCATTCTTAACCTCAGTTAAATTATATAAAAGAGTATCCCCGGCCTATAGCAAGTAGACTGAGATATCAAACACTTACTTTAACCTAAATTAATCAGTTGAACCTACTGCGAATGCCTAAAGCACCACATCTTAAGAATTTTCTGGAACATTTAGACTTCACCCGTAGGGTGGCTACGAATAAAGCCTAAACAACCCATAAAATCATTAATTTTCAGCACTTTATTCATTCTCGTTACGGCCCAACTGATTAATTTAGGTTTAAAAAATAAAGTCATTATCTTTTAGCACGGTATATGCCAACTCTATAAATTAATTTAACGGTGTGTTCTTTATTGGCTTACATAGCCTAAAGATAAAGCATGAGTTAAGATTTATAAGAATCAAAAAGACACGCGATCAACGGCTTATTTATTCTTTATTTTGGGAATTTTTTTTAATATTCTTATTTTAGAGAATAGATAAAAACGGATTAATGGAAGGAAACTACGACTTGATCCCTGGATTGACCATCAACCCAGGGTTAGCATAGCTTAAAATATTTTTTTATGAGTGTTTATTGGGTGACGCTTACCGAAGCAACGAAAAATATCTCAGCAAAGGTTTTATCGAGTGACTTACTGGTGAAATTGCTCATTTTAGTCGCACCATTCCAGCTGACATTATCATTGGCTTTTACGCTGGCCTCAGGAGCAGCTATCCAAATCACTTCGTTTCCAGTTTGAACTTCTATATAACTATAACCGGCAGCCGTTTTTGAGGATATAACTTTTCCTTTGCTGGCTTTACTTGCAACCGGGGCAGGTGGAGCTGGGCGCTGAGTAATAAACTTTGCAACAAATAGGATCTCAGGGAATGTTCGATCTAAAGATTTACTGGTGAAATTATTCATTACTGCTGCATCTCCCCAATAAATTTCTTGACCTGGTTTAATCGGTGATTGTCCACCAGCAATCCAAGTACTTTTACCTTTTTCAGATACTTCAACATAAGTATAACCACCAGAATGAATAACATTTGCCGCAACCCCCTTACTCATAGCAGCATTAGCAGGACTTGCTGCAGTTGGAGCTGTCATGGGTATATTTAAGTTTGCATGAGGATTAGCTATGGCATTGACTGGGGCAATAGCTTTGGTTTGAGACTCAGTGTTTGGATTATTCGCTACTATTTTGGTTTTTTCATTGTTGACTTTTTCACTACTTTTTTGTGCTGAAGCAGTATCCGCCTTTTCTGAACAACCGTTCAGCATCAAAATACCTAACAGAAATAAGGCAGCAATTGTTGAAATTTTCATGGATATATTTCCTTCGATAAGTTTTTCTATTGTAAAATGTTTATAGCAATTTACATGCCGTGACTATATTCGATGAACAATCCAAGCCAAGGTTAAACGGGTAAAACTTCAGTATTTCAATCGTGGCCTAAAAAATGCTATAAATTAAGACTAGACTTAAATACTAGGGGCTGTTGACCTTTCAGATGTTAGGCTGATTTTGAGAGAATTTTAGTACTGACTAGGCATTTTTTACGCATCAATGCACTCCATTGGTAGTAAAAAATAACGACGGCAGTGCTAAAATTGGCCAAAATCAGACAATAGATGCGGTCGGCTAGATGAAAGGTCAACAGCCCCTAGTCATTGAGATATCATCAAAATTGAAAAACAAAGGGTTTTAATGGAATATAAACGTACTTTTCAACATTCCAGATACTGGCTTATATTAGCGGCGTTTTCCCTTGGTCTGGCTTGTTTACTGGCCGTAGTACTTGTATTTTCGAGGTTACCGGGCGTAGCGCAATATTTTGTTGAGCTTTCAACTTTTCATACCGCTTTAGTGTTACACGTTAACTTATCGTTATTTGTGTGGTTATTTAGTTTTACCGCCTTAATTTGGAACTATGCCTATACCTTACCGTATCCTATGTTAAGCAAGCTCTCCCTATTTCTTTGCGTATTTGGTGTTTTACTGATGCTGACCATACCCATAATTGGAGAAGCTCCCCCCATACTCAATAACTATCTTCCTGTACTCAATCACCCCGGCTACTTTGGGGCTCTGTTTTTTTTTATAAGCGGTTTTTTAATTCTGATAATCCAGGTTTTGTTGGCTCCTATCCAAGACCAAGCAATAAAGAATCTATGCCCTTGCTGCCTTAAAATCATAGCCATCTCATTTGTAATGGCTATTTTAACAACATTGATAGTTTTCTTACGCCTTCCTGACTCTATACCAGTCCATAATTTTTATGAGCAATTGTTTTGGGCAAGTGGACATCAAATGCAAATCATATATACCCTAATTATGTTATGGAGCTGGTTATGGTTGAGCAAACAGGCAGGTATTATTTTGCCTTTTTCTGCAAAAACAATACGCAATTGGTTTGTCATTGGGGTTAGCCCCATTATCCTATCGCTTTTTATTCCTCTTTACGTTCCGCCAACTAGCGGAGAGTTTAAAACAATTTTTACCAATCTAATGATTTATTCCAGTTGGCTGGCACTTCCCTATCTTGGTGGCAAGTTATTGATTAGCATATTACTTCAAAAACCCACTATTCTTACCTCAATTATTATTTTATCCATGGCTTTATTTCTTTTTGGTTTGTTTATAGGCACTCAAATCACTCACAATAACCTTATGATCCCAGCTCATTACCATGCATTGACCGGAGCCATCAATATTGTATTAATGCTGGTCGCCTACCAATTGATATTAAAAATGGGATTTATTCCTCCTACCTCTATCGTACAGGTTAAACAGATTGGTATTTACGCAATTGGTATTGTTTTTTTGGCCAGCGGCCTAGCCTGGTCAGGCCAGCTAGGTATGGCTCGAAAAATGATGCTTTCTTATCATGAAAACTATGAACAACTATTCGCTTTAGGAATGATGGGCTTGGGTGGTTTACTATCCCTGCTGGGCTGTTTCTTATTTTTGGGAATATTATTCCAATATATGGGAATTTGGCCTAAAAAAACGTTTTTAGCTAAACCATTGGCAATACTCAACAAAGGCCAGTAAGGAGAAAGCATCTTATGAAAAAAGCCTTAAATACCAAAACAATGTTGCTACTAACCGGTTTAATTATTTTTGTTCTTGGACTCATCATTCACTTAACTCCAAGTAGCTACACACCTAAAAATCCAAAACCACTAGCCAATGAACCAGAAATTATTTCGAGTAAGGAAGTAAAAGCTCCGCCTGAAATTAATATCAAAAACAACCCGACCCTACATGCCCAACATAAACGCTTAGAAAAACATTTCCAACGCGCCATTGTTATGTTACATGCCAAACGATACGAATTAGCCATAGTCTCACTACACCAAGTATTGGCCATTGATCCCAAAATGCCTGAAGCGCACATTAATATGGGTTTTGCCTTGCTAGGCAATCAGCAAGCCCATATCGCTGAAGATTTTTTTTTAACCGCAATCGATTTAGATGACAAATTATTGAATGCCTACTATGGTTTAGCTCTAAGTCATGGAGAACAAAAACAATACCAAAGTGCCATAGCTGCAATGGTTAGTTTTATCCACTTAAGCAATGATTCGGAACAATATTTGCAAAAAGCCTTGGACTACCTTCAGCAATGGCGGGATCTCGTGGCCGCTCAACAAGCTGAGACACAAAATAGCTAGTTTGGTCGAGGTTTTACTATGGCAAACAAATTAATTCCCTTTTTTTTGTTAGCAGCAGCAAATTATTTACCCCAAAGTTGTTTCGCTCAACAATGCGATCCTTCGTTAACTGCCACAACGCCCAGTCAGCGTTTTATTGCCAGTGAAAACACAGTCCAAGATAGAGTTACCGGGCTTTTTTGGCAACGTTGTGTTATTGGACAAACGTGGAATGGAGAGACTTGCCTGGATGATAATCGCAAACAAATTCGTTCTTGGTTTGCCTGGCAAGATGCCAACAATGAAATCCGTCGTTTACAGCAAAAACCTGCTTATAAAGGCTGGCGTTTACCGAGTTTGGCAGAACTAAAAACCATTATCGAAAAACGCTGTCACGATCCCTCCATTAACCTTGAGGTGTTTCCCAATGGGCCTGCTTGGCAATTCTGGACATCCGATGAATTGTCATCCAATAAAGCCTATGTTTGGCGTATCGACTTTAAAAACGGTAATATCGGTTCGGATTTAAAAACTAATTACTCCTATCATATTCGCTTAGTCAAAGGTGAATTATTTTCCTATAAAATGCAGAACCGTACATCTGATAACCGTGACTTAAGTGCCTGGGACGATGGAATACATGATTTAAATAATCCCGATATAAGCACCTTACAAACCCTATCCAAAGCAACTCAAGGCTTTCCGATAGATACTCGGGGAGAGGTTGATTGGGCAAAAGCTTTAAAAAACCAAACCATTAATCCTCGTGCTAGTGTAGACGGTAAGGCATCCATGCAAGTCTGGGAAAATGATATTATTTTTACCGAAACCCAAACCATGCCACATGTGAAATTTCCTCACAAACTGCATAGCATGTGGTTAGCCTGTGAAAATTGTCATGATGAATTTTTTAAAGCAAGGATTAAATCCAGCAATATTAGTATGGAGAGTATTTATGCCGGTAAAGATTGTGGGGTCTGTCATGGCAAAGTGGCCTTTTCACCCAATAGCTGTGAACGCTGCCATAGTATTTTACATCCTGGATCACCAATTAAATGGTGGTAATTTCAGCACCCAAAGCAATGAACTAACGTAAGAAGAGGATAAAACCGTTCCCCTGCCAAAGCACGGGAACAAAAATTGATAGTTCTGGTACGTCAATTTATTTCTTATCCGATTTTTTGTCCACAGCCGTTCCAAGAAATCCAGCCGATGTATCTAAAGCGGCCGGACGAAATATATCAATTTTTCTAAAAAACTGATCCGCCATTAAAACCCTTCCATCTTCATCAACATCAATACCTGATGGCAACATAAATTTTCCCGGTTCGTTTTCTTGATGGCGAGTCCCGACAAATAATAATAATTCACCTTTGGGATTAAAAATCTGAAAGTTACCAAATGCAGCATCGGTTACATAAATATTACCATCAGGTCCTATCGATAAATCTTTTGGTCGTGCAAATTTACCAGGATAACGTCCAATGCTGCCAAACTTTTTAATAAATTTCCCATCTTTGGGATCAAAGGCCTGAACCCTAAAGTTTGCACTGTCTACCACATATAACAAGCCATCTTTTGGATTTATTTTAGCTCCCTTGGGTAAATTAAACTCACCATCGCCATCACCACGTTTACCAATATCAAATAAATGCTTGCCTGAACTGACATCAAATACTCGTATACGGTGCTCATTCGAAGAAACGCCACCAGTATCGACGATAAACAATCGCGAACCATCTTCGGTTACCGCAATTCCTGAAGGACGACTAAACATATCTTCATTGCCAATATTACCTTTAAATTTCCCTTCTTTATCATAGATAAATGCCATTTTTTCCTGAACATCAATAACATACAAATTGCCAGCTTTGTCGTGATCAATACCAAATGGTTTACGAAGAATTCCAGGCGCCTTATTCCCAATTCTGAAAAAACGCTTGCCCGTTTTATCAAAAACGAGAATATGTCTTTCTAATGGATCAGATACATATACGGTTCCTTGATATACCGTAACATCATAGGGCTTCCCCATTCCCTCACCGGAACGACTAATTCCGGTTAGTAAAGCTTTCATTTGAGAATCTTCTTGATCAGGTACAACATCTACACTGCTAGTCAGCGTTGTTTCATAATAAAATCGTGGCTGGTCTGGCGGTGGTGGGTATACGGGGATTTTAAAGGTGGTTTTGGTCTGCTCCACTGCACAACCGGATAAGCCAACGACAGCGGCGAAAAAGACTCCTTTATATAAAAAATTTAACCATGAATGACATTTTTTGAACATGATCCCTTCCTTAATCCTACTCTATAATAAATAAGTATTGGCGTGTTTTTTGCAAATTGATTTTTATTCAAATTGCCTAAGTGAATAAATCGAAGACAATAATAGACTGCAAATAATATGCCCTAATAACAAATTAGTTGTTTTAAAATTGAGAATGGTAAACAAAAGAATGATTTTCAGACCAACACTAGATAATTTTATCATTTTCTTTTTCAGCCTCTACTGTTTGTCTTTTAATTCGTTAAGCATAGCAAAAAATACGCATCATAATAATGAACAAACTATCGTTGAGGGTTCCGAACAATGGCATGAATACGGCCGCAGCTTGTATAACTACCGTTGTTACTATTGTCACGGCTATTCAGGCAATGCCAAAACTCTAGCCGCTACTTATATGATTCCTCCCCCTAAAGATTTTACTGCTTTATCTTTAGCTTCTATTACACGCAAAGAAATGTTAAAGGTGTTAAAAAATGGACGCGATGGAACAGGAATGGTCAGCTTTAGCCGGTATCTTAATGAGCAAGATATGCAAGCCGTGGTGGACTTTATTCGCCAGGAATTCATGTTAAATAAAAAACTCAATACTTTATATCACACTAAAAAAAATGGCTGGCCCAATCATCAGCGCTATAAAATTGCTTACCCTTTTGCAACGGGAGAAATTGCTCTGGACACGCCAATGACCGAAATGACCAACAAACAATTAACCGGCTATCAGCTTTTTATGAGTAGTTGTGTCAGTTGTCATGACCGAGCAAAAGTCAATGATGAAGGTAATATATGGCAAGCACGTTCTGTGTCTTATCCCCGTAACAATTTTTCTTATACGCAACCGGATGCCATTAGCTCAGCGAGTGTTTTTGCTCAGCACGATAAAAAAATCTCAATTGAGCCGCTCAATAATACCGAAAAGCAAGGTGAAAAACTCTATCATGACAATTGTGCTTTCTGTCATGCTGCCGATGGTACTGGGAAAAATTGGATCGGAGCCTTTTTAGACCGAGCCCCTCGAGATCTTACCGACAAAAATTTTATGCAAGGCATGACTAAAAAACGCCTGCAAACGGCAATCAGCGAAGGAGTAATAAATACTTCGATGCCAGCCTGGAAAAGCGTTCTAACCCAACAGCAAATTAATCAGATCATTTCCTATATTGACCGTGTTTTTTATCCCTTAGTGGAATCGGATTAATATGTTTAAAGTCAATATTTTAAAAAGCAGCTTGGTTTATTTTAACGTTTTAATGCAACCATTCAGTGCAATAAAAAAAACCAGCAAACACATAAATAAGTACAGCAAAACTAGGCAAAGCAAAGACAGCAAATTTAATTGTGAGCGTTGTGAAAATAATCGTTTTTTCTCTCTTAAACGTAAAAGTGTGTTATATCTGCTCACCACCAGTTTCTATATTTTATTTGTCGCCATCTACCTTATTAATGAAAAAGATAACTTATTATCCCATTTTTCAGCCTATCAACAAGCAGCAAACTCTAAAGAAGTTTTAGTTGCAACCAGTCATTCTCTAAGAATTATTAACACAAATTTATTAAAAGGTTTTTTAAATAATGAACCTGTAGATCTAATGAAAACCCTGCATGTTGAATTTGTCGAATTACAAAGTAACTACGCCCAATTGCAACCACTATATCCCAAACATGCAAAACAGTTTAAAGATTTGGTTAAATTACTCGCTCATCTGATCATCACTTCATCCCCCCAAGCAAGCGCAGCCCTTAAGCCCATACTCATAGACAATCAATCGCAACTTGATCTCTTATTGCAAACAAACCATTTAGAAACTCAACGACTTTTAGATAAGTACCACGATTCCATTCATAAAGTAGCAATTAACTCTTCCCTATTGGGAATACTAGGTATATTTTTATTCGGCAGTATACTTATCCAGTTTTTCAAACGAATGACACAAGATATCAGTACTTTACATAATCGACTTAAAGAAATTATGAATGGGTATCGGGATAGGGATTTAAATATCCGGCGTAATGATGAATTAGAATTGCTCGCCTGTGGCATCAATGAAATGGCTCACACCCTAAAACAAGGTGAAACTGAGCTAGAACTAGAAAGAAGGAAACAATACACACGTCAAAAACAAGGAGCTATCGCACACTTAGCTGCTGGCCTGGTACATGAAATGGGCAATCCAGTTGCTGCAATGTCGGCTTTAACGGAAGCCTTGCAATCAAATGATGACCCGCTAGAAAAACAAGAAATCACTGAACAAATTACACTTTATACTAAACGAATGAGCGGTATTATCGAAGGCTTGAGCAAATTAGCCAATCATCTGGATAATGACCTTCAACTCATTGACATGAATAATTTAATTAAGTCGAGTGTTGAATTATGGAATTTAGATGAACGTTCATATGGTATCCAGACAAATATAGATTTAGAGCCTCAGCTCCCTGCGGTCAATGGTATCGAAGAACAATTAAACCAGGTTTTAAATAATTTAATTATTAATGCCTATGAAGCGTTACATAAAACATCAGTTAAAAATAAACAGATTTCTATTTCAACCGCCTATAGCAATCAAAATTTAGTCATTAAAATTGCTGACAATGGCTGCGGCATGGAGCCAGAACTCATTAACCAGGCTGTAGAAACTTTTTATAGCAGTAAAAAGAATGCTCGGGAAAACGGATTAGGACTTCCTCTCTGTCGTTCTATTATTATGGCTCATCAAGGTAAGCTATCCATTTCATCCACACCATCTGAAGGTACTAAGATTCAGATAATATTGCCAGAGGTGGTTTGAAATGACAACACAACGCCATTATTGCAGTCGGAAGTTATTATTCAGTTTACCACCATTTTTCTTGTTTATTGCGATATTTCTTTCGATTTATTATCACTTCAATGTCACCATGCAACGCATGAAGTTTAATCAATTGGAATTACACCAGCTAAATATTTATAAACAAAATATTGCAAAAAAAATTGAAAATATCGCCATAGACCTAGATATTTTTTTAAATCATTATCATTATATGTTGCAACACGGTACCTCAGAAGAACAATATATTAGCGAGTTTGAGCATGAAATGGTGATGTATTGCAGCTCTAAAATCAACTATGAACAATTGAGAATTCTAAGTTCTCTTGGCATGGAAATGATGCGGGTCAATTGTCACGAAGGTCAACCTGAAGTGGTACCAAAAGAACAATTACAGGATAAATCAAAACGCGATTATTTCCTAAATGCACAATCCCTGCAAGCCAAACAAATCTATGTCTCACCATTAAATTTAAATATGGAGCATGGTCAAACCGAATACCCCATAAAACCCATAGTTCGTTTAGTTATGCCTCTAAGCGATAAAAATGGAAATAAAAATGGTTATTTGGTGATTAACTACAATGCTAATTATTTTTTACCTAAGCTTACTAAACACGAATCACTTGGCCCTACCTCACCTCAAGGCGGTCATATTTTTTTAATTAATAGTCAGGGAACAAGCTATAATCCGATTCCTCAATCATTGCATACGGGAAATGAAAAACAAAAATTAGGCGAAGGATTTTCCTTTGCTGAATATTATCCTCAGGCCTGGCAAATATTGGAACTTAATGACACGGGGGACTTTGATTTAGCGGACGGATTGGTTAATTTTGTGACTTATTATCCGCCTGGACAAAATGAAAGTAACAAAAACAATATCTATCTTAACCAAGATATTCGCTGGAAAGTCGTATCTTTCGTACCAGCATCAAAAATTGCCTTTGCTAATAAGCACTTCTTAATCAAGGCATTGATATTTTTACCAATTTTACTGCTAATTTATCTCACCGCTGTTTATCTTTTTATAAAAAATCAGTGGCAGCGCAAGGTTTTAGATGAAAAACTCAAGGCCAATCATAGTTATCTGGAGGCCATAATGAATAATATGGTTGACGGTATACTAAGCGTTGATATTCACGGAAAGATACATAGTTCGAATTGCGCTTTTATCCGTTTGTCAGATTACCAACAAGACGAGTTGCACGGTAAATCTCTTAATTTTTTATTCCCTTATATGCAATGGTCTTCCGATACAGATGCCATAGATTGGTTAAAATCAAATATCGATAACCAAAAGATCCTTCGCCAAGAAGTTTCCTGCCGTAATAAACAGGGTAAAAATATTCCGGTTGAAGTCACCTTTGGTCAAACACAAATCGACAACGAAAGTTTTTACCTTTTATTTATTCGTGATCAATCACAACAAAAGGAACAAGAACAGGAGTTGCACTCGCTTGATCTAAAATACCGTCACCGGGAAAAAATCGCCGAGGTTGGTGTTTTGGTGGGTGGAATATTGCATGAAGTTTCGAATCCCATGGCGGCTATCGAAGGACTTTTAATCGAGCTAAAAGATAACTCTCAAAAAGAACCAGGGGAAACAGCCCTAAGCATCACCTCTCAAGAAAACATTGACATGATAATGGAACACGTCAATCGTTTAAAAAGCATAAGCTATGAAGTATCCACTTTTCTGAAACCCAATAGTGAACAATTCGATCTATTAGATCTCAATAGTGTCGTTAATAGCGCCACCAGCTTATTACGTTATGATAAACGTTGGCACAGTATCGAACTTGAAAAACACCTTGATAAACAACTACCATTGATCCAGGGAATTAGCGACCAATTAACTCAAGTGCTGATTAATCTCTTAATTAACGCTGCTGATGCCTATGCCAATATTATTGATCGCAAACATCAGATTAAAGTTTCTACCATACGAGCCAGCTATGAGCTTATTTGTTTGTCAATAGAAGACAACGCCTCGGGAATGAGTGAAGAAGTGTCATCCCAGGTATTCCAACAATTTTATACGACTAAAGGAACAGGAAAAGGTACCGGCTTAGGTTTATCTTTATGTCAATCCATTATTGATGAACATAATGGTAGCATTGAAATGGAATCTGAATTGGGCTTTGGAACGACCTTTAGATTATATTTACCTATAGATGTTGATTTTAGGGAAGAATAGTTATGAATACATTGAATATTCTTGTTATCGATGATGAGTTAGCACTCAGGCAAATCATGGCCAATACGGTTAAAAAAGCCGGTTATACGGTAAAAACAGCGGATTGCGGAACAAAGGCCCTGGAGATGCTAAGTGAGGAAGACTTTGATGTAGCAATAAGCGATATACGAATGCCCGACATTTCCGGCATCGAAGTAGTCGAACAGGCTAAACAACAAGGCATTGAGACGATGTTTCTCATGATGACGGCTTTTGCCTCTGTCAATACGGCCATTGAAGCAATGCGTTCCGGGGCCTATGACTATATGATAAAACCGGTTCGTAATGAAGACATTTTAAACCGCTTGTCCCAAATGTCAGATTTTATCAGTCTCAAGTCAGAAAACAAAGTGCTTCGCAACTTAGTCATGCAAACTGGCGAAAATCAATGTCTTATGGTTTCACCCGCCATGAAGCGAGTCGACAAACTCATTACCAAAGTAGCCATTACCGATAGCACGGTGTTGATCACTGGTGGCAGTGGTACTGGTAAAGGGGTCACAGCCCGCAGTATTCACCAAAATAGTCTGCGAGTTAAAGCCCCATTTATACCGGTTAACTGCGGAGCCATTCCAGAAAATCTATTAGAAAGTGAGTTTTTCGGACATACCAAGGGAGCCTTTACTGGAGCACAAAAAGCTAAAAAAGGTCTATTTATGGAAGCCGATAAAGGTACCATATTTTTGGATGAAGTCGGTGAATTGCCCCTCAATCTACAAGTCAAACTTTTACATGTTCTAGAAGACAAAATGGTCAGACCTCTGGGGAGCGAACAAGCAAAACCCGTAAATGTAAGAATTATCGCGGCAACCAATCGCGATTTAAAGCAGATGGTGGAAGACGGTACTTTTCGAGAAGATTTATATTTCCGACTCAATATTTTCAATATTGAAATCCCTAATTTAAATGACCGCCAAGAAGATATTCCCATATTAATCGATTTTTTCTTAAAACAAGAGGTTCAAAAAATGGGCTTGAGCGACGAAATAGTCGTTGCACCAGAGGCAATGGATTTGCTTTTAGCTTACCAATATCCGGGAAATGTGAGGGAATTGGAAAATATCGTCGCCCGTTCTCTCATTATGTCTGAAAATAATTGTATTCAAATTATTGATTTACCTAACCATATCCAAGGAACCAAAATTCCAGAACATATGGGTACGGGGAAAAAAATGCTTAAAGATCAAGTTCGTCAATTTGAAATTGATGCCATAAAAAGAGCCATCGAAGAGGCTAATGGCGACCGAAAAGTAGCGGCTAAAAATCTAGGTTTAGGTTTGTCCAGTCTTTATCGCAAACTAGAAGGAGTGGGAGATGAGGTTTAATACAATTTGGGTATCGGGGATTATTTTTGTTAGTCTCCTATTAGGTAGCACCACCGGAGCCTTGGCTGAAACCAGTCATCCCGCCGAAAAAACATATCAGAAGGCTCTCAGCGCTGATAGAGATGGACGTTTAATTGAAACCATGGGGTTATCTAAGCAAGCTGCCGAACAGGGCCATCCTGGAGCTCAAAGCTTTTATGGATACTTATTGGACAAGGCAGATTTTGATGATGACGCTGAAGTCTGGTATCGAAAAGCTGCCGCACAAAATAATATTGATGGTTTATTGCATCTGGCTAGATTGCAAACCACTAAGGGAAATGAAAAAGACACACAAGAGGCTTTAGCACTTTATCAAAAAGCTGCCGACTTAGGCTCCTTAGAAGCCATGAGAATTTTAGCGATTTCCTATAAAAATGGCGATTTAAATTTGCAACGTGATAATGATTTGGCCGTCGAGTGGTTTCTAAAAGCGGCTAATAAAAATGATCTGGAAAGCATGATGACAATCGCAAAGGCCTACGAAAGCGGTAATCTAGGTCTTGAAGTTAATTATCAAAAAGCGCTTGAGCTATATCTACAAGCAAGTAAATTAGATAGTACCGAAGCGATTCGTCGACTACATTTAATCTATCAAAATGGTGAAATGGGACAAAGAAAAAACCCGATTGAAGCGAAAATGTGGCAACAAAAGTTTAACCAGTTAAAAGCGAAATAAGGAGACATAACATGGAAAAATCTCTATCTAAACCCATTACAATAGCGCTCATTTCAGCGTTGTTTCTTGGATATTTTGCTCCTGCACTTTCTGCACCAAGTGGCAGTGGTATATATAATAATCATTGTAGCCGTTGTCATGGCGATGATGGTCGCGGCGGTGTTATGCCAGGAGTGCCTAACTTTACTCGTGGCGAAGGTTTGCGTAAAAATAACCGTAGCTTAATTGTAAGAATACAAGACGGAAAAAATGCCTGTCCCTCCTATCGAGGTATATTGAGCGAACCAGAAACTCTCAATGTCGTTAAACATCTTAGGACTTTTTACTAATGATTTTATCAGTTTCGAGGCTATCATTTTTACTATTGGTTATCTTCAGTCCCTCACTTGCTATGGCGGTTGAAGGTTTCTACAAAGTTCAAGATGTTTTCAATATCGGTGAACAAGTTTATGTCCGTTCTCTTGCGGTAGAAGAAAACAAAAATAGTTTATGGGTCGGCACCTCTTTAGGTGTGCATGAAGTTGATCTCAAAAGCCGCGAGGTAATTAATACCTTTACCCGAAAAGATGGTTTAGCCAACGAATATGTTTTTGCTATTACTATCGATAAGGAAGGTTATAAATGGTTTGGCACCAATGCGGGAGGCATCAGCCGTTATAAAGATGAAGCTTGGAAAACCTATTTCCCGATGCATGGATTAGCTGACTATTGGGTCTATGCCTTTGCCAATCATCCAGATGGTTCTTTGTGGATTGGTACTTGGGCGGGTGCCAACCGCTTAGATAAAAACACAGAAATTTTTATCACCTATGTCAAAGAATTAATCAATGAATGGGTTTATGGTTTAGATATTGATAAGCAGGGACGGATTTGGTTTGGAACCGAAGGTGGTGTGACTCTGTTTGATGGTCAAAAATGGCAATCCTGGACGCATGAAGATGGATTAGGAGCCAAAAATAAGAATGCTCTTCCCTTTAGTCGTAATACGGGTCTGGGTACACGTTCTCGACATGATTTAGGTATTCTTGCCGCCGGTCAGGAAACCTATAATCCCAATTATGTGTTCGCTTTACTTGTGGCCCAGGATGAGTCAGTTTGGGTTGGTACCTGGGGTGGTGGAGTGAGTCAATTTGTTAACAATAAATGGCAAAACCTCACCGTCCAAAATGGATTAGCAGGTAATATTGTATACAGCGTCATTCAAGATAAAAAAGGAGCTTTCTGGTTTGGGACCAATCATGGCGTATCCCGTTATGATGGCAAAAGCTGGCAAACATTTAATCGTTATAATGGATTACCGGGTGAGGATGTTTATAGTTTGGCTGAAGCTCCAAATGGAGATGTGTGGATAGGAACCAAAGGTGGAGTGGCCAGAATCGGTTTAGATTAGGGGCTGTTGATCTTTCAGATATTGGACTGATTTTGAGAAAATTTTTGGACTGACGAGGCATTTTTTACGTATCAATGCATTCCATTGGTAGTAAAAAATAAAGCTACCGCGTCCTGCTCTCGCTCCTTACCTACATCCATGTAGGCAACGATGGCAGAGCAAAAATTGGCCAAAATCGGGCGATAGATGCGGTCGGCTAGATGCGGTCGGCTAGATGCGGTCGGCTAGATGCGGTCGGCTAGATGAAAGGTCAACAGACCCTAAAATAATCCTTATAAAAATTTCTAAAAAGGTTTCACACTAATTCTTAGCCATATTGTCAAATTTGAAGATTATCGTGATATCAACTAAAAAAAACATCATGGTGTTGTTTTTTATCGGCATGATTTTATTGTTTCCAATAGACAATCATGCCAATCCAACGGCAATCAAACAACAGCTCAATCAGTGTGAAATTCATCTTTCTAATAACGATTTAACCAGTGGTCGCTCAGGCAATGCCTTAGCCTGTTTTCGACAAATATTAGTTCATAATCCCGGTAATTCGAGAGCCTTATATGGAATTAAAAAAATTGAACAACGCTTCCTGCACTGGGCTGAGAATGCCATTCAAAGAGGGCGAAAAAATAAACTGGCAGAGTATATTCAAAAGTTAACTCAAATAAATCCCCAGAGCCCTCATATAGCCCCCCTTCAACAGCGTTTCCAAAACCTTCAAGAAAAAAGCTTAAGTGGAATTGCTTTGTGTGAAAGTTTTTTACAAACCAATGATCTCACCTCCGGCCAATATGGAAATGCCTTGGACTGCTATAACGAATATTTAAGTAAAAAGCCCAATAGTCCTAAAGCGCTAAATGGCCTAAAAATCATCGAATCTCGGTTTGTTCATTGGGCTAAAAAAGCCATTAAACGAAAAGATAAAAATAAATTAGAGGAATATTTACAGAAATTAGCAAAAATTAATCCACAAAGTCAAAATCTAAACAAGTTAGAAATAATTTATAAAAATCAATTTATTAACAAACAAGCGCCCTCCTCCCCTCCGACCAAGAAAAGTAAGCCTGTCGTTCAGGTTGAGCCTAAGCCTATTAAAGAACAAATAGACCCTCTTATCCCTCAGCCTAAACTTAATTTCATCGGTGATTATAATAATGATGGAGTATTCAACCGTATAGAAATTGCCAGAGGTCAACCAGATACCCTAACACTGGCCATTTCATTTAAACAAGTCGAAGCGGAAGATACGATTATTATCAACGGTAATGAAATAGCATTGACGGCTATTGACCTCACTTTGGGGCGTCGATTAATAGAAGTTATTCCAGCACAAAGACAAAAAGTACAGATTAAACGTCAAAATGGTCAATTATCTACCGCAGCCACCATAAATTCCGTTATCGATACGGACACAATCTCTGGCAAGGTATCAATCAATGCTATTACTGAGGATAATATCATTAATCAAATCGAGTCAACACAAGCGATTACAATTCACGGGCAAGCCATTGGTGGTGATATTTCAATCGGGGATAAAGTTGCTATTCAGCTAAATGGCCGAGCTTATTCCAGCGTTATTGAAGAACAGGGACTTTGGAACATTCAAGTGACCACAGGCGCTGATTTAATTAAGCAAAAGTTTATTCAGGCTCAGGTAACTTCAATGGATGAGCATGGAAATATTTTAAGTTCCTTAAGTCCCGAGAAAAAAATTTACACGGATATTAAGATTACCACTCCAAAAATTGAATTTATGGGAGATAGTAATGCCGATGGGATCTTTAATAAGGCTGAAGTTGCTCTATGGAAGAAAAATACCATTTCAGCCAAAATTTCATTTCCTGAAGCTCAACCCGGTGACTTGTTAAAAATAAACCAAAAAACTCAAAAATTAAATGCTAGACAGGTAAAAGTAGGACATATCATTATTCAGGTGTTACCCAATCAAACCCTTTCCGTAACGATGCTTGATCAAGCGGGAAATCAATCCGCGGAGATAAAGAGCAAAGCAATATCGGTAACCGAAGCTACGCTCGGCATTGTCAGCATTAATACTATTACGGCAGATAATAGTATCAATAGCAAAGAAGCTCAACAGCTCTTGAACATTAGCGGTCACGCCGAAGGAGGGGATATTTCTCCCGGTGATAAAGTGACTTTGTCGATTCAAAGGAAAAACTATCAGACTAAAGTTCAGCCCGACGGCTCCTGGTACTTTCCAGCAATTCCCGGTTCAATGCTGGCCAAGGGAAAACAGATACAGGTTACGGTCCAATCACTTGACCCGTATGGCAATCCCGGTCTATCTCAAAGTCCACCACATCACTACCAGGTGGATACCCAAATTGGCTCTTTGACCGCTCAACTCTTAGGCGATACCAATAAGGATGGTTTATTTAATCGTGCTGAAATCGCCGCCGATAATCCTGAAACCATTGCCTTAAAGCTTTTATTCCGCCAAGTTCAATTAGGCGATACTTTAATGATTGATGGTAAGCCCCAGGTATTGAGTGCTGAGGAGCGAAAACAAGGCTTTAAAATATTAGCCATTGATCCTTATAAACCAATCTCTGTCCAACTACGTGATAGCGTCGGCAACCTTTCAGCTCGGCTATCAGTCACACCAGACATTGACGTCGAAACTCAAGCCGGTCAGGTCAGTATTCATCCCATTACTGCGGACAATACCCTTAATGCCAAGGAAATTAAGGGATTTATTCGTCTCTCAGGTACTGCCCAAGGGGGCGATATAACCCCGGGTGATCCAGTTATTATCAGCATCAATAATACCCGCTATACAACCCGGGTCGGCGCCAATGGTCAATGGCAATTGAAGCACTTTGCCGGTCAAAACCTAGCATCCGCCACCCGTTTAAGCGTTCAGGTCAATTCCATGGATTCAGCCGGTAATCCCCTCACCTCTCATAGCCCGCTTCATCATTATTCTATTGATACTGAGATTCAATCCCCCCGAGTCGAATTATTGGGAGATAGTAACCAAGATGGAGTATTTAATCGGGCCGAATTGGCGGCCGGAAAAGCCAATACCCTAAATGCAAAAATTTATATCCCAGCAACAACCAGTGGAGACTCGCTTATTATCAATGGTAAATCTCAGACACTCAAGCAACAGGATATTGAGCGTGGTTATATTTCCTATGAGTTCCCCCCTTCGCAAAGCCTTAAGGTTTTGCTCAGCGATAAAGCCGGGAATCATTCGGAAACCATCAAACTAACACCGCAGCTCGATATTGAGACCACACCAGGCACGGTTAGCATTGATTCCTTGAGTGCCGATAACCAAATTAATCACAGTGAATCTCAACAATCGCTCTGGATAACCGGTTCAGCCAAAGGTGGTGATATTTCTGAAGGCGACACACTGGAATTAAACCTCGCAGAACATCAGTATCAGATTCAGATTGGGGAGAACGGTCAATGGCAACTGCAAGTACCTGGCAGTGTGTTAATACAGCATCGACAATTATACGTTCAAGTCTTTTCGCAAGATAAACACGGCAATCCTTTAATCTCTAAAAGTCCTCAACACAATTATCAGGTCGATACAGATATTGCTACTCCAAGCATTCTTTTTTTAGGTGATAAGAATGCCGATGGTGTATTTAATCAGGCAGAAATTGCTCAGGGCAGACCGGATGTTATTGGTGCTAAAGTCAGTTTTGCAGCGGCCCAAGCCGGTGATATATTGAGTGTTAATGAAAAAAAATATCGTATCACCCCGGCTTTATTGCAAAAAGGCTATGTGATTTATGCGGTAAAACCAGATAATCCCGTAATCGCTCAACTCACCGATCAAGCCGGAAATCAATCCAACATAGTACAGGCTACCAGCACATCAGATATTCTGGCTACACCTGGAACAATCACCATCAATAATATTACAGCTGACAATATTATTGATACCGAAGAAGCAAACCAAAATATTATTATCAGTGGACATGCCAGCGGCGGTGATATTTCTCCGGGTGATAAGGTGAGTTTTACACTGAATCACAAAAACTATACCACTCAAGTTCAAACGGATGGAACATGGTCTAAACAATCGGTTGAAGGGAAAGATCTTATCCAAGATTTAGATTTTTTTGTTCAGATAAGCTCTCAGGACGAATATGAAAATAAAGTCATATCAAAAAGTGCAATACATCAACACCGTATAAGCGAGGACTTAAAAAAACGATTATCTACCGCCACCTACTCCAAACCTCCAAAAGCAAAACTCAATAACTTGGCCAGTTATGGTATCGATATGGTTGAGATCAAAGGTGAGTGCTTTAATATGGGTAGTCCGGCAATGGAACCCGGTCATCAGGAGGATGAGACTCTCTACCGGATATGTCTAGACAATTTTAAAATAAACAAAACCCCTGTTTCAGTCGCCGCCTTTCAACGCTTTATTAAAGCGAGTAATTATCGAACTGATGCTGAAAAACAAGGCATACAAAATTTAGGTTGTTTTTCTTTATTGGGAAGAACAAAAGAACAGGCCTTAAGTTGGGTTGAGAATTTCAACTATAAACACCCCGGTTTTATACAAGAACCTAACCACCCGGTCGTTTGCATCAGTTACAATGATATTAAGCATTATCTCCAATGGCTCAATAAAAACACCGGGCTTAAGTTCCGCTTACCCACCGAAGCAGAATGGGAACTTGCCGCCCGAGGAGGGAAAAAAGGTCCCAGATTTTGGGGGAAAGGTATAGAGCAAACCTGTGATTTTGCTAACGTTGCCACAAAAGTTGCGACAGTGGGTACCATGCTATGGAAAGGAGCCCATCCGTGTTTTGATGGATATCATGCGACGTCACCAGTCGCCAGCTATAGCAGTAATCCTTACGGTTTATACGATATGCTAGGAAATGTCTGGGAATGGACGTGCAGTGCTTATCAGGAAACCTACGACAGCTCCGTCAATCAATGTAACCAGGAAGCGAATATAAAATATGCCATCCGGGGTGCTTCTTGGGTAAGTGGCATAAATTCTGCACGAGTCGCCAATAGAGAATGGCTATATGGCAATGAGCGTAGCACGGATCAAGGCTTTCGGTTAGTACAAAGTGATTAACTCGATTAATTTAGGATTTCCCCCGGCCAACATTTGACTATAATTTGTCGGCATAGCCAATCATTTGCATAATAACCACATTTTATCTAAACTAATTTTTGTAACTGTAATTCAATCGAACAAGAATAAGGAGGGGGATAACTCTGATTGATTGGATAATACAAAAGTGTCTAAAAACGGCTCAAACAAATGTCAAATCTGTCTTTAAGTATCCGGTTGTTCATTGTAATTGGTGGCATATTTATCCTTTCTGGTGGATCTCTGATTTATATAGATTACCAAAATACCCGCAAAGAAATTTATCAGTCCATGTACCAGGAGTCACGCTCCATTAAAGAACTTCTCATGTCGGTACGTAATATATACAGCCAACAATTTGTCAAAAGTGGGGTAAAACTTACGGATAAAACCGTGGGATTTTTACCTGCCCATGCCATGGGAAGAATATCAAAAAACTTTAGTTCCCGAGTTACTTGGGGAGTGTCATTTAATAATGTTTCCGATAGAGCAAGAAACCCGGAACAACAAGCTGACAGACATGAAATTGAAGCCATCAATTATTTTATTAATAATCGTGACGCCGAAGAAAATATGGTGGTTCAACGGGATGTAAACGGTAACGAGTATTACCATTACACCTCCCCCTTATGGATTAAGCAAATGTGCCTCAAATGCCATGGTAAACGGGAAGATGCCCCACCCGCGGTTAGAGATAATTATGATAAGGCCTATGGTTATAAGGTCGGCGATATTAGAGGAATTATTAGCATTAAATTATCCGCTTCCATACTTGAGGAAGCATTGAAAAAACACATGTTTACCTCTGCCATCGCACTATTTCTCGGGTTTCTACTGACTTATATTGCTGTTTTCTACATTTTTAAATCCCATGTTTTGTCTCGCCTTAACCTTTTATTTAATGCCACTAAATGTGTTTTATCGGGTGACTATTCTCAAAAAATTTCTGATAACGGCAACGATGAAATCGCCAATGTTATGCAAGGTTTTAATCATATGACAAAGGCTGTCAGCGAACGAGAGTCACGTTTAAAAGATAGTTTTTCCAGGACCCGAACCATTATTGATGGTTCGGCTGAAGGTATTATTATGGCCAATAAACAGGGGAAAATTATCGATATCAATATCGCCGCCTGTGATTTATTTGGCTTTGATTGTCAAGACATTTTGGGGCGTGATATCGATATTATGGTGCCACCTGAATATCTAAAACAGCATTATCATGGTTTTAATCGAGTGGCCAATAATGATCAGGCAAAAATGAAATTTACGGATCGAGTTGAAGTGACAGGCTTACGGCAAGATGGTACGGTATTTCCTATTGAGCTGAATATCCGTCGCAGTCAATATGAGGGAGAAACGGTTTTTATCGCTATTATGCACGATGTTACGGATCGCAAAAAGGCCGAGGAAGAAGTCGAAAAAACCAAACAAAAATATTTTCATCAAGAAAAAGTCGCGGCCGTTGGTCAAATGGCGGCGGGGATTTTACACGAGATCGGCAATCCAATTTCAGCCATGAGCGGATCAACACGATATTTGATAGAAATTAATAATGATATGGTTATGCCCAGTGAAGAGAAACGCAAAGAAAACCTCTATTATCTGGATATTATGCATAAACAAACCGAACGTTTAACTGGGCTAACCAAAGAAATTGGAAATTTTATTTCTCCACAGGTAAACGAGCCCGAAGCATTCGAATTAAACACCCTAATAGAGCAAAATAAAGGTTTATTACGCTATGATCGCCGACTCAAATATATTCAAACCGTATATAACCTATCACCAAAGCTACCCGCAATTTATGCCATTCAAGATCAGGTTATACAGATATTTTTAAATCTTCTGGTCAATGCGGGTCACGCCTGTCAATCAGCCGAAGAGAAACAATCTCGCATCATTGTATCTACCTGGCAAAGCGACAACTATGTGGTTTTATCGATTGCGGACAATGGTACGGGGATGAGCGAAACCGTCCAAAACAATGCATTTGATGCTTTTTTCACCACCAAAGAAGCTGGGGTGGGAACTGGATTGGGGTTGGCACTATGCCGCTCTTTGGCGGAAGAACAAGGGGGAAAAATTGAGATTATCTCGCAGCAAGACATCGGTACGGAAGTCGCCGTTTTCTTTCCATCCATGGGTGATGAAAAAAATTAGATTTAAATTTCAAGATTAAATTTTGGCTATTATCCTCTTATTAGTGAGAATTATAGGAATAGTAATTCCCATTTTTGGGAACATCTTTGTGTAGCAATGATTGGGAATTACTTTCTTTTCAAATCCAATTCAATGACTTCTCACAACTCAACAACTTAGCTACACATCCCAATCTAGAGAAAGCAAATTTTAGATAAAAGCTATTCAATTCATTGGCTCAATTGTTGCTTTATAATTATTTCATCCAAGCTTATTGCGTTCCACTAATTTTGAACCAAGCGCAAATTCATTAAAAAATGAATGATTATGAATAAAAAAAATCCCCTTATCCTATTTGTACTAACCATTCCTATTTATACATCATCTATTTCAGCTGCCCCGGTATTCTCCAAAAAACCACCCAAAATAATGGAAGGTGCGGTCATATTTAAGGAATATTGCTCAGTTTGCCATGGAGAAAAAGGCGATGGCAAATCACGGGCGCAAGGTGGACTTACTCCCAAGCCGAAAAATTTTACGGCCCCGGTAACCATCAGTGAATTAAGCCGCAGTCGAATGATTTTTTCGGTCAGCTATGGCCGTCCCAATACGGCTATGTCAGGATGGAAACGTCGCTTGGGCCAAGAAAACATAGGCCGAGTGGTTGACTATATTCGTTCTACCTTTATGAAGTTAAATGTGGTGGAAAATCCAGAAACTGTACCAGCTATTGCCACCCAAAATCTGGAAGACACGATTATCAAAGATGATAAAATCGACCCTGATTTTCTCAAGAAACCTCTCCCCTATCAACTGGATGGAAAAATAAAATGGGGACAAATTTTTTACGAAGATAACTGCGCCGAATGTCATGGGCTAAAAGGTGATGGCAACGGTCCTCGTTCCAGTTTTATTTTCCCCAAGCCAAGAGACTATAACCATCCGGCTTCCAAACAAAAATATAATCGACCCATACTATTTGACATTATCGTCAAAGGAAGCCATCGTTCAGAAATGGCAGCATGGAATAAAGTTCTGACTTATCAAGAAATTGGTCATATTTCTGAATATATATTTCAGGCCTTTATTAATCCAGATCATAGCAAGAAAATGGATGAGTAATAAGTTATGCCTAAGATAAATAAACTCACTGTTCTAAAAACACTTTTTATCGGTCTTATGGCTGGCAACCTAGTCCAAGCCGAAAATATTCCTGCCGATACCTATTTTTCCCTCGCAGTCAGTGACAATTCACATAATCATTATGGTGAAAATCTATTGTTTTTAGACTTTGAAGAGCAAAAAAACAATTGTCACCAACATGCACGAACGGTCTGTGCCACACTCGTTGATGAGAATGCTATTGTACTAGATGGTCAGATGCAAGATTGGCAACATCAACCCTTTACTTCGATTCGTGCTAGAGTCATGAATAACTACCCCTTAGGTGAACATTATGATGCCGTTCCCACTCAACTGGAAATTGCCGCTGCTTATGACAAAGAAAATATTTATTTTCTGATTCACTATCAGGATGCCAATCATGATGCTTCTATAAACCGCAATCGCTGGGTTTATAATGGGCAGAACTGGGAAGCCATGAAACATGTGAAACCGAATAAAAATGCACCGGCGGCCAAAACAAATAATATTGATGAGGTATTGGCAGGTAATGAAGACGAAGATCAACTATTTATGATGTTTCCGATAGTCGATCAACAAAAAACATTTTCTGATAATGGCTTGGGCTGTGGCGCCTATTGTCATTCTAATTTGTTTTTATCGGCCAATCCAATTGATTCACAAATTGGCGATGGAGTATCGTCTATGCATACTGCAATACCTGATGATATAGCCGACTTATGGCATTGGACTGCAACCCGTACACGGCCAATGAATACCCTCAAAGATGGTTATATCGATTATGGTGATGAAAGCTATAATGGCCGCAAGGTTGATGATGGCAAACATGCCTTTGAAAATAACGCCTTAAATAAACCTTTTCGTCCCAGATACGTCAATAAGGATGACTATGAGGCAGGAAAATATTCCATACCTGGATACAGAACTGAATTACTCAATCCCGATGACATTTTAGAGATAACGCCAGAAATGGAGTTTGCCGCAAATGTCAGCATTCCTTTTTATATCCATAGCCCCGCCAGCGGCAGTATAGCAGATGTGGCTACAGCAGCCTATTTTAACCCTGAGCACAAAACCTGGAGCATAGAGCTTAAACGCAAACTTAATACAGGGGACAGCCTGGATAGACAGTTTTTACCAGGTATCGATGCCCAACCCCCTCATTCAACAATGGTAATGGAAGGTAGTCCTGAGCGCGGAGAAAAACTATTTAAAGAAAAAGCCTGCGCCGATTGCCATGGCGAATCGGGACAAGGCACCTTTAATGATACTTATTGGAGCTATCCACGTAACCAAAGAAGTTCAGCTCCTGCAATTCGTAAAGCCACCTCTCTGAATCGCCCAAGACGACTGATGTCATTAGCCCATGAACTCCAAAAATACGAGGAAGATCCTCCTCAAGCATTAATGCCTTTCGTCAACTTAAGTGCCCAAGAAGCAGAAGATATAGCCAGCTGGCTGCAAAAACAGTTTATTCATCGAATGAAATAAATAGGACTATTTTATTCATAAAAAACATCACATGAAAAATAATCAATTTTTCTAAGATAATAGGGTATCAGGCAGGTATTTTTATTCTGCTGAGTTTTTATTGATTAAAAACTCAGCAAAGTCCTTATCTTCTACAGAAACATGATGTAAAAAACAATCGATGCTGAGAATCGATTTCTTCTATTCCCAATTCATACTTTGTCTTCCATTCAAGAAATTGACTAGTCAGAATAAAAAAATATTGGATTCCCCGGTGAAAATCGAATGAGTTCAAGAACTAGATTAAACCTAATAATTAAAATAGTCACTATCCAAAAAAGAAAAAGCAAATCTAGAATACGAGTTCTGACAAACAAAGCCAAACAGATATTGAGTCCAGCTTTGTGACCGAGATTGAATTTACAAAGTGAATTGTTGAACCACTTTTTTCAATTCATCTGAGAGAGTCGATAAGTTATTACTTTCGACTATTACATTATTACTACTTTTTGACATACTCTCTAATGACTTAGTCACATCTGAAATGCTTTTATTAACATCATCTGCAAATTCACTTTGCTGATCCGCAGAATGGGCAATCTGTTCATTTAATTCGCTTATTCCTGAAACCGATATGGTAATGTCATGAAGGCGATCTCCTGCCGTTTTTATCATTTCAACATTATTATCAACCCGCTTTTGACTTTTATCCATAATAGTCACTGCATTAGCAGAGGTTTTTTTCAAATGTTCTATCATCTCTTGAATTTCTTCGGTGGAGTTTTGTGTATTGGCCGCTAAGGTTCTGACTTCATCAGCAACAACCGCAAATCCCCTGCCCTGATCACCCGCTCTTGCCGCTTCAATGGCTGCATTTAAGGCTAAAAGATTGGTTTGTTCAGCGATAGAACGAATAACGTCTAGAATAGTGACAATATTATGTACATCTATTTCCAATTTTTTAATCGTTTCTGCCGCATTTGTGACATCAGTAGCTAGCTCATGAATTGAACTAATACTGGACTGAATAACCAGTTCACCACTTTCTGCCCCCTTTTTCGTCTCCATCGTTGCATATTGTGCTTTATTGCAATGTTCAGCCACCGCAGCCGCTGCAGCCGCCATTTCATTGGCAATAGACGCTGATTGTTCAGCATGTTGAGTTTGCCTCTGAACCTCGACCCCAGTGACTTGCATTATTGAAGATAGTTTTTCAGATGCCGTTTGGACCGAGGACGCTTGCTCATCAATGGTACCGATATGACTTTGTAAATTATTGGTAAATTGATTGAGTGCCTTGGCGATAGAATAGGTTTCATATAGACCTTGTAGTGGGATTTCGATATTCAAATTATCTTCTGCCAACTTTTCAATACCGACCATGATATTTTTAATTGGTTTAAACAACCACCTTGATAATACCAGCAGTAAAATACCAACCGCCAATAGAATAGCAATCCCCATTGCTGCCAAGCCTATAAATCCGGCATTTTTAGCCTGGCTTGCAAAACCTGAGATATCTTCGGCTACGACAACTTTCATCACCTCATCGCCAGATTTTGCTTTTAGCGTATAGTGGGTCATTAAAAACTCTTCATTGGCTTCTGAATCTATCCACTCCGCGGTCCGATACAATTCTTTATCAGTCATTGAGTAAATTTTTATCGGCGCATGTAAATGCTTATCCAAGGCCTTAATTGAATGCACTGGATTGACCACCATTTCCAAATAACCGCGTAGCTTAAGGCCTCCTAATGAAAAATACATAGAGTAATAAGGTTGCTGTCCATCGGTCCAGAGTTGCCCGGTAGTTTTCATTCGTTGTTTGCCACTACGAGCACGTAATTTATTCATTATGTTTAATGGAACAACAATTAATCCCATACTGTCTTTGCTACGATGTCCTAAACGGTTAAAGTCTTTATCGTAAATCTGCAGCTGAACAACATCCAATATACCTGCGGTTACATAATTTTGCTTAAAACTCTGATCGAGTTCATAAGCCAGTTTTTCTTTGTCCTTTTTTTTCAGCGCTTTACGTAGTCCTTTATTCGATTGGATCACACGTCCAAAATCATTGATTTGGCGTAACATTTCATCTTTAAGTCCATTTGAGGCAACATCCGTGATGCGTTCCAATGTAATACTCTGATTATTCAGTGCAACAGAATAAAAATGCTGATTACTGAATTGAGAAATCGCAATAGCAACGATTCCCAAAAATATGATTAATGATAGAGTAACACCTTTTAACGAAAATTTATTAATAGACATTTTTCCAGCCCCATGGTTATCAATGGTTACTTAAAAAAATTACACGCACTAAAAAAACACAGGCCTACAAATAGTTTAATGCTCTTCAACCACCCGTTGTCTGAATTTTTCAAACTAGCTACAAATGTACTCATAGCTTTATAACTTGATTTAACTCGCCATTACCTTTATGTAAAATTATTCAATTAAGGGAATCAAAATGTTGTAATCAGATCCCCTTATATTTTCATCCCTTAATTACTTCTAAAATTTAACCCGTTACTCAATGGGATAACCATTTTCTTTCCATTCAGCTATTCCCCCACGCATCCAATAGATATTTTTATAACCGGCCGCAACAGCAACCTGGCATGACTTAACAGAACGGCCACATTTAATTCCATTACAATAAAAAACGACGGGGGTTGTTTTTTTGGGAATAATCTTGGCCAAACTGGCTTCATTCGTATCCACATTGGATAAATTAATAGAATCGGAAATATGTCCTTTTTCGTAATCTGCAGCCGTCCTTGCATCAATAATCAGTAAATCATCAAATTTATCCACCAAATCAATCACGTCATCGGCAGTGACTTTTGTAGTACCGGCGATATGTTCTGGTGTAATTTCTCCGGCCTGAGCCGTAACCAGTAATAACATGGAAAAAAAACCTATCCAAAGGACGTATACATATTTCATTTTATTTCTCCTAATAATTAAATTTCTCCACCCCCTTCAAATATCCTTTCAACATTTAATATCAGCATTTAATATGCCAAAAGGATTTTTCTCACAATGTGAGCCTCATCACAGACTTTAGAGTAATATTATTTATCTATTCCCATGAAAACGACGGGATTAGCTACGAATACTTCTCAAAAAACGGAAGAAACTCTTGTTTAATTCTTATTTATTAGAATGCTAATTTTTTTAATATAAGTTGTTAAACTCTGCGAATTACGTTTACTAAAGCGATATTTACTCCTGCAGTAAAAAGGTCCTCCAATGGCATGAATATTGGATAACTCGTACATGCTTATCCGAACCCGTATTACCTTACTCGCCTGCGCAGCCATATTTTCAGTTGTTGCTGCTTTTTATGTTGAATATCGTAATATCGATAAAAATATTACCCAACTAAAACATGCTCATGTTTTAATCCAAGAAGCAAAATACCTTTCAGCTCTGGTCCATTCTTTACAAAAAGAACGAGGACTTTCGGGAGGTTTCCTACTAAAACATACGGGACTTTCAGCAGATGCCTTGAACCAACAAAGAAAACGTACCAATCTATTGCTTGCTGAACATGCTAATAATTTAAAACAAATTAAAATTGATGTTTTTTTTCGTCATTTAATTAAGGAAATTGCATTCACTAGAGCCCAAATCGATGCGGATCGTGCAAATTGGAAAGAAGTACGCAATTGGTACTCAAAACAAATCGAAAAATTTTTGGATATTATTACCCAAGAATCCAATGGTAACATTTCATTAATATCGTTCTATCCCATTATTAATCTTTCCTTAGCAAGAGAAAACTTGGGAATTTTAAGGGCTGAAATAAATCGTTTATATCTTAAAAAATTCAGTCAAAGTGCTTTACAGGACATCGCTTCAGCGACTAAGTTTTATCAGGCATATTCAAATAGCTTTCGTTCTTTTTTACGTGATTCAACCCCCTATTTACGGGAACGATTTGAAACAAAAGTGGTTAATCTAAGTTATCAACAAGTAATTGATGAAATTGAAAATGCTTTGCTTGGAACGCCACAAAAAGAGAGTTTAAATGCACCAACTATATGGTGGGATAAAGTAACTCGAGCCATCGACTTTTTAAAACAAATTGAAGAAGCGCACTTTAAATCGGCATCAGCTCAAATTGCTGAAGAGGTTTCTCATAAAGAAACATATTTATGGCAGTATGGAGTCTCTGCAATTATTTTGACCTGTCTAGTCAGTTTAATTGCGGTCTTAACTATATTGAGAATTTTACAAGCGTTGAACATCTTACTTAAAAGTCTAGACAGCGTGGTATCAACACAAGATTTTGCCATGCGTATCTGCAATACTCGCGAACACGACGAATTTGGGCGAATAGCCCTATCCGTTAACAGCCTGCTCGATTTTACGGATCGAGTTATTAAAGAAAAAGATGATATTGCCAACACCGACTTATTAACTGGATTAATGAACCGCCGCAGCTTTCTGAAAAGGTGTAGAGATGAACTTAAACGCGATGATAGACATGCACATGGTGTTGCACTTATTTTTTGCGATCTCGACTATTTTAAAAAAATCAATGACATTTATGGCCATGGCTGTGGTGATTTAGTTTTGCAGCGTTTTAGTCAATTACTGCTTAATAACAGCCGTAGCACCGATACGGTCGCCCGTTGGGGAGGTGAAGAGTTTATTTTATTGATCCACAATAGCCGTCGAGAATTATTGGAGATATTGAGTGAGAAACTACGAGCTGCCGTTGAACGATTGAGTGTTCCCCCAATTGAGCACTTAAGTTGCAGCTTTGGTATTGCCACACGCCAACACAATGAGCCATTTGAACTATTATGTAATCGCGCCGATGAGGCTTTATATAAAGCCAAAGCATTAGGGCGAAATCAAGTTTGTTTTGCGGAAGACCTTAAGTCCTAACGACCCGAGTTTTATAAAATATAGTCAGTCTAAGGCACCTGAAGTGGTATATTACTAGCGTGGCCAGTATTTTGGGATTGAAAAATAACAGTCCATCTTTTTTTGCTTATCATATTCTAGAATTTCATAACTAATCTGAAATCAAATATTTTAAACCTAAATTAATCAGTTGAGCGGTGGCGAGAATATCTAAAGTGCTGAAGATTAAGGTTTTTATGGGTTATTTTGGTGCGGCCGGCCAGGCTTTATTCGTAGTCACCCTACGGGTGCAGTCTAGGCGACCCCGACAAAATGTTCCAGAAAAGTCTTAAGATTTAGTGCTTTAGCCATTCGCAGTAGGGGCAACTGCAATGGTATGGACTCCTTCACCCAAACGTGAAGATTGTGTGATAAAGTTAAATTTCCAAACAAAACTAAATTAGGAGCCCGTACATGAAAAAGTCTAACACAATTAGTATTGATTTAGCGAAATCTGTTTTTCAAATAGCCGTCATTAATCCCCAAGGAAAAATAGTGAGCAATAAACCCATAAAAAGACATAAGTTATTAAAGTGGA
>Ga0209475_10001250_pt1 | contig 33730 bp, 36 predicted proteins | sample tdDd471_FD_187128 | JGI IMG/M metagenome (GOLD analysis project Ga0209475, IMG submission 187128) | Marine sediment microbial communities from the Atlantic coast under amendment with organic carbon and nitrate - tdDd47.1 (SPAdes)... | ecosystem: Environmental > Aquatic > Marine > Coastal >... | reverse complement strand
CTGCGACCGCACGGCAGCGAACCGGCCCTTCGGGAAACCGAGATGGTAGCCGTCCTGCCCGATCCGCAGGTCTTGCCCGCCGGCGGCGATCGGCGCCGCGTTCACCGGCGCTTGGAACACGGCGAGATCGGCGTTGTCGTGGAGCAGGACGTCATGGCCGGGTGCGAGAAAGTGCGGCTCGGTCTCGATGCTGATTTCCGAGCATCCATCTCCGACGTGACGGGCGGTCATCCAGGTGCCGACCGCAATCGGAAACGCCGTGCCGGCGACGTTGTGCTTCGGTCCGACCTCCATGCGTCGCTGCGGGTCGTCGGCCGACGGCGGTGGCAACGGGGAATCGACCGTCGGCGTGGTCGGCAGGGGCCGGCGCACGGAAGACGTCGCGAATTCGCTGGCTGCAACCGGTTCGGCTCCGGGCGACGCTACGTCGTCCAGCAGCGCTCCGATCAGGACTGCCACCAGTACAGCCGCGAGCCCGAATATGTCTGCCCAGCGCCGCACCGCCTCACTCCGTGATGCAGATCGCCTTGGCGACCACCAGGTCCTTGCGCAGCTGCTCGCCGACCGCAGCGAAGTCGTCGGGGTGCATGGGCGGCACCGGGCCGCCGCGGCTCGGCGGCGTGACGCCGGCCCGGGCCCACAGCTCGCGCATCGACCGCGGGGCGGTGGTGAACGACCGGCCGCGGCGGACCGATCCGGCGACGTGCACGCCGACCAGCCGGCCGGCCGAGTCGAAGACCGGGCCGCCGCTGATGCCGGAAAGCGGTTCGTCGGAATCCGGCACCCGTTCGACCTCGGCCCAGGCCAGGATCGGCTCGCGCGTGCTGTAGCGACCGGACTCCCGCATCGACCCCCGGCCGATCAGGGTGGAGCGGACGGCTCCTGGCTGTCCCCGGGGATAGCCGAAGTGATAGCCGGCCTGGCCGACACGCAGGTCGTCGCCGGAGACCGCGACCGCGGCGGTGCGGACCGGTGCCCGGAACAGCGCCAGGTCGGCGTTCTCGTGCACCATGACCTGGCCGCCGCGAACCGCTCGGCGCGGCCCGGTGACGATGCCGATCTTGGCGCAGCCGTCGGCCACGTGCCGCGCGGTCATCCAGATGTCGGGCCCGACCGCGAAGGCGGTTCCAGAGCTGTTGGTCTTTGGGCCCAGCTCGATCCGGATCACCGGATCGCCGGAGGAGGGCGGTGGCAGCGGCCGGCCGGGTGTCGGTTCCACGGGCGCCGGCCGGCGCATCGAGACCCGGTCTTCGGGTTCGCCGGGGCCCTCCCGGTCCGTTCCGGACGTCAACGCCCCGACCAGCAGGGCGACGACCACGATCAGCAGCCCGAGGGTGTCGTTGCCGAACCGCACGGGCGGTCAGCCGGTGACGGCGGCGGCGTTGATGGCGGCGACCGACAGCTTGACCGCGAACAGCAGGATGGCGGGCCCGACCTCGCCGGCCTCGATCCGGTGCGACATCCCCTGCATGACCGCCTCGATGACCCGCAGCGCCAGCAACTGAAGGATCAGGGTCACCACGCCCCAGATCAGGATGTCCCAGACGCCGACGCTGGCGGCGAGGCAGAAGGCGAGCGGTATGGCCAGGCCGAGTACGGCGCCGGAGAACGAGATCGCGGCCGCCACGTTGCCGTGCCGGATCAGCTTGATCTCGTCGTGCGGGGTGATGCGGGTGTACACGGCAGCCGCGACGCCCAGCAGCCCGAGGGTGACCGCGAGGTGCAGCACCAGGTTCGGGAACCCGGCGAGGAAGCTCTGGACGGCGGGAAGCATCGACTACCTCATGAACCACGCGGCGAAGCCGGCGGCCCCGACGCCGGCCACGATCAGAACACCGGTGGCGAGCCGCCGGAGCGTGCGGCGCAGTTCCTGCCGCCGACGCTCGGCCTCCCGGCCGGCGACGAACTCGCGCTCCACCGCCGAGAGGATCGCCAGCAGCCCGTCGATCTCCTCGTCCGCCATCGGGGCGAAGGCGACACCGATCCGCGTGGCATCGCTTTCGACGCGGACCACCGTCGCACTGAAGCTGGTCTGGCGGGCCCGGTTGCCGGCGCGGCTGTGGATGTCGCCTTCGATGGTTTCGCCCTGGCCCGGGTTGTCGACCGGGCGGTCGAGCCTGAGGCCGCCGAGCGAGAGGTCGTGCACCTTGTACCAGCCGCCGTCCACCTGCGCCCAGACCTTGACGGCGTCACGGCGATAGTGGACACGCCTGTCCCGGCCGCTTTCCTCGGCCGAAGCTGGCGGCGTGACGTTGTCGCTCGGTGAGTCTGCCTGGTATGCCAAGGCCATCGATACGTGTGGTCGATCGAACGGATTGCGCGGGCCGGCTGTTCAGCCGACTCGACCAACTATAACCGATTCGCCGGGATTCGTGGTTGTGGACAATACGGGTTAGGCCGCCTGCTCGGCGCGGCCCGACGTGATGGCCTCGACCACTGCCGCGGTTATCTGCGCGGTGCCGGCGGGACCGCCGAATTCGGCCGGTTTGAGGGTGCCGTCGGCATAGGCAAGGGCGACCGCCCGGTCGAGCACGCGGCCGGCCCGGGCGCAGTCCGGGATGCCGTGCTGGTCACCGAGCCAGTCCAGCATCATCGCGGCCGACAGGAAGGTGGCGGTGGGGTTGGCGAGGCCGCGGCCGACGATGTCCGGCGCACTGCCGTGGCAGGGCTGGAACACGGCGTGGCGCTCGCCGATGTCGGCGGACGGCGCCATCCCCATCCCGCCCATCAGGCCGGCCCCCAGGTCGGACAGGATGTCGCCGAACATGTTCTCGGTCACCAGCACGTCGAACTCCCAGGGCCGGCGGACCATGTTGAGCGCGCAGGCGTCCACGTACATGTGGCCGGCCGCGAGCCCCGGGTGTCCTGCCGCGATCTCGTCGAAGATCTCCCGGAAGAAGTAGAAGCCGCCGATGACGTTGGCCTTGTCGATGCAGGTGACCTCGCCCCGGTGGCCGCGCTCCCGGCGCCGGGCCGCCAGGCGGAACGCGAACTCGAACAGCCGTTCCGAGCCCTTGCGGGTCAGGGTCATGCTGTCGTGGGCGGCGGTCGGCCGGTCGGCGGGGCCGTCGTAGCGGGTGTGCCCGCGGCCGGCGAACAGCCCCTCGGTGCTCTCGCGGATCAGCACGAAGTCGAGCGCCCGGGCACGCGGGTCGGCGAGCGGATTGGGCGCACCCGGCTGGGTTCTGACCGGGCGGACTCCGGCGAACAGCTCGAACTGCTCGCGCATGTCGAGCTGCGGGGCGATCTCGCGGCCGTCGGGGTAGCGGATGTCCGGCATGCCCATGGCGCCGAGCAGGATGGCATCGGCTCCGGCGGCCCGGGCCATCGCCTCGTCGGGTAGAGCGGTGCCGGTCGCCACGTAGTGGGCGGCCCCCGCCTGCTCTTCCTGGAACCGCAGGTCGAAGCCGCCGATCCGCTGTTGCAGAAGCTGCAGGATCTCGATCGTCGGGGTCATGACCTCCCGGCCGATGCCGTCACCCGGAAACACCGAGACCTGGAAGGCGGAGTTCGCGCTCATGCGGAGGTCCTCGACCGGGATTGGGGGCAGTCCGACGCGCTCATGGTTGCCTGCCGGTCGCGCGCCTGCAAGCTCAGCCCTGGACGAACGCTTGCCACAGGATGCGGAGTGCCAGGGCGGTCAGGAACACCCGGAACGCGACCCGGAACGCCCGCTCGGGCAGCCGCACCACCACCGCCCGACCGGCCAAGCTGCCGAGGAAGCCGGTGACGATCATCGCCGCCGCCAGCGGCAGCCACGGCAGATAGGCGAAGCCGGTGATGGCGAAGGCGGCGACCTTCAGGCCGTGCTTCAGGCTCATGCAGGTGGAGAGCGTGCCGATGGTCGCCTGTCGGTCGCCCAGTCGTTCCGGTGTGAGGAACGGTGCCAGGAACGGGCCGGTTGCTCCGACGAACATGCTGATGAACGCGGTGGCGGCGCCGACTGCGATGAAGCCCTTCTCGGGCACCGGCCGGGTGCCGAGCTTGGGCGCCCAGGTGGAGAACAGAATGAACACCGCCACCGCGATCTGCAGGGTCGACCGTGGCAGGCTCACCGCGACGCTGGCGCCGATGCTGACCCCGACCGCCGCACCCAGGGCGAACCAGACGAAGATTCTGCGCCGGGTGTGGTGCCGGAACAGGACCGCGCGCCCGACGTTCGAGCCGAGCTGGACGACGCCGTGCACCGGGATCAGCGCGGCTGCCGGCAGGCCGCCGGCCATCACCGCGAGCATCAGCAGGCCGCCGCCGAGCCCCATGGCGGCGGTCAGGAGCGAGGCGACGAAGCTGGTCGCCAGGAGCCCGCCGGCGAGCCATGGATCGAGCCCCGACGGCAGCGCGGCGGCCAGCAGCGTTTCCAAGATCGCCTCACTCCAGGCCGGCGGCGGCGTTCATTTCGGGAAGCAGCTTGTCGCAGGCCTTCAGGTTGGCGCGGACCTTCGGAATCGATTCGTCGGGCTTCAGGTCGATGATGTTCACCACGATCCCGGTGCGACCGACCACGTTCTCCATGAACCATGGCTCCCGGCCGCCTGCCGGTATCCGCTTGGCGCTCAGTGCGTCCACGACCCGGATGAAGGCCTGGCGCTGAGCTTCGTTGGGTTCCACCGGCAGGTCCAGGCGATCGAACCCGGCCTGATAGAACGCGACGCAGGACGCCGCGATCTCCAGCAGCTTCTGCTCGCGGTCGGGGTCGGCGGCCTGGGCGCCGGTGGCGACGAGCGTGGCTGTCAGGGCAAGGGTCGGCAGGCGCAGCATCGGTGGTCCCCCTCAAGGCGAGCGCTATCTCTTGTCCATGAAACATGCTTGCCCGCAGGATCACAACCGGGACACCGTTTCCGGGAGTGGCCGTCACGGTCGGCATTCGCCGAGGCCTGCACGATTCTCCGAGGGTCAGGTACAGTCTCCGCCGGATCCGGTGAAGGAAGGCGCGATGCGCGACCTCGATGGGAACGACGTCACCGCCGGGCCGTCGGATTTGCATGTCGGCCGCACCGGTTCGCCGTATAACGGCCGGAATCGTGTGGTTGACCCAGATGGTTGCTGCCCGCTTTCGTTTGTCGGAGGTATGCCTTGCGTAAGCTGCTGATCGGTCTCGCTGTTCTGGTCGTCGTGCTGGTTGCCGCGGTGCTCGTGGTTCCCGGCTTCATCGACTGGAACGGCTACAAGCCGGAGATCCAGGCGGCTGCCCGGGATGCCACCGGCCGCGAGCTCAAGCTGAACGGCGACATCAGCCTCAGCGTGCTGCCGTCGCCGTCGCTTTCGGTCGAGAACGTGGCGTTCGCCAACATCGCCGGCGGCTCGGCGGCCGACATGGTGACCCTGGACTCCCTGCGGGTCCATTTGGCGCTGGTTCCGCTGCTGACCGGCAAGGTGCACGTCACCTCGGTGACGCTGGTCAAGCCGACCATCGTCCTGGAGCGCCTGGCCGACGGCCGCGCGAACTGGGAGCTGGCGGGGGCCGGGCAGGGTGCAGCCGGGTCGGGCGGCAGCGCCGGTGGCGAGGCCGGCGGCGGTGGTGCGCCGGCGGTGACCCTCGATTCCGCGACCATCCAGGACGGAACGCTGGTCTACCGCGACGCGGCCGCCGGGGGTGCCGAGCAGCGCGTCGAGGGTCTGAACGCGACGATCTCGGCCAACGGGCTGCAGGGACCGTTCGAGGTCGACGGCTCGCTCTCGTACCAGGGGCTGCCGCTCAGCCTGCAGGCCTCGATCGGGCAGCTCGGCGGGCCCCGACCGAGCTCCGTCAAGCTGGTGGTCTCGGCGGCCGACAAGGCCCTGACCGCAACCGTCAACGGGTCGGTCGACATCGCCGGACCGGCGTTCAACGGCGATGCCAGGATCGAGGCGCCGGACCTCGGCAAGGCCATGGAGCGCCTCGGCGCCGCTCTCGGCGGCGCTCCGGCCCAGGCGATCGGGGCCGGGCAGAAGCTGGCGCTGGCCACCGCAATCAAGGGCTCGCCGACCGCGGTCGAGCTGTCCGACCTGTCGATGGATCTCGGCGAGTCCCGCCTGCAGGGGACGGTCGCGGTCGCGCTCGGCGACGTGCCGACCGTCGATGCCAAGCTGACCGGCAACCGGCTGGATCTCGACGCCCTGCTGCCGAAGCCGGTCGAGGCGGCCGCCGCCGCGCCGACCGCCGGCGTGACGGCCCCGGGCAAGTCGGAGACCGCCGCCTTCGCGATTCCGAAGGGGATCAGCGGGTCGGTCGACGTCGCGATCGACGCCGTCCAGTACAAGGGGGCGTCGGTCCGCCGGGTCCGGCTGTCCGGCGATCTCGTCGACGGCGCCGCCAACCTGCGGCTGGCGACCGCGCAGCTGCCGGGCGGCACCGAGGTGACGGTGACCGGTACGGCGCTGTCCGACGGCGGTCAGCCGAAATTCGTGGGGCGGGTCGAGGCGGTGTCCGACAACCTGCGGGCCACCCTGGACTGGGCCGGTGTCGATACCTCCGGGGTCGAGGCCGACCGGCTGCGCAAGGCGTCGATCAAGGCGGCGGTCGACGCGACTCCGCGCAAGGTCGAGGTCACCGACTGGACCATGGAACTCGACGCCACCAAGGCGAAGGGCGGCCTGACCCTGGTGGTGCGCGATCGGCCGGCGTTCGGGTTGAGCCTCGAGGTCGACCGGATCAACGTCGACGCCTACCTGCCCGCCGGGGCGGCCGCGCAACCGGCCGCCGGCGGCGACGGGGCGGCCAAGCCCGCGCAGGGTGCCGCGCCGGCCGCCGGCAACCCGTTGTCGGTGCTGAACGCGGTCGACGCCAACGTCAACATCAAGGTCGGCGAGGCGACCGCGCTCGGCGTGCCGGTTCGCGACGCCCGGATCGACGCGCTGCTGCAGAACGGCACCCTGACCCTGCGCGACGTCGGGGTCGCCGACCTGGGCGGTGCCAAGGCGACCGTTGCCGGCGTGCTGCGGGACGCTGCCGGCAAGCCGTCGGTCGACATGAAGTTCGACGTCACCGTGGTCAACGTCGACCGCTTCGCCAAGCTGCTGTCGACGGAGTCGCCGATTCCGGCCAAGCAGCTCGGCCAGGTGTCGCTCAAGGGCACCGCGGCCGGCGACATGCAGGACGTGAAGATCGACGTGAAGCTGGCGGCGGCCGGTGGCAGCTTCGGCGTCAAGGGAACGGCCAAGCCGCTCGCCTCGCCGCCGGGCCTGGACCTCGCTTTGTCGATGTCGCACCCGAACGCGAACAAGCTGGCCGCCATACTGGCGCCCGGCTCGCTCGACGGTGTCGGCCCGCTCGGCCCGCTCGACGGCAACGGGACCATCCGCACCCGCGACGACGGCCGCTACGCCAACAGCTTCAACATCAGCCTCGCCGGCGGCGCCTTCGCCCTGGTCGGCAACGCAGCGCCCTTCGCCGAGCGCCCGGACGTCGACATGGCGATCGAGGTGGCGCATTCCGACGCGGTCAAGCTGATCCGGACCTTCGCCCCGGACTACCGGCCGGCCGGCAAGAACCTCGGCGGCATGAAGATGCGGACCCGGTTCAAGGGCCCGGTCGACGAGCTGAAGCTGTTCGATACCGAGATCGCGTTCGGCGCCATCAAGGCGACCGGCGGCGGGTCGATCGACTCGCGCGGCGCCAAGCCGAAGGTCGCACTCGACCTCGCTGCCAACACGGTGGCGCTCGATCCCTGGTTGCCGCCGTCGGCCCCGAAGCCGGCCGGTGCGGTCCCGGCGGCTCCGGTCCCGGCCGGACAGGCGGCTCCGGCCCGCGAGTGGTCGCGTGAGCGGATCGACGTGTCGGCCCTGTCGGCGTTCGATGCCGACCTCAAGGCCTCGATCGAGTCGATCGTCTACGGATCCTACGTGGTCGACAACGCGCAGCTCGCGGCGACCGTGAAGGACGGGGTGCTGGACCTCTCCAAGCTCTCGGGCGGCATGTTCGGCGGCACCTTCGACATGACCGGCCAGCTCGCCGACCGGCCGACCCCGACCGCGGCGCTGGTGGTCAAGGTGCGGGACGCCGACGTCCGCAAGGCGGCGGAGTCGGCGGCGAACACCGACGTAGTGAGCGGCATCCTGACCTACGACACCGACCTGAAGACCCAGGGCGGATCGGAGTTCGAGCTGGTGTCGGCGCTGTCCGGCAACGGCTCGTTCAGTGTCCGCGACGGCGTCGTGAAGGGCTTCGACCTGAAGGCCTTCTCGGACCAGCTCAAGGCCCTCGACCGGGCCCCGGACTTCGTGCAGCTGGCGCAGAAGTCGCTGTCGGGCGGCGAGACCAGGTTCACGTCGCTGACCGGCACCTACACGGTCTCGAAGGGCGTGCTGCGGTCCAACGACATCAAGCTGCAGGCGGACGCCGCAGCCGGGACCGCCACGGCGGTGGTCGATCTGCCGCCGCAGCAGATGGACGTGAAGACGATGTTCCGGCTGTCGGAGCATCCGAACTCGCCGCCGGTCGGGGTGCGGCTGGTCGGCCCGCTGGACAATCCCCGCCGGATCCTCGAGATCGAGGAGATGCAGGCCTACATCCTGCAGCGGATGGTCGAGCGTGGCGTTCTCCGCAATTTCGACAAGGACGGCAAGGTCCAGAATCTGCTGAACGGGATCCAGGGCGGCGGTCAGGCTCCGGCGCCGGCCCCGGCTTCGCCGACGCCGGACCAGAGCACTGCACCGGCACCGGCCCCGGCCCCCGCTCCGGTCAAGCCGGAGGACGCGGTGAAGGGCCTGCTGAAGGGCCTGCTCAAGAACTAGCTGACCGGATCGAGCTTCGCCCGCCGGGCGCATTCCTCCAGCACCCAGACCCGGACCGCGCTCGACAGGTTCGTGGTCCGGGTGCGGTCGATGTCGGCGACCAGCGAGTTCACCGATTGGCCGCGTTCGGCGGCGAACTGGCTGAGCCGCTGCCAGAACGCGTCCTCCATCGAGATGCTGGTGGCGTGGCCGGCGAGCGTCACCGACCGTTTGCGGGGGGCTGCAGGGTCGCTCATCGCTCGACCCCCGGCATCGCCTCGGGCCCCAGCATCGCCTCTGGACGGACCCACCGGTCGAAATCCCGGGCACTGACCAGACCCAGCTCCAGCGCAGCTTCCCGCAGGGTCGAGCCGTCGGCGTGGGCGGTCTTGGCGATCTTCGCGGCGGCGTCGTAGCCGATGTGCGGGGCCAGCGCCGTCACCAGCATCAGGCTGCGGCCCAGCAGGGCGGCGATACGCTCCCGGTCGGCCTCCAGCCCCTCGACGCAGCGCTCGGCGAAGCTGGCCGCTGCGTCGCCGAGCAGGCGGATGGACTGCAGCAGGGCGTCGATCAACACCGGCTTGAAAACGTTGAGCTCCATGTGGCCGCTGGCGCCGGCGACGGTGACCGTCGTGTGGTTCCCGAACACCCGGGCGCACACCTGGGTCAGGGCCTCGGCCTGGGTCGGGTTCACCTTTCCGGGCATGATCGACGAGCCCGGTTCGTTGGCCGGCAGGACCAGCTCGCCGATCCCGCAGCGCGGGCCGGAGCCGAGCAGGCGGACGTCGTTGGCGACCTTCATCAGCGAGGCGGCGACCGTGTTCAGCGCGCCGGACGCCTCGACCAACGCGTCGTGCGCGGCCAGGGCCTCGAACTTGTTGGGGGCGCTGACGAACGGCAGGCCGGTCAGGGCCGCCAGTTCCTCGGCGAACGCCTCGGCGAAGCCGGCGGGCGCGTTGACGCCGGTGCCGACCGCAGTACCGCCCTGCGCGACCTGATAGAGCCGCGGCAGGCAGGCTTCGACCCGCTCGATGCCGGTCTTCGCCTGGTGTGACCAGGCCCCGACGGCGTCGCCGAGCGTCAGTGGTGTGGCGTCCTGCAGGTGGGTCCGGCCGATCTTGACGATCCCGGCGAACGCCTCGGCCTTGCCGGCGAGCGCGACGTGCAGCCGGGTCAGCCCGGGCAGCAGCCGGGTGTGGATCTCGCGCACCGCCGCCACGTGCATGGCGGTCGGGAAGCTGTCGTTCGACGACTGGCTGCAGTTCACGTGGTCGTTCGGATGGACCGGCGACTTCGCCCCGCGAGCCCCGCCGAGCGCCTCGTTGGCGCGGTTGGCGATCACCTCGTTGAGGTTCATGTTGGTCTGGGTGCCGGAGCCGGTCTGCCAGACCACCAGCGGGAACTCGTCGTCCAGCCCGCCGGCGGCGATCTCGGCCGCTGCGGCGTCGATGGCGTCGGCGATCGAGGCATCCAGCGCGCCGAGGCGGCGGTTGGCGCGCGCGGCGGCCTGCTTCTGCAACGCGAAGGCGTGGATCAGGGACCGCGGCATCCGCTCGCCGCCGATCGGGAAGTTCTCCAGCGATCGCTGGGTCTGGGCGCCCCAGTAGCGGTCCGCCGGCACCTCGACTGCCCCGAGGGTGTCGGTCTCGGTGCGGGTCGCGGCCATCGCGGTCTCCTGGGTGTGGGGCTATCGCCTAAACGCGGCTACCAACTCGATGTGGGGCGACCAGAGGAATTGGTCAATCGGCGTAACCCGATCCAGGCGATAGCCGCCGTCTATCAGCGTGCGGGCATCTCGCGCGAAGGTGGCGGGATTGCACGACACCGCGGCGATCGTCGGAATCCGCGAGGCCGCCAGCGCCTCGGCCTGGGCCTTGGCGCCGGTCCGCGGCGGGTCGATCACCGCCAGATCGAAACGATCGAGCTCGTCGGCCTCGAACGGGCGGGTGAACAGGTCCCGGACCTCGGTCGTCAGACGGTCGCCGAGCCCGGCCCGGTCGGCCGCGGCCCGCAGCGTCGCGATGGCATGGGGATCGCCGTCGACCGCTGTCACGGGGCCGTCGGCGACCAGCGGCAGCGACAGCGTGCCGGATCCGGCGAACAGGTCGAGCCGGCGCCCGGCGCTGGTCGCCGCCGCCAGGACGGCCTCCCGAATCGCGGTCTCGCCGGTCCGGGTGGCCTGCAGGAAGCCGCCGGGCGGCGGGCTGACGTCGACGTCGCCGAACCGGATGGTCGCCGCCCGGCGCGCCGCCAGCGGCTCGGTCCGGTCGTACCCTTCGCCGGCCCGGCGCACCGAAAGCCGTGCCAGGTCGAGCCGGTCGGCCAGCGCCGCCCAGGCCTCGCGAGCCGGCAGGTCCGGGGTGTGCGGCAGCACCAGCAGGGCGTCGACGCCGGTATCCAGAAGTGTGAGCACCAGATCGGCGCTCTCGCCCTCGCCGAGGCGCTCGCCGAGGGTGGCCCGGAAGGCCGGCAGGACCGCCTGCAGCGCCGGCTCCAGCACCGGGCACTCGGTCACGTCGACGATCCGGTTGCCCTGGCGTTCGTGGAAGCCGAGGACGGTACCGCCCTTCAGCCGGCGTGCGGCCAGATCGGCGCGACGCCGGGTGCCGGGTTGGGCGCGCACCGTCTCGGCGACCTCGACCCTGTCCAGCCCGACCCGGCGCAGATGGCTGCGGACCTGTTCGGCCTTCCAGGCCGCATACGGGGCCTCGGCCCAGTGCTGCAGGGCGCAGCCGCCGCAGGTCATGAAATGCGGGCAGGGCGGCTCGACCCGGTCGGGCGATGCCTCGAGCAGCTCGATCGGGCTGGCGAACACGCCCTCGCCGCGGTCGGCCTGGGGGCGGACCAGAAGCCGCTCGCCCGGCAGGGTGAACGGCACGAAGACGGATCGCTGCTTGGTTTCCCAGCCGAGCTTGACCTCGGCCCGGCCGACCCCGTCGCCGCGGCCGCCGACCAGGTCGACGGTCAGCTCGATCGGATCGGCGTTGGCGGGGACGTGCCCCTTGCGCATCGGCGTCGGAGCGCCGGACCGGCGCCGCCGGTGTGGGCGGGCCATCAGAGGTCTCCGCGGCTCATGCCCGGCTCCCGTCCTCGCGGAAGCCGCGCCACATCGGGGCCGAGTTGGTGGTGGCGTAGTCGTCCAGCATCACGTTGAAGCTGATGCTCACCCGCTCCTCGTTGCCGTAGTTCGGCCGCACGCTGTGGCGCAGCCAGGACGGGAACAGCACCATCCGGCCGGGTTTCGCCTCGATCTGGATCTCGGCCTGCATCTCCGGCACCGCCCGGGTCGAGACCGGCTTGATCAGCTGGGCCTGCGGCCGCGGGTCGTGGAACACGATGGCGTCGGCCTCGCGCGGGATCTTCAGGTAGTAGGCCGCCGAGATCAGGTTGTTGGGGTGGATGTGCGGCGGGTGGAAGCCGCCGGCCGGGTTGATGTTCGCCCAACAGCCGGTGATCAGCCAGGCGCGGTCGCGCACCGCCAGCGTCTCCAGCACGGAATCGACCGCCCCCTGCACGAACGGCAGCAGCGGCGCGAACTCCTCGCGCTCGTGCAGGTCGTGCGTGGTCTGCCAGGTCTCGCCGGGCTTCAGGACCGGCCGCGGCGTGAACCAGCGCTCGAGCAGGTCGAGCAGGCGCGCGTTGATCGGCCCGGCCTGGTCCTCCGGCAGATCGAAGCCCCAGACGGGTGTGGCGAACAGCGGGAACGCGGCGGTTTTCGCGAACATCGGCATCTCCGGAAAAGCCGGCGGACCCTAGCCGATGCGGCCGGCGCTCGCCAGTGCCACGCGCGCGAGTCGCAACGCGCGCGCGTCGACGAAGGGCGTTCAGGCCCGGGGGGAGGCGAGATCGGCGGCCCGGCTCGGGCGGGTGACGATCCAGGCCGCGACGACCGCCAGGACCGCGGCGGTGATCGCCGGCAGCCGCCAGTCGCCGCCGTACAGCAGAGCGAGGCCGGCGACCGTCGTACTCATCGCGACGACCGCGGCGATCTTGGCGCGCACCGGGATCACTCGGTGGGCGTGCCAGTCCCGCACCGTGCGGCCGAACCGCGGGTGCTCGTAGAGCCAGAGATGGAAGCGTTCCGAAGACCGGGAGAACGCCCAGACCGCGATCAGCAGGAACACGGTGCCGGGCAGGCCGGGCAGGATGATGCCGGCGATCCCGAGGCCGGTGCAGACGAAGCCGAGCGCGAGAAGAGCCCCGCGAGCCGGCCCACAGAGGCGGCGCGCGGGGCGAGCAGGGGTCTCGGTCACAACGACTTTCGTCATGGTTCAGAAATATAGCGCGGCAGGCCTGAAGGCAAAGTTAACGGGCTCGCGAAATTGTCGGGCGCGAGGGGTCAGCGCAGCCCGACGACGCCGGCGGCCGGCTTGGCGGGGCGTTCCGTCGCCCCGCCGCACAGCCCCGCCACGAAATCCATCAGCCGGCCGGCCCGGCTGGGGTTGGCGGAGTAGTAGACGAAGCGGCCGTGCCGCCGGGTGAGCACGAGGCCGGCTCGCTCCAACAGGCCGAGGTGGTGCGACAGGGTCGACGAGACGACGCCGAGCCGCTCGGCGATGACGCCGGCGGCCAGCCCTTCCGCCCCCGCCTGCACCAGCAGGCGGAAGGCTTCGAGACGGGTCGGTTGCGAGAGCGCCGCGAAGGCGGCGACGGCATCGAAAGTGTCCATGCTTCGATCCTCGTCGAAGCGTGCGACGCCACGATTACATCGATATGACAGTTTCGTGACGTTGCCGGCCACGACCGCGCCAGCCGGCTAGTCGAGCTCGGCCGTCTGGCCCTCTTCCAGCGGCACGTTGAAGACGTTGAGGGTCATCGAGATCAGCGTGTAGTAGCCGAGGATCCCGACCAGCTCGACCACGGCGGTGACGCCGAGGGTCGCGACCGCCTCGTCGTACAGCTCCTGCGGCACCTTGCGGTCGAGATGCAGGGCCTTCGCGAAATCGTGCACGACCCGCTCGTCGGTCCTCTCGAACGGCGGGGTCCGGCGGGTGCGGATCGCCTCGACCACCGCCTCTGACAGGCCGGCCTTCAGGGCGATCGGCTTGTGCACCGCCCACTCGAACTGCGCGCTCCAGGCCCGCCCGGTCACCATGATGGCCAGCTCGGACAGCCGCGGCTCCAGGCTGGTGCCGTAGCGGCAGAACGCCCCCAGGCTCTGCGCCTTGTCGGCCAGGCCGGGGCTGTTGAGCCAGACCGCCAGCGGGCCCTGCACCTTGCCGCGCGGGCCGCTGGCGATGGCGTCGTAGACCGCCTTCTGCTCGGGCGTCAGCTTGGCCGGGTCAGGGGCGGGCAGCCGCGGCGGCGGCAACGTTACGGACATCTCGAAGGCTCCCGTGGTGGCTGGTCAGGCGGCGCGCTCGTTGCGGCCGAGGCCGTCGTGCAGGTCGAGCAGGCGCTCGAACCAAGAATGGATCGGATCGTCGGCGGTCACCAGCCCGTAGGCGCTGGTGCAGCGCGCCCACTGCAGGGTTCCGAACAGCACGTAGTCGGCGTAGGTCGGGCGGTCGCCGCCGACGAACGGCCGGTCCTTGACCACGACGCGGTACGGCTCGAGCGACTTGCGGAACCCGTCGACCTTGGAGTCGCGGTCGGCCTGCACCTCGGCCAGCGCCCGGCCGAAACGCTTCTGCCGCGATTCGTCGAAATACGCGTGGTCCGCCGGATCGACGTGGTCCAGGATGTCCGCGATGATCAGCGGTGCCAGCAGCGGCTGGATCGTGGTGTTGACGAAGGCGTTGATCGCCTTGGCCATGCCGCGGCCCTCGGCGCTGCCGAACAGCGACGGCCGGTCGGGGTAGGTGTCCTCCAGGTACTCGGCGATCGCCCAGCTGTCGTTCACCACGGTGTCGCCGTCCACGATCACCGGCACCAACGGCTGGCCGGAGAAGGCGAGCTTGTCCTTCTCGGTGAACTTCACCAGCTCGAGGTCGTAGCCGAGCCCCTTGTGGGCCAGCGCCATGCGGGTGCGCCAGCCGTACGGGCTGAAGCGCTTCGCGTCGCGGCCGCACAGATCGTAGAAGGTGATCGCCATGGTGTGCCTCGCCCGGCTGGAAATGTGGCTGGAGATGTCGGGCGGACTCGTAGCATTCGGGCGAACGCTCCGGCAATCTGACGCGCCGGGAATGACCGTTGCCGGTCGGGCACCAAAGTCCGCGGCCAATCCAGGGGAGGATACCCGATGAGCCATGCCGAACTGACCGCGATCGGGCCGGCGGAGACCGTCGTGCGCTGCGTCGAGGGACCGGCTCTGGCGGCGCCCGGCGCCGGCGAGCTGGTCGTGCGGATCGAGGCCGCCGGCATCAACCCGGCCGACATCCTGATGATCGAGGGCAACTACGCGGTGGTCCCCCAGACCCCGTGCCGGCTCGGCATCGAGGGCGCCGGGACGGTCAAGGCGGTCGGTGCCGGCGTGGAAGGCCTGAGCCCGGGCGACCGGGTGCTGTCGCTGGCCCGCAACAACTGGTGCACCGAGCAGCTTCTGAAGCCGCAGGAGGTGGTGAAGCTGCCGGCCGGGATCGACCCGCTGCAGGCCGGCATGCTGAAGGCCAACCCGGCCTCGGCCCTGCTGATGCTGACCGAGTATGTGACCCTGCAGCCGGGCGACTGGGTGCTGCAGGACGCCGCCAACTCGGCGGTCGGCCTCAACCTGGTGTCGATCGCCCGGGCGCGCGGCCTGAAGACCGTCAACATCGTGCGCCGGGACAGCGCGGTCGAGGTCGTGAAGGCGGCCGGCGGCGACGTGGTGCTGGTCGAGGGGCCGGATCTGCCGGGCCGGATCCGCGAGGCGACCGGCGGTGCGGCGATCAAGCTCGCCATCGACGCGGTCGCCGGGCCGATCGTCGAGACCCTCGGCGACGCGCTGGCCGAGGGCGGCACCATCGTCAACTACGGCCTGCTGTCGGGCAAGCCGTGCCAGCTCCGGGCCGACCAGGTGGTGTTCAAGGACATCCGGCTGGTCGGGTTCTGGCTCGCCAAGGTCATGCCGGCGCTCGGCTACGAGCGGATCGCCGCGATGTACCGGGAGCTCGCCGGCTACGTGATCGACGGGGTCATCGACATCCCGGTCGAGGCGACCTACCCGCTGACCGAGATCGGCCAAGCGCTCGCCCACGCCAAGCGCGAGGCCCGCGGCGGCAAGGTCGTGCTGACGCCGTGAGTGGGGTGGGGGCGCCTCGCCCTCACGGCCACCACCCCCGGTCGCGCAGCAGCAGCCGGGTCTCCACGTCGATCGCCGGGCGCCGGGGCGGGCGGTCGCTGAGCGAGTCCTCGCGCGTCGGCTCCGGTTCCCGCATCGCCGGGATCGCGTCGAGCCGCGGCACGCGACCGAGCCAGAACGCGAGGCGGACGGGGAAGGTATCGGCCAGCATGACGGTCTCCATTGAGAAAATCTCAAGACGGAAGTGAGGGAATTGCCGCTTTGGGCGGCCTTCGATCACCGTTTCGGCTTCTTATTTCGTGCTATTGGGAGAGCGGCGCCATCGAGTTCTCTTGCGCCCTGGTTTGAGGTTTTCTTCGCAGGGAGACGGATCATGCGACTGCCGTCGCTGAACGCGCTCAGGGCCTTCGAGGCGGCCGCCCGGCTGGGCAGCCTGACCCGGGCCGCCGACGAGCTGCACGTCACGCCGAGCGCGGTGCGCCACCAGATCCGTGCGCTGGAGGAGGAGCTCGGCCGGACCCTGCTGCGGCGCACCGGCAACGCCCTGGTCCCGACCGAGGCGGCCAACGGCGCGCTCGGCCATCTGCGCCGGGCGTTCGACGCGCTGGCCGACGCCAACCGCAGCCTGCGCTCGCCGGCGCGCGCACCGGTTCTGCGGGTGTCGGCGGTACCGTCGTTCATCTCGGCCTGGCTGATCCCGCGCCTCGACGCGTTCCACGCCATGCACCCCGAGGTGACGGTGCAGGTCGACACCAACCCGCAGCAGACCGACTTCGCCCGCGAAGGCGTCGACCTGGCGGTGCGCTATGGGCTCGGCGGCTATCCCGGCCTGTTCGAGTGCCGGCTGTTCAGCGAGTGCTACTTCCCGGTCTGCTCGCCGCGCCTGCTGGAGGGGCCGGAGCCGCTGGCCGAGCCGGCCGACCTGGCCCGCCACACCCTGCTGCACGACGCGGTGCGGCCGCGGGTCGGCTGGCCGGTCTGGCGCGACTGGCTGGAGGCCGCCGGGGTGCTCGACCGGGTCGATCCGGACTCCGGCACCCACTACACCATGAGCATGTTCGCCTATCAGGCGGCGGTGGCCTGCCAGGGCGTGGCGCTCGGCACCACCGTTCTGTCGATGGACATGCTGACGGCCGGCTACCTGGTGAAGCCGTTCGAGCTCGAGCTGCCGACCGCCTACGGCTACCACATCGTCTGCCCGCCCGAGCGCCGCGAGCGCGGCCACGTCGCCGCGTTCATCGACTGGCTGCTGGAGGCGGCGGGCGCGGCCTCGGAACCGAAGCGTGACGCGGCATCGACCTGATGCCGCCGTCCGTGGATCTCAACCGAGACCGGCGACAGCCTCGATGAAGCCGGAGAGGCGTTCCGGATCCGACAGGCCGGCGCGCTCCAAGGCGGCCCGCGCCATTGCCAGATCGATGGTCCGATACGCCATTGCCGCGGCCACCGCATGGCTGGCGCGAAGCTCCCGGCGAAGCGCCTCGCGCTCGGCCTCCGAAGTCCGTGCCGCCGCCAGGCGGGCGAGAAACGCCGCCCGCTCGGAGGTTGCCAGCGCACTGACGTGCGCGGCCAGCGGCACCGTGCGCTTGCCCTGCTTCAGGTCGCGGCCTTCGGGGCCGAGCAGCTCGGCGAGATCGCTCCACAGGCTCGCGGCGGCGGTGAGGTGGTGGGCGTAGTCGGCGAGGTGCCGCGCGGCTTCCGGCGGGGCGCCGGCCAGCACGGCCGCCATCGCGGCATATCCGGACGCCTGGTCCGGGCCGCGCGCGGTCAGCACCCGGCGGGCGGTGGCCAGGTCCCAGGATACGTCCCAGTCGGCGGGGTCGGCGGCCGCCAGGTCCTCCCGCTGGCCGTCGGCCATGCGCAGCAGCGACTGCCGGTGGATGGCGCCGAGCGCGGCCAGGAGGGCCGGGTCCTCGGTCGCTCGGGCCAGCGCCTCGGGGACCAGCACCGACAGGATAAGCACCCCGGTCAGTTCCATCTCCGCCGGACGGCGGTCGCCCCAGTGCGCCGGCCAGTCGCCATCGGCGAGGTCGTCGAGGATGTCGAGCGCCAGGAAGCAGAGCGACGAGGCGGCCGGCAGGGCGATCGGCACCAGCCGGCCCGGCGCCACCGCCTCGAAGATCGCAGCCGGCAGGGTGCCGAACAGGGAGCATCCGAAGACCTCGCGGTTGCTGCGCTCCTTGGCCGCCAGCTCGGCCCGGGCGAGGCGCAGCAGGTCACGCTGGCCCTCGCTGACGGCGAGGCCGTCGGCGAGGTCGCCGATCCACGCCATCAGCGCCTCGGCGAAGCCCGGGTCGTCGAGGCGCACCGTCGCTGAGGCCGGGCCGGGCGGGGCCGCCGTCATAACCCGGTCGCCGTCATGGTCCGGGCGCCGGCCGGTTCCGGGAGGCGTCCCGGGCGAGCTTCAGGGTCCGGGACAGGAATGCGGTGCTGCTCGCATGCCAGCGGAGGGCGATCGCCGGGCCGCCTGCACGATTGGCGAGAGAGGGGGCCCGGGCCGGCACAACCGCTCGGAGCTCCTGGTCCTGGCGAAGCGTGTTCAGGCTGGTCCGCGCGGCGATCCGTCCGGACACAGTCCGTTCGCTTGCGGGAGGTCAATCAAACGGCGTTCCTATGGGGTCCGACCATGAGGCCGACAACCGATTCGAGAGCTGCTCGTCGGTCTGCGAGAAGTCGATCGACTTCAGCAAGGCCCGCTCTTCGTCGTCGAGGTTGAAGCCGGCGCTCCGGATCGCGCCTTCCGGATCGGCCCGGACCTCGGCCCGGAACGTCTCGTCGGCGACGTACTTGTCCACGATTGCCTTCACGATCTCTTCGCTCATCCCCAGTTCCCCATCGTCAGGTGCTCTGGACTGTCAGTGTGCCGCTTTGGCCGGCAGTCCGCCGCCGTCGGAATCGACAGGCCGGCTGGAATGCCATTCGGCGTCCGATCTCGAATTCAAGCACGCTCGGGGGCGGATTGGAACCGGAGCGCGCAAGGGAGGGCTTTCGATCGATCGTAGATTGCGCTCGGGCCTTCCGTTCCGGCGAGCGGGCGAGGACCGGCGCGCGGGACGGGTGCGGCCGGGGAACCAAGTCGTGCACGGTCCATGGGGCCGTTCCGGGAACCCCGTTGACAACGCGTCGGCGCCCTCTAGTCTCCGCCGCGGGCCGCCGCTCCCCAACGAGCGGTTACATTGAAGGATGCAGACATGAAGCCGCAGCTTAAGCCGCGGGTTCCGCTGTTCTCGTCCGGACCGTGTGCGAAGCGACCCGGATGGGGCCCCGCTGAACTCGCCGACGCCGTCCTCGGACGGTCTCACCGTTCCAAAATCGGAAAAGCCAGGCTGGCCGACGCGATCGAGAAATCGCGCGCGCTCCTCGGCATGCCGGACGACTACCGGCTGGGCATCGTCCCGGCCTCCGACACCGGCGCCGTCGAGATGGCGCTGTGGTCGCTGCTCGGCGCTCGCGGCGTCGACATGCTGGCGTGGGAAAGCTTCGGTTCCGGCTGGGTGACCGACGTGGTCAAGCAGCTCAAGATCCAGGACGCCCGGGTGATCGAGGCCGACTACGGCAAGATCGTCGATTTCGCCTCGGTCGACTTCAGCCGCGACGTGGTGTTCACCTGGAACGGCACGACCTCCGGGGTGCGGGTGCCGAACGGCGACTGGATCCCGGCCGACCGCGAGGGCCTGACGATCTGCGACGCCACCTCGGCGGCGTTCGCGATGGAGCTGCCCTGGGACAAGCTCGACGTGGTCACCTGGTCCTGGCAGAAGGTGCTGGGCGGCGAGGCGGCCCACGGCATGCTGGCGCTGAGCCCGCGCGCGGTCGAGCGGCTGGAGAGCTACACCCCGCCGTGGCCGCTGCCGAAGCTGTTCCGCATGACCAAGGGCGGCAAGCTGAACGAAGGCATCTTCAAGGGCGAGACCATCAACACGCCGTCCATGCTTTGCGTCGAGGACATCCTGGACGCGCTCGGCTGGGCCGAACGGGTCGGCGGGCTGAAGGGCCTGATCGCCCGCAGCGAGGCCAGTCTCGCCGCCATCGAGGCGTGGGTGGCCAAGTCGTCCTGGGCGGGCTTCCTGGCCGAGGACAAGGCGATCCGCTCGCCGACCTCGATCTGTCTCTCGATCGTCGACCCTGCGTTCCTGGCTCTGTCCGAGGCCGACCGGGCCGCGGCCGCCAAGAAGCTGGCGTCGCTGGTCGAGGCCGAGGGCGCCGGCTACGACATCGCCGGTTACCGCGATGCCCCGCCGGGCCTGCGGATCTGGGGCGGCGCCACGGTCGAGACCGCCGACATCGAGGCGCTGCTGCCCTGGCTCGACTGGGCCTGGGAGCAGGTGAAGACGGAGCTCGCGGCCGCCGCGTAAGCGGCCGCGGGCATCCGCCCGATCCCTCGGTACCGAGAGCAATCACCGAAGCGAAAGGCGCGCGCCCCGGCTCACGCGAGCGGCGACGGCGCGCGAACGCGACATGGTCAAAGTCCTGATTTCCGACAAGCTGAGCGAGCAGGCGGTCGAGATCTTCCGCGGCCGCGGCATCGAGGTCGACTTCAAGCCGGGCATGGCGCCCGACGAGCTGAAGGCGATCATCGGCCGGTACGACGGCCTCGCCATCCGGTCCGCCACCAAGGTCACCGCCGACCTGCTGGAGGCGGCCGACAGCCTGAAAGTGGTCGGCCGCGCCGGCATCGGCGTCGACAACGTCGACATCCCCGCCGCCACCGCCCGCGGCGTGGTGGTCATGAACACGCCGTTCGGCAACGCCGTCACCACCGCCGAGCACGCCATCGCGATGATGTTCGCGCTGGCCCGGCAGATCCCGCAGGCCGACGCCTCGACCCAGGCCGGCAAGTGGGAGAAGTCGAAGTTCATGGGCGTCGAGCTGACCGGCAAGGTGCTCGGCCTGATCGGCTGCGGCAACATCGGCTCGATCGTCGCCGACCGGGCCCGCGGCCTGCGCATGCGGGTGCTGGCCTACGATCCGTTCCTGTCGGAGCAGCGCGCCACCGAGCTCGGCGTGCGCAAGGTCGAGCTCGACGAGCTGTTCGCCGAGGCCGACGTGATCACCCTGCACACCCCGCTGACCGACGCTACGCGCGGCGTGATCGACGCGGCGGCGATCGCCAAGATGAGGAAGGGCGTGCGCATCATCAACTGCGCCCGCGGCGGCCTGGTGGTCGAGGACGACCTGCGCGCCGCGCTCGATTCCGGGCAGGTCGGCGGCGCCGCCTTCGACGTGTTCGTGACCGAGCCAGCCAAGGAGAACGTGCTGTTCGGCCACCCGAACGTGGTCTGCACCCCGCATCTCGGCGCGTCGACCACCGAGGCGCAGGAGAAGGTGGCGCTGCAGATCGCCGAGCAGATGAGCGACTACCTGCTGACCGGCGCCGTCAGCAACGCCGTCAACGTGCCGTCGGTGACCGCCGAGGAGGCGCCGATCCTGAAGCCGTACATGAAGCTGGCCGAGTTGCTGGGCTCGTTCTGCGGGCAGATGGTCGAGGGGCCGGTCGAGGCGGTGTCGATCGAGCTCGAGGGCCATGCCGCCGAGCTCAACGCCGAGCCGATCAAGTCGGCCGGCCTGGCCGGGCTGCTGCGCCCGCAGGTCGACAGCGTCAACATGGTGAACGCCCCGTCGATGGCGCACCAGCGCGGCATCGAGGTCAGCGTCACCCGGCACGATCGCGAGCCCGACTACCAGACCCTGCTGCGCATGACGGCCCGCTCCAACGGCCGGACCCGCGTGCTGGTCGGCACCCTGATCGGCGGCAGCAAGCCGCGCCTGGTCGAGGTCCAGGGCATCGCGGTCGAGGCCGATTTCGGCCACCACATGCTGTACGTCCGCAACTACGACAAGCCGGGCTTCATCGGTGCGCTCGGCTCGGCGCTCGGCCGCCACGAGGTCAATATCGCGACCTTCCACCTCGGCCGCCGCGACGTCGGCGGCGAGGCGATCGCCCTGGTCGAGGTCGACCAGCCGATCGCCGACGCGCTGCTGGCCGAGGTCCAGGCCCTGCCGCACGTGGTCCGGGTGAACGCGCTGTCGTTCTGACGGATCGGAGCCCGTGCCATCGGCGGCTTGATCGGGCGTGCCGTCGCTGCCATACCGACGGCGGCACGATCGGCTGCCAGTCGAGGGGCGAGGAGGACTGGCGTGGTGCGGACGATCCTGTGGATGGCCTGCGTGGCGCTCCTCATCGCCGTGGGTGACCGGACCGCGCGGTCGGAGGAGTGGCCCGGTGTCGGGCTGCAGCGTCTGGAGGTGGTCGATCCGGTCGGCGGCGGGCCGATGGACGCGGTGGCGTTCTACCCGAGTCCGTCGGGCGCCGGCCCGACCAGTATCGGCCCTTTCGACGTCGACGGCGCGCGCGACGCCGCCGTCGCGGCCGGCCGGCACCCCCTGGTGCTGCTGTCGCACGGCAATGGCGGCAGCCTGTGGGGGCACCACGACCTCGCGAGCTTCCTGGCGCATCGCGGCTTCGTCGTGGTCACGGTCAGCCACCCCGGCGACAACTTCCGCGACCCGAGCGGGGCCGGCGGCACCGGGACAATCTACGGACGGCCGATGCAGATCTCGGCCGCACTCGACGCCGTGCTGCGCGACCCGGTCCTGGCGTCCCGCGTCGACGCCGCGCGTATCGGCTTCGTCGGCTACTCGGCCGGGGGAACGACCGGTCTGCTGCTGGCCGGGGCGAAACCGGACTTCCAGCGGCTCGTGGCATACTGTGCGGCCCGGCCACGAGACCACCACGTCTGCGTCGTCGGCGGGCGGATCCGCGACGACCGGCCGGATCTCCAGCCGGCGGCCGACCCGCGCATCCAGGCTCTCGTGCTGATGGCGCCGCTTGGCGTGGTGTTTCCGCCGGCGGCCCTGTCGGCGGTTCGGATTCCGGTCCTGATCGCGGTGGCGACACGGGACCAGCGGGTCGGGCCGTCGGAGAATGGCCTGGCGCTGGCCGCCGCCTTGCCGGGCGCCGAACCGGTGCTGTCCGTTCCGCAGGCCGGCCATTTCGTGTTCCTGGCCCCGTGCTCGGCCCGCCTCGCCCGCTCGGCGCCTGAGCTGTGCACTGATCCGGCCGGCGTCGACCGGGTGGCCGTGCATGCCGACGTGAACCGCGCGATCGACGGCTTTCTGGCTGCCCGGCTCGGTGCGGCGCGGTAGGTGGAGGCCGATGACCGACAGAGCCCTCGTGCTGTTCTCCGGCGGGCAGGACTCCGCCACCTGCCTCGCCTGGGCGCTCGACCGGTTCGAGGCGGTCGAGACCATCGGCTTCGACTACGGCCAGGCGCACCGGGTCGAGCTGGAGGTCCGCACGACCTTCCTCGACCGGCTGCGAACCGGCTTCCCGGCCTGGGCCGCGAAGCTCGGCGACGACCATCTGATCGACATGGGGCTGCTGGGCGAGATCAGCGACACCGCGCTGACCCGCGACAAGGCCATCGAGATGTCGGAGTCCGGCCTGCCGAACACCTTCGTGCCGGGCCGCAACCTGCTGTTCTTCACGACCGCCGCCGCGGTCGCCTACCGGCGCGACGCGAAGCATCTGGTCGGCGGCATGTGCGAGACCGACTACTCCGGCTACCCGGACTGCCGCGACGACACCATCAAGGCGCTGCAGGTCGCCCTGACCCTGGGCCTGGACCGGCGCACCGTGCTGCATACCCCGCTGATGTGGATCGACAAGGCCGCGACCTGGGCGATGGCGCGGCAGCTCGGCGGCCAGGCGCTGGTCGACCTGATCCTCGAGGACACCCACTCCTGCTACCGCGGCGACCGCTCCCGGCGGCACGCCTGGGGCTATGGCTGCGGCACCTGCCCGGCCTGCGACCTGCGCCGCAGCGGCTGGGAGCGGTACGCGGCCGCCGGCTGAGGCCCGTCGCCCCAGGGGGCCCGGGTCTCGCTGCGCTCGCCCGGGATGAGGACGAAGGGGCGCGGTCCGACCGCCCTCATCCCGGTCACAGCGGCGAAGCCGCGAAGAGCCGGGACCTACTCACCGTTCAGCGGTTTCCGGCGTCGAGGTCGCCGCGGTCGATCGTCGCCTGCAGGACGTAGAGGCCGATCCGGCCCGGTCCCTCGGCGCCGAGCGCGGCCAGGCGGTCATCGGCCAGGGTCTCCCGGCACAGTGCCGCGAAGACGTCCTCGTCACCCCAGCCTTCGACCAGCACGATCCAGCGCGGCACCGCGTTGGCAACGCCGCGGGCTTTGCTCTCGGCATTGCCCTCGGAGCTGGCCGCGTCGTCGGCGACCAGCAGATGCGCCCCGGCGACGGCGCCGTGACGGGCGAGGTCCGGCAGCACGGTCGATCGCATCGCCGCGACGTGGACGTCGGCTACGGATTCCGGCACGTCGTACCGGCAGGTCGCGATCAGCCCCCCCTGGCCGGCGCCGGCGCTCGCCGCGACGTGGCACAGCGAGCGCGCGACGTTGCGGAAATGCCTGACCGTCGACACCGTCCACGGGGTCGGGGCGTTCAGCCGCGCGCGGTAGTCGGGGCCGGTGACGACCGCCGTGGTCTCGACCTCGTACAGGTTGAAGTACTCGAGATCGGCGTCCCTGGCGATGTATCGGCGGCCGCGCAGAAAGCCCGGTATGCCGACCCGCTCCGGCATGTGCTCGGTCCCGTGCCAGTCGTAGAACTCCGCCCGGCCCTCCGGGGCGATGTCGTGCCAGATCGCGACGGCGGCCTGTCCTGCCAGGGTCATCCGTGTCTCCCGAATTGCGCCCCGCATCAGTCGTCGCGGGGCGCTTCAAACGGTATTGAATCTGTTTTTGGAAACCAATACCATTTTTGAAATTCCTTCCAACCGGTGTTCCTGGTGGTGCCTTTGCCATGACGGTCAACGCGGTCGAGCGCTGTCTCGCGATCATCGAAACGCTGTCCGGCGAGGCCGAGCCCCTGGACCTGACGGAGATCGCGCGCCGGGTCGAGGTGCCGGTGAGCGCAAGCCACCGGATCCTGGCGACCCTGATGGCCCGCGGCTGGGTGGTGCAGGACCCGGTCAGCCAGAACTACGCGCTGTCGCTGCGGCTGAGCACCCTGGCGTTCCGCAATCTGGATGCCCGGGCGGTGCCGGACGTGGTCCAGGCGGTCCTCGACAAGCTGGCGCGACGCACTCAGGAGTATTGCCGGCTGGCGATCGTCGAGGGTGAGGATCTGGTGTGGGTGGCGCGCGCCCAGGGAGCGACCACCGGCCTGCGCTACGACCCGGACATGGGGCAGGAGATCGTCCTGCACGCGACCGCCAACGGCAAGGCGTGGCTCGCGACCCTGCCGGAGGACGAGGCACTGCGGATCGTCTGCGCCCGCGGCTTCACGGCCCGCCGCCCGCTCGGTTCGCGGGCCGTCGCCGGGGTCGACGCGTTCCGCCGGCATCTGGCCGAGACCCGGTCGCGCGGCTACGCCACCGCGGAGGACGAGGCCGAGGCCGGGACGGCAGCGCTGGCGGTGCCGTTCTTCGCCAGCGAGCGCGAGGATGCGCCGGTCGCCGGCACCATCAGCATCGCCGGCCCGTTGCTGCGGATCACGCCGGAGCGCTACGGTGACCTGAGCCGCGAGCTGCACGCCGCGGCGCGGGAGGTGGCGGCGATCTGGCCGCTGCGGATCAGGCAGCGCGGCATGGCCCCGGCGGTCCGCCCGGCCCGGGACCGTTCGGCGGTGCCGGCATGACCGCGACGCTTCAGCGGATGGGGGAGCCGGCGCTCTGGTTCGCCGGCCTGCTGCTGCTGTGGGAAGTTCTGGTGCGTGCCTTCCAGGTGCCGGTGTTCGTGCTGCCGGCACCATCGGACTTCCTGGTACGGATCGTCACCGACCATCAGCGGCTGCTGGTCCACGGCTTTGCGACCACCCGGCTGGTGGTCGAAGGCTTCGCGGCCGGGGCGCTCCCGGGCCTGGTGCTCGGCTACCTGATCGCCCGTTTCCGGTTCTGCGAGCAGTTCCTGTACCCGCTGGTGGTGTTCGTCCAGGGGCTGCCGAAGATCACGCTCGCCCCGCTCATGCTGGTCTGGTTCGGCTACACCGACTTCCCGAAGATCCTGCTGACCGCGCTGATCACCTTCTTCCCGGTGCTGGTCGACAGCGCCGCCGGGTTCAAGGCGGTCGACCGTCGGCAGTTCTACCTGACCCGCTCGATGGACGCGTCGTGGTGGCAGACCTTCCGGCACGTTCAGCTGCCGGCGGCGGCCCCCAGCATCTTCGCGGGCTTCCGGACGACCATCGTGATCGCGGTCACCGTGGTGATCGTCGTCGAATGGATGAACTCCAACAACGGCCTCGGCTACGTCGTCCTGCGCGCCATGGACGCCAAGGACACCGCGCTGATCTTCGCCACCCTGGTGGTGGCCTCGGCGATCGGCGTCGTTCTGAGCTGGGTCGTTGCGGGGCTGGAGACGCTGCTGCTGCCGTGGAGGCGTCGCTGAGATTGCCCGCACGACCGGTCCCGGCCGCGCGACTAACCAACAATACCATTGAACGAGGGAGGATGTGATGGAACGGACGATACGCACCCTGGCCGCAGCGACGCTGGTCGCCCTGGCCCCGCTGGCCGCCGCCCAGGCGGCCGACCAGATCACCCTGACCATGAACTGGCGGGCCGATTCCGCGCATCTCGGCTTCGCGCTCGCCAAGAAGCAGGGGCTGTATGCCGCCGAAGGGCTGGACGTGACTCTCCAGGAAGGTCGCGGTTCCTCGGTGGCGGCGCAGCTGGTCGCGACCGGCCAGGCCGAGATCGGCTACGCCGACGCCGGGGCGGCTCTGAACGTCGCCGCCAAGGGGGCGCCGATCAAGATCATCTCGACGGTCTGGAAAGCCGGCCAGTTCGGCATCGTCTACCTCGACTCCTCGGGCATCGAGGCGCCCCAGGACCTCAGGGGCAAGAAGCTGGCCGTGGCGCCGGGAACCGCCATGGTTCCGCTGGTCCCTGTGTTCCTGAAGGCGAACGGCATGCAGGATTCCGACGTCGAGATCGTCTCGGCGGCGCAGAACGCCAATCTCGGGCTGCTGACCTCCGGTGGTGCCGACGCGGTCGCCGAGACCCCGGAGAACGTGGTCGTCCCGCTGGCGGCCCAGGGGATCAAGGCCTCCAACATGTACTTCTATGACCACGGCGTGCCGCTGGTCAGCCTCAGCCTGATCGCCCGCGAGGACAAGCTGGCCGCCAACCCGGATCTCTACAAGCGGTTCATCCGGGCCACCGCGAAGGGCTGGCACGCCGCCATGAAGGATCCGGCGGCGGCCGTCGACGCGCTGAAGGTGGTGTTCCCGGAAGCGCAGAAATCCAAGGAGGCCCTGATGCAGGGCGCGGTCTACAGCTTCGCGTCGGTCTGCCCGGGCGGCAAGGGCGACACCATCGGCGTCACCGATCCGAAGACCTGGGAAGACATCTACGGGGTGATGACCACGGCGATGTCGTTCCCGACGACCGAGCCGATCACCCACTACTACACCAACGACTACGTGCCGGCCGAGCCGGTGCTGTGCCCATAACCGGGTGAGTTTCCGGAGGCTGGGTCCCGGCTTGGAACAGTGACTTGTGGTTTGACGAAGCACTGACCGGGGGGGCACCCCCGGTCAGTGCGGGCGTCACGCCGAGGTTCCGGCAGGCCGTGAACGCCGTGGAGAGTAGAGAGCGGGCGCCCGCTCCCGAGCCAGCCCGAACAGCGAAGGACAGCATGTCGGTAGCGGCCACACACACATCGACGTCAGCGATCGCCTCGGCGCTCCGACGCATGGCCCGCGTGCTTTACCCGGCGCTGGCGGTCGCCGTGTTCCTCGGCGTCTGGGAGGTCCTGGTCCGGGCCTACGACGTCCCGCTGTGGCTGCTGCCGAAGCCGTCCGACTTCCTCGGACGGATGATGGTCGACCATGCGCTGATCGCCGGGCAGGCCTGGGTGACCTCGCAGTCGATCGCCTTCGGCTTCGCCATCGCCCTGGTGGTGGCGATGCCGCTGGCGCTCGCCATCGTCTCGGTCGGGACCTTCGAGCGCGGGCTGTACCCGGTGATTGTCTTCCTGAACATCATGCCGAAGACGGTGATCGGGCCGATCCTGATCGTCTGGTTCGGGATCAACCAGATGGTGGTGGTCCTGATCGTCTTCCTGATGTGCTTCTTCCCGATCCTGGTCGACAGCATGGCCGGGTTCCGGGCGACCGACCCGCGACTGTACTACATCACCCGGTCGATGGGGGCGAACGGCTGGCAGGCGTTCCGCCACGTGCGCCTGCCGGCGGCCATGACCTATGTGTTCGCCGGCATGAAGATCGGCATCGTGAAGGCGGTCGAGGGCGTGATCATCGCCGAGTTCATCGGCTCCGGCGCCGGGCTCGGCTTCATGATTTTGCGGGCCTCCAGCTTCATGGACCAGACCCTGATGTTCAGTGGGCTGATCGCGACCGCGCTGGTCGCCATGGCCTTCAATGCCGCGATGCTCGCCTCCGAGCACTGGCTGATGCCGTGGGCGCGCGGCCGCGCGGCTGGTCATTGACCGTGAACCCCTACACCCAGAATCCGGTCCGATCGGCCGGTGGAGCGACGTCAGAATGATCGGGAACGCGACACAATCCGGCAGGGACTCCGGCGCGTCGATCCTCGCGCGCGGCATGACCAAGGTCTACGGCAGCGGGGAGGGCGCCCATCACGCCCTCGGTCCGATCGACCTGGACATCAAACCGGGCGAGTTCGTCAGCCTGATCGGCCCGTCCGGCTGCGGCAAGAGCACCACCATGCTGCTGGTCTCCGGCCTGGAGCCGGTCAGCGCCGGCAGCGTCGAGGTCGACGGCCGGCCGCTGACCGCGCCGATCACCGAGGTCGGCATTGTGTTCCAGGACCATTTGCTGCTGGATTTCCGGACCGCGATGAAGAACGTCATGCTGCAGCAGGAAATCCGCGGCCTCGACAAGGCCGAGATCCAGGCTCGTGCCGACGTGCTGTTCCGGCGGCTCGACCTGGCCGGCGCCGAGGGCCGCTACCCGTGGCAGCTTTCCGGCGGGATGCGGCAGCGCGTGTCGATCGCCCGGGCCCTGGTACACGATCCGTCGATGCTGCTGATGGACGAGCCGTTCGGCGCGCTCGACGCGATCACCCGCACCCAGATCCGCCACGACCTGGAGATGCTGTGGCTCGACACCCGCAAGACCGTGCTGTTCATCACCCACAGCATCGACGAGGCGGTCGGGCTGAGCGACCGGGTGCTGGTGATGTCGAAGAGCCCGGGGCGGATCGTCGAGGAGATCGTCATCGACCTGCCGCGGCCGCGGCCGGCCCATCTCGGCGAGGTGCCGGCCTTTGCGGACTACGCCAACCGGATCTACGGGATCTTCGAGAAGCTCGGGGTCTACAAGTTCCGATGAAGCGCTACGTGATGATCGGGTCGCCGGTGACGACGGTGCGCACGCCGCCGCTGCTGGAGGGCTTCCTGGCGGAGCGCGGGGTTGAGGCACGGGTCGAGGTCCGCGAGGTCCGGCCCGACGGGCTGGCCGCTTTCATGGCCGGGGCTGTGGCCGACCGGACGGTCGACGGGCTGATGGTCACCATGCCGCACAAGCGGGCGATCATCCCGCACCTGGCCGCGATCTCCCGGGTCGCGGCGCGGGCCGGCAGCGTCAACGCGGCGAAGCGGCTGCCCGACGGCGCACTGGTCGGGGCACAGTTCGACGGGGTCGCGCTGGTCAACGCGCTCACGACCGCCGGCGTGCCGCTAGCTTCCGTGCGCATCCTGCTGGCCGGCGCTGGGGGCGCCGGTCTGGCGATCGCCCAGGCGATCGTCGCGCACGGCTGTGCCGGTCTGGCGATCGCCGAGCGTGACGTGGCGCTGCTGGAACGCACTGTCGCGGATCTGCGTGACGAAAGCGGCTGCCCGGTCGCGATCTTCGACGAGGCCGCGGACGGCGCGTTCGACGTCCTGGTGAACGCGACACCGCTGGGCATGCAGGCCGGCGACCCGTCGCCGTTCGCCCCCGACCTGGTCGCGCGGGCCCGCTGGGTCGCCGACATCGTCGCCGACCCGCCGCGGACCCGACTCGCCGCTTCGGCAGCCGAAGTTGGCCTTCCGGTGATCACCGGTCGCGACATGGTGCGCGGCCAGATCGCCCCGATCGGCGGCTGGCTGCTCGCCGACGGGGTGGAGCAGTAGGGCGCCGCTCCGGCGCTTGCCGCCGCCCGCGGCCGGCGCCATGCTGACGGTATGCGCGCTTACGATTACGTCATCGTCGGAGCCGGGTCCGCGGGATGCGTGCTCGCCTCCCGCCTCACCGAGGATCCCGGCGTCTCGGTCCTGCTGCTGGAAGCCGGCGGCTGGGACTGGAACCCGCTGATCCACATCCCGCTCGGCGTCGGCAAGCTGGTGCGGTCGAGCCTGCACAGCTGGGGCTACTGGACCGAGCCGGAGCCGCATCTCGACGGCCGCAGGCTTTACTGGCCGCGCGGCAAGGTGGTCGGCGGCTCGTCGTCGATCAACTCGATGATCTACATCCGCGGCCACGCCCGCGACTACGACACCTGGGCGCAGCTCGGCAACCGCGGCTGGTCGTGGGACGACGTGCTGCCGTACTTCCGGCGCTCCGAAGGCCATCTGGAACGGCCGGCCGACGAGCTGCACGGCACCGGCGGTCCGCTGAAGGTCGAGCGCGGCCACGGCACCAACCCGCTGTACGACGTGTTCTTCGCGGCCGGCAAGCAGGCCGGCTATCCGTGGAACGACGACTTCAACGGGCCGGAGCAGGAGGGGGTCGGGCGCTACGACTTCACCATCCGCGACGGCCGCCGGGCCAGCGCCGCCGCCTGCTACCTGCGGCCGGCGCTGAAGCGCCCGAACCTGACGGTCGAGACCCGGGCGCTCACCCATCGGGTGATCGTCGAGGGCGGCCGGGCGACCGGCGTCGAGTATTACCGCGAGGGCACTTTGCAGCGGGCGACGGCGGAGCGCGAGGTTCTGCTGTCGGGCGGCGCGCTGAACTCGCCGCAGGTGCTGATGCTGTCGGGCATCGGCGACCCGGAGGAGCTGGCCGCCCACGGCATCCCGGTGACGCACGCGCTGCCGGGGGTCGGGCGCGACCTGCAGGATCACCTGGACATCCCGCTGCAGTTCGCCTGCCCGAAGCCGGTCACCCTGCACAGCCTGGTGCGGCTCGACCGGGCGGCGCTGGCGATGGCGCAGGCGGCGCTGTTCCGGTCCGGCCCGGCCGCCAGCTTCCCGGCCGAGGGCGGGCTGTTCGTGCGGACCCGGCCGGAGCTGGAGATGCCCGACATGCAGTGGCATTTCCTGATCGGCCTCGGCGCCAAGCGGCTGCGCATCCCGCTGCTGTGGCACCTGAACAAGGACCGCATGGACCAGGACGGCTTCACCATCCGGATGTGCCACCTGCGGCCGGAGAGCCGCGGCCGGCTGACCCTGCGCTCGGCCGATCCGGCCGACCGGGTGCGGATCTTCGCCAACTACTACGCGACCGAGAACGACCGCCGCAGCTTCCGCGACGGCCTGCGCATGGCCCGCGAGCTGGTCGCCCAGCCGGCTTTCGAGGGCTGGCGCGGCGCGGAACTCAATCCAGGCTCGGACGTCGTCTCGGATTCCGACATCGACGCCTATGTCCGGCGCATCGCCGAGACCATCTACCACCCGGTCGGCACCTGCCGGATGGGTACCGACGACGGCGCCGTGGTCGATCCGGAGCTCAAGGTCCGTGGCGTCGAGGGGCTGCGCGTGGTCGACGCCTCGATCATGCCGCGGCTGATCGGCGGCAACACCAACGCGCCGACCATGATGATCGCCGAGAAGGCCGCCGACATGATCCGCGGGCGGGCGGCCCTGGGCAGGCAGCCGGGGCGGGCGGCGGCTTAGCGGGAAACGGGATTGGACGGGCGTTCGCCAGACTGCGCTCACCGACCTTCGAGACTGTCGTCGAGATCACGTCCGCCGTAGAGGATGCGATCGAAGACTACGCGCTTCTGATCGATGTGGAACGCGATGGTCAGCCGCCGCTCGAACCCCACGATTCGCAGGCCCGGCATGAGATCGTCCCGCCGGGTACCGCGCTCAGGGAACTCCGCGAATCCCCGGCAGTAGTCGGCGATCCGATCGACATAGCCCTTGGCGCGCTCGGGGCCGGAGCGGGCGGCGATGTAGTGATAGAGGTCGATGAGGTCGTCTCTCGCTCTGCGGGTGAAGACGACGTCATACGCCATGGTCAGCGCGTCACGACCGCTGCGCGTGAATTGCCCGGATATCCTCGAAGACGTCCTCTAGCGGGATCAGGCTGTCCGGGTCGGCGAGTGCCGCTTGCATGACCGGTACGACTTCCTCGCGGAGCCACCGATCGACTGCTGCATCGCGCTCTTGCAGCGCCCGCAGGCCGGCGCGGATGACCTCGCTACTGGTCGCGTAGGTTCCCGTTGAGACCAGTTCGTCGATGTAGTCGGCCTGCTCACGCGGCAGACTGAAGGTGCGTCGCTCGGTAGCTGCCATCGTGCTGCTCCGGGAAGTCGATCCTGCAGTATGAAATTATCATACTGATCGGCCTACAGCCAACGCCGCACCCGCGCCTTGTAGGACAGGTACGCGTCGCCGAACTTGGCCGCCAGGTAGCGCTCCTCGCGGTCGACCACGCCGATGTTCATGATCACGAAGGTCGGGATCAGCAGGCCGAGCATCCACCAGCTGTTGACCCAGATCGCGATGCCGACCGACAGGGTGGTCAGCGCGATGTAGATCGGGTTGCGGCTGAACCGGTACGGCCCGTCGGTGACGACCGCGGTCGCCGGCTTGTGGGTCGGGACGTTGGTGCCGGCGCGCCGGAACAGGCCGAAGCACCAGCCGGCCAGGCCGCCCGCCAGCCCGATCAGCACGACACCGGGAACGAGGCCGCCGCCCGGCGCCAGCACCGGCAGCGGGATCAGCCGGTCGAGCAGGGCGCCGACCACCAGCGCGCCGGCATAGAGGAACGGCGGATGGGTGATCACGCCGGGATGGTCGGGCCGGCTGCCGGCTGATTCGGTCATGCTGCCCGCCTTCCTGATGCGTTGCTCTCAGGAGCACATGGGCGCGCCGCCCCCGTGCCGCAAGCGCGTTCGCAGGTGCGGAACCGTGACGCATGACACGGCCCGCCTGGGTGGTTAAGACTCGGGTCCATAGATATTCAGATCCCGGCCATTGGGGGCTCCCATGCTTCGTATCCTGACCACCGCCGCCGCGCTGTCGCTCGTCGCGGCTCCCGCCTTCGCACACACCGGCATCGGCGCCACCAGCGGGTTCGCCGCCGGCGTCGCGCATCCGATGCTCGGCCTCGACCACCTGCTGGCGATGGTCGCCGTCGGCGCCTGGGGCGCGCTGCTCGGCGGCCGGGCGGTCTGGCTGGTGCCGGCGGCGTTCGTGGCGGCGATGGTCGCCGGCGGCGCGCTGGCGATGTCCGGGATCGCTTTGCCCATGGTCGAGACCGCGATCGCCCTGTCGGTGGTGGTGCTGGGCGCCCTGGTGGCGGTCAACGCCCGCCTGACGGTCGGCGCCGGCATGGCGGTGGTCGCGGCGTTCGCGCTGTTCCACGGCCACGCCCACGGCAACGAGTTGGCCCAGGGCCTGTCGGCGCTGACCTACTCGGCCGGCTTCGCCGTGGCGACCGCCCTGCTGCACGCCGCCGGCGCCGCCGCCACCCTGGCGGTGGTCCGCGTCGCCTCGACCCGCGCCGTGCGCTGGGCCGGTATCGCCGCGGCGTTCACCGGCGTCGGCCTGATCGCCGGGCTCTGAGCGGGCCCGCAACCTGCCCCCTCTGCCGTCATCCCGGAGCGGACCGCCATCGGCGGGACGCATCCGGGACCTACGGGGCGACGGCGGCAAAGAGTTGTCGGCACTGCGGCGGCGGGTGGGTCCCGGGCCACGCTACGCGTGCCCGGGATGACGTCCAAGGTGGGG
>Ga0209475_10001249_pt1 | contig 33732 bp, 30 predicted proteins | sample tdDd471_FD_187128 | JGI IMG/M metagenome (GOLD analysis project Ga0209475, IMG submission 187128) | Marine sediment microbial communities from the Atlantic coast under amendment with organic carbon and nitrate - tdDd47.1 (SPAdes)... | ecosystem: Environmental > Aquatic > Marine > Coastal >... | reverse complement strand
TAGTGGCATCCCTACCGTTTTTTGTAAGACCGCCAACAGTCACTGTCTGGTCAGTTGACTGGGTCTCAAAAAGCCTTGAGATCCTTAGATATGTATCACCATCACTTGCCAGTATCGCTTCATCCATTTTAATGACAAATAGTGCCAGTAGTTCTTTTGCTTTTTCATAGGTAAGGATTCCAGCCTTTATATCTCTTTCATAGTAAGGAAGTAATATCTGGTCAAGGCGTCCATGAGAAACAGCATTTTCGTAAGACTCAATACATATCGCAATTTGCAGTAAAGTCATAGCCTGCAGCGCTTCATGAAATGTGCGTGCAGGATTTTTGGGCACATGTCTGCAAATATGAGACATTGCTGTAAGCTCTTTGTGGCGTTCCGGATCTTTTTCCTCTTTGCTTAAACTTGATAAATTGTCTGCATATTTTTCTGCAAAATCCTCTAATGCGTAAAGGCCGATAAGTGCACCATCATAGAAATCCTGGCTGTCATCAGGCATTGTTTTTCGTTTCTCTTCAATTTCTTTTATTAGTCCGGTAGTTCCAAGTTTAAGGACACGTTCATAATTAACACAGTAATGAGCTATAGCCGCCATGTTATTATTAAATCCAGCAGAGGGTTCAGATGCCTGTGCAATAGTCAGTATATATGATTTCAAGTTGTTTACTTTGCTTATCAGTGAATGCCTTGCCCAGAAAGGAAATATTTTAAAATAGTATACGAGTTTATCCTTTAAGGAAATTTGAAATGAAACAGGAGTCTGACGATTTATTTGATGAATGATAGATACAAGAAGTATGCCGAAATGTTCTTCCCATACCTGAGCGCCTACTCTTTGAGAAGTAAAATTGCCGACAAGCAGTTCCCCGGGATACACAATGACTTTTTTATTCTTCAATACATAGGCAAGACGTTCAGACCTGTGAACAGGTGTAGGTTTTGAAAAACCATTTTTTTTGTAGTATTTGGTTTTAAGTTTAGAGGCTTCAATGCAGAGATGATAGTCGCTTTCCCTGACTTCATTTCGTATATCAATAACTCGTTTAGTGAAATCAGCTTTATGTGTGTATGACTTTAAGTCAATGTTTTCAGCTTTGATATTAAAAGATCTGAACAATTCGACAGATCTCAAAAGGGACTTATGACTCTGGTCCTGTGTAATGTTTAATGATTCCTGTTCAATATTCAAACGTTTGGCTTTGTCTTCATACATGTTATGGTATTTCAACAGTTCAATTGTGTCATAGTTGAGGGACTTTAAAAAACCGGCAGTTGCTTTTATACTGCTATCCATGTCATTTAAGCCTGGTAAAATCACCTGACGGAATTTTATATTGGCATTTAAATTAATCAATTTCTTGATGTTGCTATAGATCAATGTGCCGTCATGCTGGGTATATTTTTTATGAAGCTCCTCATCTCCCACAATTTTCAGGTCAACAAAAAACAGGTCAATGTATGGTGCAATTTTACTAATATTTTCCCATGCAGACTGAAGAGCAGTTTCAACAGAAATATGTATCTTTTCTTTTTTTAATTCTTTTAATAAAGCTATAAGACTATCTGCATCCTGAAGAAGAGGTTCTCCTCCGCTTAGAGTTATACCGCCGCCTGTTTTTAAATAATACTCTCTATCTCTTAAAATTATTTCCATAACATCGTAAATAGAATAATTTTCATCAAGGCCTTCTTCTGGATTAAAGGACTGCGACTCAGGATTTTGGCACCATAAGCATCTTAATGCACATCCCTGAAAAAATATTGTTGTACGGATACCGGGACCGTCATGAACACAGCTCCGTTGTATCTTCAATATGCTTAATTTTTTTGCATCAGGAGTTATGGTGTTTGTTGTTGATGTATCAATTTCTGTATTTTTTGCAGGATGTTGATGGGTGAAAGTTTCCATTGTACGCTCCTTTTATATTTATGTGAGATAGCCGTTAATATGCATAACATAGACTTGCCGTCTATGTTATGCTGGAGGAGACCCGGTCAGTTTGTCAATGGATATTTTCTTTTTTTGATGGCTTTTTAGAAGGAGTTGTACAAAAGTTCTGCTAATGTGTATTAAAATGTAGAAAAATAGTAGATGAAAATGCATGGAAAAACTAAAAAAAGATACTGCTTTTTCTGTCTGGAAGGCAGTATCTTTTAAAAATATTTAAACACCTTGATGCTGCCCGGCAGTTTTAATCCCCTACCATATAGGTTTCAATTATTTTGTTATATATAGTCGCAAGCCCCGGATCAGCTGAACTTCCAAAATCATTATCCCTAATAAGGTCGCTTCTGAAGCGCTCGAGCCATGTGTAGATGCGCCGCATGCCGTCCCGTTCATCACTGGCAGCATGGCATAGCTTGACAAGTTTTTTCATCTCTTCGCGGGAAAAAAAGTTTCTTTCCGTGCCGAGCACTATGATGAAATGACGGCCTTCTTCCCCCTCAATAATTTCAATAGTTGACTTGTTTTTGACAGGGTCCATTGCCGCGGCAACCTTATCACGGTTTTTTAACTTCTTTTCCCGGCGTTCGATAACGGCGTGGTTTCGTATCATCGTCTCAGCCTGGCTGATGAGAAATTCTATTTCGTCTTTTGTCAGGGTTTCTGCGAGAGAGACCAGTTTTTTTACACCGGGTGTTAGTTTAGCTGCAGCTGTTTTCTTCGAGGCGCTTTTTTTCGTACTGCCTTTTTTGGCTGATGCTCTGGGTGATTTATCTGATGCTTTTTTTGAGGTTTTTTTGGGGGAAGTTTTTTTCTTTGCTGCCATTAGACTGCCTCCTCTCACGGCTCCTGGGGTTGACCGAAATCAAGAAGAATCTGGTTGGTCTCCCATTCTTCAAGGTTTCGGTTATAAGCCTGAATAATATCAAAGTGAGTTAAAATGCCAACTATTTTTTCTGTGTCACTGCTGTCGACAACGGGAATATTTTCAAGGTCATATTCCTTGATTTTCTGCATGGCCGAAGAGACTGATTCGTTTTCCAGTACCTGGGGGACGGGGCGCATGATATCTCCCGCAATAAGAAGATCAACGAGTTCATTATTCATGAAAGCCTGGCGGATATCCATGAGCGAAACAATGCCGAGAAGATTGTCACGGTCACCGGTAATGACGACATCACCGAGGCGGCTTTTCAGAATAATTTCAGAGAGCTCCCTGAAGGGAGTACGGAAACTGGCTGTATCAATTTTTCCTTTCATTAACTCATTAACGGCGATTCTTCCGAGAAGGTCAACTTCATTCAGTTTTGATATATCGATGCCTGATTTTTTCAGCCCAACCTGGTAGATACTCCCCCGGTTATATGAAAAGGAAATCAGGTGGGCAATAACACTGACCAGCATCAGGGGCAGGATTACCCGGTAGTCATTGGAAATCTCAAAAACCAGCATCATGCTGGTGAGGGGAATCGAGTTTATTCCTGCGAGAATTCCTCCCATGGCAACAATTGAAAAGGCAACCGGGTCCATGGGGATGCCGGTAAGGATAGTACCGACGCTGGCAAAGGAATATCCGAGCAGTACTCCGATAACCAGGGATGGAGCAAAGGTTCCTCCGTAGGCCCCTCCCTGTAAAAAGAGGGCAACAAAGGCAATTTTGAGAAATAAAAGAATAATGACCGTTTCAAGGGCAATGCGGTTGTTGAGTACATCGTGGATGGTCCCGTACCCGATACCGAAGAGGTGGCTGTACTGCATCAGCACCAGGCCGAAAAGAAGACTTAAAGGAATGAGACGAAGGTATTCATTTTTAATCTTCAGCTTTTTGTCAAAAAGGTATGCCGCGATGGCATTCATTCTGAAGTAGAGGAGGGCAAAGATTCCACAGGTTATTCCCATTATGAGGTAAAGGGGATATGTGCCGATTCCCCCCAGGTCATAGGCGGGAAGCTGTATGATGTGGCTGTTTCCCAGAACCGCCCTGGATACAATATCGGCTACAACTGATGAGACGATAAGGGCGCTGAGGGCCTGGTTTTTCATATCGTTGAGGAGTATGACTTCAATGCCGAAAAATACACCGGTAATCGGTGCGTTAAATACCGCGGAAATTGCCGCTCCCGCTCCGGCAGCGGTGTACATTTTCATATTATGGACCTGCATCTTAAAGATGCGGGACATGATAGATCCGATGCCGCTGCCGAGACGGGCCGCCGGGCCTTCTGGCCCAAGGGGGGCGCCGGTACCGAGAGATATAACCGGTGCGATGGCCTGGAAGAGAGTACCCCTGGCTGAAAGGTTCCCTTCCTTTAACAAAAGCGATTTAATGACACTGAGGACTCCCCGTTCTTTTGAAAACTTTCGAAAAACCCTGGTCATGAGGGCGGTGATTAATGCGCCTGCCGCGGGTATAAGGACTATGAGAAAGGAAGAGGTTTTTGCTCCGGTGCTTTCAGGTGAAAAGACACCTTTCATCGCCTCAAGGGCAAAATGAAAGAGCATCGCTGAGCCCCCGGCTGCCATTCCGAGTACAATTGAAACCAGGAGATGAAAGAGAAAACGAGAAATGTCTCCGTAGATCAATGCCTGCTGGAGTTTGTCCTGGAGTCGGGATATCAGTTTATTTATCTTCATTAGGAGTCATGAAAAAACTGTCACTGTATTTTACAAGTAAATTAATCATTTACCCCGCTGCAGTTTCTTAATATCACTGTCTTTTCCAATGATTACCATGATTGTGTCCTTTGTGATGATATCATCAGCACCCGGCGGGATGATAAGATTGTCTTCCCTGGCGATATCCGGGGCTGATGTGCTATCGGTTATTTTCAGGGCTATAACCTGACAGTGGAAGCGTCTGGTGATTTCCAGATCCCTGAGTGATTTTCCAATAAAGGATTTTTTGGGGATAACCTCAACAATGCTGTGTTCGCTTCCCAGGGGGAGGTAATCAACAGCGTTTTTGCTGGCAAGGCGTTTACCAAGCCTGACCGCGGCAGCAGTCTCGGGGAATATGGTTTCTGTAACACCTATCTGCTGGAGTATTTTGGCATGGTCATCGGATACGGCCCGAACGATGAGCCGTTTGATGCCGAGTTCTTTCAGGTAGAGGGCAATAAGAATACTGGGTGCCATATCCTGGCCGATGCTGACAATGGCCCCGTCAAAATCTTTCAGCATCAAAGACTGGAGAGTCTCTCTGCTGGCGCCGTCGGCGATTACAGCCCGGGTAATATAATCCTTTGCCGCGTCAACAGCTTCACGGGAAGAATCGACGCCGAGAACCTCACAGCCGCTTTCTTCAAGGGTGCGGGCAAGGTTGAATCCAAAATTGCCGAGACCGATGGTTACATATCGTTTCATAGTTTATCCTATCATGATCTGTTCTTCGGGATGATCGATCAAATGTTTTTTGTGGCGCAGTGTCAGGGCGGTAATAAGGGTCAGAGGCCCGAGGCGACCGATAAACATTACCGCAGCAATAAGATATTTTTCCGCTATGGGCAGCTGGCCGGTAATGCCGGTTGAAAGTCCTACAGTACCAAAGGCGCTTACCGCTTCGAAAATAACTGATATAAAAGAATGCCCCAGGTCAAAGTCTTTAATGGTGAGCATGATAAAGGTTACCAGTGATACAAATAAAAAAGCGAGAATTATCAGTGTCATGCTGCGGTCGATAGTTTCTTTCTCTATAGACCGTCCCCAGATGACGACATCTTCCTCTCCCCTGAACTTTGCCCGTAAGAGAAGGAAGATTACCGCAATGGTAGTCGTTTTAATTCCTCCTGCAATGGAGCCGGGAGAACCGCCGATAAACATCAGTGCCATGGTGGCAAGGAGCGTGCTTTCCCGAAGTGTTGAAATGTTAATGCTGTTAAAGCCGGCGGTGCGGCAGCTGACTGAATGGAAAAAAGATGCCAGCAGGCGGTCAGACGTTGAAAGCCCCGCCATGGCATGACTCTTCTCGAGGAGAAAAAATACCAGGGTCCCTCCGAGGAGGAGAATTGCTGTAGTTATGAGAATAATCCTGCTGTGTGTCGTATAACGTGAAAATAATCTTCTCCCCTTGAGGCGGGGGCCCGATACCAGTTCATAGAGGACAATAAAACCGAGGCCCCCGAGAATGACTGCCGTCGATATGGTCAAAATAATCAGAGGGTTCCCCTGGAACCTGATCAGGCTGTCAGAAAATGTTGAAAAGCCGGCGTTGCAGAAGGCTGACACGGCATGAAAGACCGCGTGTCCCAGGGCAGCCGAAACGCTTCGGCCGGGAAGAAAGGCAAAAAAAAGAATGCAGCTTGCTATCCCTTCGATGACAAGCGTATAGATGAGAATGAGGCGGATTATTTTTCGCGCCGGCACCGCCTCAAAACCGCTGTAAAGATCGCTGAAGGTAAAGCGCCACTGAAGTGAAAGGTTTTTACCCAGCATTGAGAGAAGCCCCAGTGAAAAGGTCATGATACCGAGGCCCCCCAGCTGTATCAGAAGGAGTATAAGTGTTTTTCCTCCCAGGGTAAAATGCCCGGCGGTATCAAGGGTTATGAGCCCGGTTACGCATACCGCGGATGTGGCGGTAAAAAGGGCATCGGTAAAGGAAGTTTGAGCAATCGCCATGCCCGGGAGCATAAGGAGAAGAGCCCCGGTAAGAATCAGCCCGAGAAAGCTCAGGAGGACCTTCTGAAGGGGGTGAATGTGAAATGCCTGCTGTACTGTTTGTGTGTTGGCCATAATTGTGCTCTTTTGCTAATAACGGGGGATTATAAGTTTTAAACAGTTTAATGCAAGAAGAAAAAGTATATTTCTTTTTGAAGGCGAAGAAGCGTTTCTTTGCTTACCGGCAGCTGATAAATGTTCCGGCGCCTGCAAAGCGTTTTTTCCAGTAGGAAGTTTTCAGGCTGGCGACACGAACCCGCTTGCCGGTACGGGGCGAATGGATGAATGTATCGTTTCCCAGCGATATGGCTACATGGGATATCCGGTTTCTCGAAATCTTAAAGAAGAGCAGGTCGCCGGGACTGACACGAGCAAGGGAAATCTTTCTGCTTTTTCGGTACTGGTCCCGGGACATGCGCGGAAGATTAAAGCCGTGTTTAAGAAATACATTCTGTACAAAACCGCTACAGTCAAATCCCCGGTTTCCGGTACCGCCGTAGCGGTATGAAATACCGAGGAACTTTTTTGCTGTTGCGGTAATTTCCTGCCGAATTGGACATCTGCCAGAATGAAGGGGCAGGGTAAGAGAGAAAATAAAAAGTATAACCGCTCCTGTGAGGGTGCCTTTACTTCCTTTCATTATAACAGTTCCAGAATTTCCGCGGCATGGTCTGCCGGCTTTACCTTTGGAAAAACTTTTATAACTTTTCCCGTTTCATCAATGACGAAAGTTGAGCGCTTGATGCCGAAGGATGTTTTACCGTATAATTTTTTCTCACCCCAGGCGCCGTATTTTTCAGATATTTTATGATCTTCATCAACAAGAAGATAAAAGGGGAGTTCAAATTTAAGTCTGAACTTCTGGTGAGAGGCAGCGGAGTCTGTGCTGACCCCCATGACAACAGCCCCCTTTTTGAGAATATCATCATAGATATCGCGAAAGCCACATGCCTCGGTGGTACAGCCCGGCGTATTGTCCCGGGGATAAAAATAGAGGACAACCTTTTTGCCCTTGAAATTATTCAGGCTTATTTTTTCTCCCTGGTCATCGGGGAGGGTGAATGCAGGGGCTTTTTTTCCTTCTTCGATCATGGGCTTTCTCCTGGAGTGGTGCCGAAAAATTATATAGTTTAATTATCGGGGGGATTGTATATATAAAGGTTACATTTTTTAAAAAAGCCTTGCATGAAAGATGTTTTTTTTCAATATTTAAATATTCAGCAGGGCCGACACAAAACAGCAGGTTTTGAAGAGGCTTTCGAAATATTTCAGGAGATTGCACAATGAAAAGATTTGCAGCGTATATTAAAAATTTCTGGCTGGTGGCAGCCGCTATTGCATTCATTGATCTGTTTTTATTCTTAGCAATGATTCTGCTTCTCCATCCCATGTGGTTTAATATAAATGAAGGTCTCGAAAAAATGCTTCAGGTGAGGTTTTCATGGCTCACCGTGATTGTGATACTTCTGCTTATGGCCATATCTTTTATTCTTTATCTTATGTTTAGAGTGATCAAGGCAATAGAAAATAGTGAAATGTATAGTTTATCTGTAATTCAAAAAGCAGTATGTATAATCGTAACGGTAATTTTTACTGTATTGTTCTACCTGCTTATTTCAGGAGTGGAGCAGGAGATTTCTACAGCATGGCGTGAATTAGAAAAGATATTTGGCTCCCTGGTATTTTTATTTCTGCTTGCGGTGGTAATGTTTAAGTTCCCCGGTCTTCATACTGGTGTTTTGTTAAAGTACCGAATTGCTTCATTTCTGGCAGTTGTCCTGGTTTTTCTTATTATAGAGAATGATTACTCTTCACCGGAAATTACAGCTGGTCCATACCTGCAAAGGGTCACCGCAACGTCGGCCACCATAGTCTGGGCCGCTAACAGGAAGTCCCTGTCGTGGCTTAAGATAGAAGGGGGTGAATTTAATAAAACATTCCAGAAGACTGAGGATGGAAAGTTTATTCTTAAAAAGATCCATCGAATTACTATAAAGAACCTTAAACCAGGAAAGAAATACAGCTACCAGGTTTTTGTGAAACCCCTTAAGCAGTACTATGCCTACCATGTTGATTACGACCAGACTTTATCAAGTGATAAAATCACCTTTACTACCCTGAGTCCTGATGCTGAAAGAGTTTCATTTCTTGTTTTTAACGATATTCATGAGCAATCAGATCTTATTCCCGCCTTTATTAAAAAGAATCCCCTGGCCTTCGATTATCTTTTTATAAACGGTGATTACTTTGATCATATTGATTCAAAAGATCAGATCATTGAACAAATGCTCAAGCCCCTTGACAGCGTTTTGAAAGGGAGTAAGCCTTTTTATCTGGTACGGGGAAACCATGAAACCAGGGGGATTGCTGCTCCCAAATTGAAAAAATTTATTAACCAGAAGGGTGACAAATTTTATTACGCCTTCAGCCATGGACCGGTTCGCTTTGTTGTTTTAGATGCCGGTGAAGATAAAACCAGCAGCCATGAAGAATATGGAGGGATGGTCAATTTTAAAGAGTATCGGTTGAAACAATTGAAATGGTTAATTCGTGAAACAAAATCTAGAGAATTTCGCCAGGCGCGATATCGTATTGTTTTGACTCACATACCTCCCTTTGTCGATCGGGAAAAAGACAGGGATCATGGTCAATTTATTATGAACACAAAGTTTGCTCCTGTTTTTGAAAAAAACAGTGTTGATCTGGTTCTTGCGGGACATACGCATAAAACGGCTGTTTTTAACTCAAATGAAAATCACTCATATCCGGTAGTTGTTGGCGGTTCGAGATGGGATGGGGAAACGGTTATTAAAGTTGATGCCGATATGAAAAATATGCGTATCGCAATTTTGAATTCTGAAGGAAAGGAAGTTAAAGCTTTAACTGTGAAGTAATGAATAACCATGAAAAATAAAAAACAAAAAACATCAGGGCCCGGCGAAGGGCCTTCAATTCGATACAGAATTTTTCGTGTTCTTTATCAACCTTACAAGTGGCTGATTTTTATCCCTCTTTTTATTCTGATTACCCTGGTGATGGGAAGCGTCTCAATGCTTCTTGCCTCTTTTTTTAATGCTAAAATCGGGATGAAATACGGGGGGAGCGTCTGGGCCTGGCTCAGTTGTATTGTGGTCCCGGTATTTGTAAGGATCAGAAACAAAGAACATATTATCCCCGGGCAGTCCTATGTGGTTGTGTCCAATCACCAGAGCCAGTTTGATATCCTGGTTGTTGTAGGCTGGCTGAATATCGACCTCAGGTGGGTGGCCAAAGCTTCTCTTAAAAAGACCCCCATGTTTGGTCCCGCTTCGGTGAAAATGGATCATATCTTTATTGACCGGTCCAATACAGAGGCAGCACTGGAAACAATCAACAAGGCAAAGAAAAATATCGTAAATGGAACCTCGGTGATGTTTTTTCCAGAGGGCACCAGAAGTGAAGACGGCAGCCTCCAGGAGTTTAAAAACGGTGCCTTCAAAATGGCTCTCGACCTGGGGATTCCTGTTTTGCCCATTACCATACGGGGCACCAGAAAAATTCTTCCCTCGGGTTCCCTTGATCTGCTTCCCGGTATGGCTGAGATAGTTATTCATCCTCAAATTGATACCATTCCCTATTCTGATGAATCAATAAAGGATCTGGTTCACGAAGCGCGGAAGGTTGTTGAGTCTGGTCTCTCTTAAAGTAAATTAAAATCGAAAATTATCACCCAGTAAAAGCATAAAAAGACATTGACATTATTTTCTGTAATATGCACTTGAAGTATATGTTACATCAGGCGGGTGTTATGAAAAAAATACTTTTCCTTCCTTTGTTGTGTCTTGTAATGCATCTTACTTCCTTCCCCCTTGACAGCGGCAGCGGGCTGCCGATACTGGTTGCCGGCGCGGGACACGGCGGGCTTCTGGCGGCGGGGCTTTTGGCGCGCCAGGGCTATGATGTGCACCTCTATGAAAAAAAGGCCCGCGCAGACCTGGGGTGGGACTGGCATGATAACCTGAAGCTCGATACCCTGGAAAAGCTTAGGATACAGGGCTGGAAACTTCCCCCTTTCATCAGGGTGAGTAATTTTACTTTTGTCAGCCCTGACATGAAGACCCGCCTTGTCACCGAGATGCCCCTGGCCAAACGTGAAGTGGCAATGGACCGCAAGGAGCTCATTGAGTCATTAGTGAAATATGCTGAAATCTCAGGTGTTACGCTTCACTTTGAGGCAGCCGTAGAGGGGCCGCTTATCGAAAAGGGGGAGGAGGAAGTTGTTGCCGGCCTGATAGTAAAAGGCGAAAAGATACCCGGGTCCCTGGTCATCGACTCCGCCGGCCTGGCGACTCCGGTCAGGTCTCTACTTCCTTCATCATATTCTATCCAAAAGCATGTTGCCCCGGGAGACTTTGTCTACGCCTACAGGGCCTACTACAATATTAAAGACATAAAAGAAATGAAAAGGAAGGAGTATCTTGTCTATACCATGCCCGGGGGCGTAAAAGGAATTGCATGGCTCAGGCTTATCGACGGAGCCTGCGATTTTCTGATTGCTTCTCTGAAGCCCCTTGACGAAAAAAAAGTCGCAGGTATTTTAAAGATGGTACGGAAGTCGAACCCCGGCCTGGGAGCGAAGCTTCTCCGCGGGGGAAGTTATGCCCGCATTCCCCTCAGGCGGTCCCTTGATCTTTTTGTGGGCCATAACTACGCGGCTATCGGTGATGCCGCGGCGATGACCGTACCAGTCATGGGCTCAGGCATTGAGAACTCCCTGCAGGCGGCGGTACATCTGGCCGATACTGTTAAAAAAATCGGCAAGGTCACCTGCTACAACAGGGTATGCTACAGTTGCGAAGATCTCTGGTACTACCAGTACCGCTACTATCAGACTACCGGCGCCCGCATGTGCTTTCTCGACTGCTTCAGGCGGTATCTCTTTACAATAAAAGAATCAAAACTAAATGCCCTGTTTGCAAAGGGGGTCATGACCGCACAGGATATGCAGAAGCCCCTTATGGGTGAGGAAATTCGCATAACGGGAAGCGAAATGGCGGGGCGCTTTTTCCGCGCATGGTACCGGCCTGACCTTCTTTTTCCTCTTAAGTCTCTTCTTAGTGACGCTGAAGACGCGAAAGAGGCAGCTCTTTCTATTCCTGATGTCTGGAGTCAGAAAAAAGTTAACCGATGGCGAAAAAAGCTGGGTGAGTGCTTTGAGTGATTTTATCTGCAGAAATTAAAATCTGTTAGAGTTTCCCTGTAAAGGAAAACTCTAACAGTTTGACGATTGTTTCTCATTACTTATACATCTGGTTAATTTCTTTTTCGAATTTATCCAGAACGATTCTTCTTTTTACTTTCAGTGTCGGTGTCAATTCGCCCGTATCAGCGGTGAACTTGTAATCAAGAATATGATACTTTTTAACCTGCTCGTAGAATTCAAGATGCATGTTGACTTTCTCTATTTCGTCATTGATCATTTTTTTGAATTCAGGTATTTCAATGAAGTCCGGTCCTACTTTGATGCATACCGGTGTTGATGCCATTTCTGTATCAAACTGTAGTTCTGATTCATCAAAGGAGATATTATTTTCTTTGAAGTAGTTAATGAAGCTGTCAAAATTCGGTACAATCAGGGCAGAAACAAACTTCCTTTCACTGCCGATGGGAACCAGCATTTCGATATAGCTGCTTAGTGAAAAAAGGCTTTCGATTTTCTGAGAGGGAACATTCTTGCCAGTATCGAGCACCATGAGACCTTTTTTTCTGTCGACTATTTTTATATAGTCATCTGCAAGGACTTCAACGATGTCCCCGGTTTGATAAAAACCATCTTCGGTAAAGGCTTCTTTTGTTGCTTTTTCATTGTTCCAGTAACCTTTAAATATGCAGTCTCCCTTTATCAGAAATTCTCCGTCTTCAGCATGCCGCCACTCCAGGTCTGTGGTTGGAAGTTTACCTATAGAGCCGGGGAGTATTTTTTCAAGACGGTTTACCGTTACTTCATTCAATGTTTCCGTGGCGCCATAGCCTTCGAGTATGCGAATGCCCATGGCAAGGAATGTTTTACAGAGATCAGCATCTAAACTTCCCGCTGCAGAAAAGGCAAAACGGAACCTGCCGCCAAAGGCTTCCCTGACTTTGCTGAAAATCAGTTTGTCAAAGAGACGAAATTTAAACTTGAGCCATGGGTTTACTCCCGCTGTCAGGTCAATACCTTCCGCCATATTAATGAAGCCGTTTTCGTCGGCCCTGTTTTCTACTACTTTTATACCTGTCCGTATTGCCGCATCAAATATTTTTTTCTTAAGAGGTGATTTGGCCGCCTGATCGCGCATAGCCATGTATACTCTTTCATATATTCTGGGTACTGACATGAAGATAGTCGGCTTGAAAAGCTTCAGGTCTTCTACAAGGGTTTTCGGTGATGAGTAGGCGATGGACAGGCCGGCCTGCATGGCGGCTCCGTGGCCGCATTGCCTCTCGTAGGTGTGCGCCATGGGGAGAAATGAGAGAAAACGGTCTCCCTGTTCCGGGCCCGCGTAATTACAGACACGGCAGTCCCTGTTATTGGCACTGGTAAAGCCAAAGTGGGTCTGCAGTGCTCCCTTTGGATTACCTGTGGTTCCGGAGGTATAAATAATTGTCATGTCATCAGAAAGTTTGACTGATCTCCATCGTTCTTCGAAGGCCATTTTATCTCTTTTTCTTAGTTCGATACCCTTTTTTCTCAAGGTCGAAAAATCGAGAACCATTTTGTTATTTGATTCGCTTCCTGATTTCATAACCACAATATGGTTTATTTTAACTTTAGACTTTGGACGGGAGCAGATTTTAAGAACCTTTTCAAGGATATCTCCATCTTCCACGAAAATTATACCTGCTCCTGAATCAGAAAGTATAAATTCAATTTCATGTTCTGAAAGTGTAGGGTAGATGCATACGGTGATGCCTCCCGCGGAGAGTATTGCATAATCGCTCCAGTTCCACTGGGGAGAGGTGTTGCACATAATAGCGGCCCGATCACCCTTTTTAAATCCCATGCTGATGAGCCCGCATGAAAGCTCCCTGATGATATTGTAACTCTCTGCATAGGTTAATGTTACGACTTTGCCTTCATCATCCCTGTAGAGTTGAAAGGTTTCATCTCCCATTTGAAAGGCATTTCTCTGCATTAAAGCCGGTGCGGTTAATTGTTCGAGGTACCATTTTCTTTTTTGCATACTCTCTTCCTTGATCATTTTTTTAAACTATTTTGTGTGAAAAATAAAAGGTATACCTGCCTTTTACTAAAGCATAACAATGTTATTATTTGATTCAATATTATTATGATAGAATGTCAATACAAACTTTGAGTTTTTGAGTGGTTGTAATAAAATACAGCATTTTGTTGAATAAAATGTTATTGTCGCCAAAAAAGAGTAAATTGTATACAGAAGTGGAAAGCAGTATGTTAACAAAATTACATGTAGTATGAAACAGGGCCATTTGAGATTATTATTTGTAAGTCATATGTATTATGGTTGTAAATTGACACAAATAAGGTACATGGTTATTTTAAAGTCTGGTATCAGCGAGTGATTCAAAAAGGAGACACTATCGTGACACTTTCTCATGTTTTTCCTCCGAAAAAAGCGGGCAGAAAATTATTTAACAGAAAAAAGGTCTCCAAAGAGGTTCTCCAGGGACGATGGGTAGATGAAGCAATTGCCGAATGTGTCGAAAAAGACAATGTCTCTGTTGAAAATCAAAAAAAGAAAGCACGGGAAATATTTTTTGAAATTGCCAATGATATGAATTTCAAAATATTAAAAACCTACGCCTTTGTATTGAGAAAATTTATATGGCGATGGATGTTTGAAGATATTGAGGTGCAGAATTTTTCAAAGGTACAGTCATTCGCAGAAGATGACTACCAGATGATATATGTCCCTAATCATCGCAGTCATATCGATTACTTTATGATGCTTGATGCGATTGCCAAGAATGGACTCATGCCTCCAGTGATGGCATCCGGTAATAATTTAAATTTTTTCCCAGCGGGGTATTTTTTAAGGAAGGGATGTGCTTTTTTTGTCAGGAGAAGCTTCGCAGGAGATCAATTTTATACATCTATTTTAAAAGAATACATTCATCACCTCATGAAAAAAAATGTGCCGTTATCATTTTTTCCCGAAGGGGGAAGGAGCCGGTCAGGAAAGCTGCTCCCGCCAAAACTGGGATTTTTTTCTTTTGTGGTCCAAAGTTACCTTCGTAATCCCAATAAAAAAGTAGTTTTTGTTCCTACATATATCAGCTATGACAGGGTACTTGAAAGCAGCAGTTATGAGAAAGAATTGACGGGAGTTCCTAAAAAGAAAGAATCTTTCCGGGGGGTTCTCAGCTTTTTTAAGAAAGCGAAAAAGCTTCAGGGTAAGGCATATTTAAACTTTGGGGAGCCTCTTGTTCTGAAAGAATTTCTTAATAATCACTTCCCTCCAAAATCATTTTTTATGACCGATCCTGGAAAGACCCTTGAAATCGTAGAAAAGGAAAAACCGGAATGGTATTCAAAAACAGTTGATTCATTAGGCCAGACTATAAATACCCGTATTAATGAGTCAGCCATACTCAATGTCTCGTCGGTGGTCTCCTTTGCCCTGGTAAATACAGAAGGGCAAAAAGTAAAAGAAGATTATCTTAATACTTTTATCAATAAGATGATTTCAATTAAAAAGCTTTCAACTTCCTTCCCCAATATAAGTTTTTCTGCTATTAAAACTCCTGATGTTCATAAGGCCCTGGGTAAAGTTTTATCTTTAAAAAAGTCAATTCAAAGTTCGGTCCATGAGTCTCTTCAGGAAATAAGTATAAATAAAAAAAGAATGAGTAATGTAATTTATCCCCTTAATAATATTTTTCATCTTTTTGCCATGGAGGCATTTATTGCCAGGCTTATATCACGGTATAATGAAATGGATATAAAAAATATTCTGAGTTATGGCGCGCGTATTTATCCCGGAATAAAAGAAGAATTTTATCTGCCATGGAGTCAAAATCAGATTCGAGAAATTATAACCAATACCCTTGATGGAATGGTGAAAGAGGGGCTTCTGAAAAAACATATAAATAAATACAGCGCTAATGATATTGGTTCTGATAATTATTCTTACCTTCAAATTCTCAGTGAATCATTTGATAGAATGTTTCCAGCGTTTCAGCCATAGGTTTTTTGGGTAACCGGGAGAGAACAGGATGCTGTCCTTTTTGAGAAAAGACCAGCATCCTTGATATGTAATCATTTTATTTTTGTTAAAATATATTTATAACCAAAAGCGTTAATATATTTTGCATAGATTCCCGGCTTATCTTTAATCATCCATGCTTTTACATCCTCTCCCTGGGCCTTAATTTCAACAATTACACAATCGAAACTACCTGCTGGAGTTTTTATCTGTTCATTCCCCGTAATGATATATGTAACTTTATGGCTGTTTTTAGCCGGCACATGATTGGGTACAAATGGAGAATACCATGACCATTTATAAAGTGAGCCGCTTTCATCCGGTGTATAGAGCTCATACATGCTGCCTGCTGGATTATTAAAAAATTTTTTCAGGTAAGGCTTTATTTCGCAGGAAACAATTTTATTTATTTTTTTCTTTTCAAAAGGATCAAAGCCGGTCATTTTATATTGTACACTTGGATGCTTTAAAATATACGCCTTGATACTTTCTGTGCTCCATGGAAGTCTTTTTTGGTCTATTGTTTCTATGCGTTCATTAGTGGTGATGGTGTTAGTGTCTTTTACAGTTTTTGCTGATGTATAAACTGTAAATACTGCACTTGTGAAAAGTATTATTCCGATAGCTGCAATATTTTTCATTTTTCCCTCTATTTGTATTTTTAGTAAGTACTGTGACCATGGATATTGATAAAGCAGTTTCATTCAAGCAGTATTCAGTAATATTTAGTTGTTGCCATAATTTAACAATAGAATATTTATACACAATATGAACGCACAATCTGCCAATACCGTCATCGTTCTTGACTTTGAAACCACAGGACTCTCTCCCAATATGGGTGACCGGGCTATTGAAATCGGTGCGGTAAAACTTGAAGAGGGACAAGTCATCGATCGATTTCAAGAGCTCATGAATCCGGGATTCAGGGTGAGCGGTTTTATTGAAAGTTATACCGGCATTACAAATAAAATGCTTCAGGATGCTCCTCCCTGCAATGAGGTCATGGACCGGTTTGCAGGCTTTATTGCCGGCTATAACCTGGTTGCTCACAATGCATCCTTTGATAAGAGGTTTCTCGATGGAGAACTCAATGCCATTCAAAGAACCTATGACGGATCATTCGCCTGCTCAATGTTGATTGCCCGGCGCCTCTACCAGTCCGCTCCCAATCATAAGCTGGGGAGCCTGGTAAAGTATAAAAATATTCCCAATGATGGTGTCTTCCACCGGGCTCTGGCGGATTCTGAAATGACGGCGAGCTTGTGGCTGCAGATGCTTAAGGATATCGATGAGCAGTATGAACTTGCCGCACCTTCTTTCGGATTGATGCGGACTCTATCCCGAAAACCTAAACACGGGGTTGAAAAATTTCTGCAGGATCAGGCAGGACAGTAGCTTTTTTTGTAAATTTTAAAAAGCCTTGAATGACCGGTGGCCGCTCATGTGCATCAATGCACCCGCGGCACTCGTTCATCCGTGTTAGTCGATATTTTAACGTTCCGGTGGAAGTAATCGTGTTCTGATTAGAATTCTTATTGGGGCATGCGGTGGTTGGTGATGCCAGAGTTTACTATATATCCAAGGCGAACTTAAATAGTTTAGATAGGAGCATAATAACAAATGATATCTAATGAAGTAATTTCAATTATTCTTCAATGTCAGCAATCAGCAATTGCTACTGGCAATCCTCCTTTTGCCGCTGTTTTAATTGTGGATGATTTGGTGATTTCTTCTTGTTATAATAAATCTCGAACGTCAGGTAATCCATTAAAACATGCGGAAATGTCAGCAATCCAGTCAGCTATTAAAAACCATGGCTCTGAAATTTTACTAAAGGCACATTTGATATCTTCAAATGAGCCATGTCCAATGTGCATTGGCGCCTGTATATGGTCTGGGATACGAAAGGTAACATACTTTGTTTCTCAAGAACAAGTTGCAGCTATACGTGGATGGGGAAAATTCATGTCAGCTCATACAATTGCTGCTGTCGATGATTCAGGTATATATATAAATGGACCCATTGAACACGAAGGTATGAGGAAAATGCATCAAGACTTCTGGACAGCAGACAGAAATTCTGAGTATAGACATTCGATTCATTTGTCAGATTATAAGCCTAACAGCACTTTTTTGCCAAAATAAACTTTAAAAAGCTTTGCATGACCAATGCTTTTTATCAAAATTTTAACATACCGGTGGGATGATGCAGGTTCCTTAAAGATCCATTCTGTCTCATGTGCTGGTTGTTATTCGCGAAGATTACACTATATATCCAGGAAAAATGACATATGACCACGATCAATAAAAAATTACTACAACAAGCTCAACCTCATCTCCCTTTGGGCGTAGCAGACACTTATCGCTACTGGGGTGAAGAAGAGACCATTTTTGTAAAGAGCATGCAAGGCGGCTTCATTACCGATAGCGACGACAGGCAATATGTCGATTTTCGCCTGGCCTATGGACCAATCATCTTAGGTTATCGAGACAATCGTGTAGACCAGGAAGTTATCAAATGTATTACAGAGCGTGGTACAATTTCGGGATTTAATTCTGATCTGGAAGCGGAGGTTGTCAGGTTAATCAAAGGACTATGCCCGAATATTGAAAAAGTACGCTTTGCCAACTCGGGCACCGAAGCCGTAATTGGAGCAGTACGTACCGCTCGCGGTTTTACAGGCCGCAATAAAGTCGTTGTGGTCGAAGGCGGTTTTCACGGTCTTTATGACGAAATGATGTGGAAATCTGATGTTGATAACTGGAATACGGAACAACAGTCTGCACCGGAGATAATCCCATTTGGCGCAGGCATTCCAGAAAACAGCCGAGAACACATCGAAATCGTCCCACTTAACGATTTCGATGCATTGGATGAAGTATTCGCCCGGGCAGGTGATGATATCGCAGCAATCCTCATTGAACCTGTTATGGGCAACTGCGGCAGCATTTCTTCGACTCAGAAATATATGCAGAAACTGCACGATGTGTGTAGCGACAATGGATCACTGCTCATAATGGATGAGGTGAAAACCGGTTTCCGTGTTGCAAAGGGCGGCGTTCAGGAACTCTACGGAATCAAGGCTGATCTCTCAACGTATGCGAAAGCAATCGGTAACGGTTACCCTGTCGCTGCTTTTGGTGGGCGCGCTGACGTTATGGATATGATCAAGTTTGGCGCAGATGGTGTCACTCATGGAGGAACTTACACGGCCAACATGATTGGATTAAGTGCCGCAAAAGCGACTCTCGAAGTACTGAGTGAAACGGATGCATTGGCAACGGTTAATAAGGTTGGCGCATCCATCAAAGAGGTACTTGCGAGAGTCTTTGCCAGGTTTGATATCGAACATAAATTTGCCGGCCCAGACTCCATGTTTGGTGTACACTTTGGTGAAGAGATCCCGCAGAACTATCGGGACTGGAAGAAAACCGATAGCAAACTGTACACTGCATTCGCCCATAACCTGATTGAAAATGGTGTAATGCTTGAGCCTGATTCACGCGAACCCTGGTTTATTTGTGAGGCTCACAACACTGTTGATTTGGAATGGCTGGAAGTGGCAGCGACCCAATCAATGCAGAAAGCGCTGGAGGATTAATTCGATACATAGTAAAATGCGCTAACACCAACCACATGTTGTGGTTGATGGTGTCAGAGTTTATATATATCAAAAAAAAGAGACGGCCTTCGGCCGTCTCTTTTTTTGCGCTATATATTATAACGGTTTAAAAACTTACCGCTTTAAGTTCAAGAGCTCCTGGAGCATCTGGTCTGACGTAGTGATTGTCCGAGAGTTTGCCTGGAAGCCGCGCTGGGTTACGATCATGTCGGTAAACTGTTCTGAAAGGTCAACGTTTGACATTTCAAGTGAACCGGCAACCATCTTGCCCCGTCCTGCCTGTGATGCGGGACCGACATTTGCAAGTCCTGAGTTGTTTGACACTTCAAAGAGATTCTCGCCGTTAGCAGTTAAGCCCTGGGGATTGGTAAAGACTGCCATGGCGACCTGGCCCACAGACTGCTTGGTGCCGTTTGAGTAGATCCCTGTAATGGTTCCTGAGTTGTCGATATTAAAGGACTCCATGTATCCCATGCTGTAGCCGTCCTGTTCTACCGCCTTGGTGGTTGATGTAGAAGAGAACTGGGTTATACCGTTCATGAGGCCCGCTTTTCCGAGATTGAGATTGATGGTCCGTGTTGTCGGGTCTCCCGCCACACGGTAGTTGGCGTTAACCATCAGGGTTCCCTGGTTCTGCTCATCAGGTGTTCCTTCATCTGCTGCTGATATTAAGCGTCCGTCAGGAGAGAAGCGAAGGTTAATGCGTCCGCTCGGATTTAACTGGTTGTTCTGGCCGCCGCCCCCGGGTACGTCCATGGTGATGGGGGTGGAAGTTCCGCTGATTGCTGCGGAGGCTGTCCACTGGTTGTCACCGGTCTTCCAGAGAATCATGGTCATCCGGTGAGTATCACCTTTTTTGTCATAGACGTCTATATTAGTCGTGACCCCTGCAGAGGCGCGCATCCTGCCTGTAGCGTTAGGGGGAACAATATTTTTTCGTGAGTCAAGGTTACATTTATAACGGACATTGTTTGTTTCGCGCGCTTCGATTTTGCTGTAAACGGGAACGACGATATCTTCAGTTGATCCGCTCGGGTTGACGACCATTTCGCCTGAGTCATTGCGGGTTGCCATCCAGCCCTGGACCTTGAGGCCGTTTGCCGGATTGACCATGGTACCATCTTTATCAAGCCCAAAGGTACCTGCACGGGTGTAGTAGTTTTTTGCGCCGTCGGCCACTACGAAAAATCCGTCACCTGAAATCGCTAGGTCAGTCATGTTACCTGTGGTTTGGAGACTTCCCTGGGTGAAGAGTTTGTCGATTGAAGCAATGGTCATACCGAGTCCAACCTGCTTCGGGTTAACACCGCCCTTGTTTTCTTCCGGTTTGGCAGCACCTGCAACAGTCTGGGAAAGCATATCCTGGAACGTTACTCGGCTGGATTTAAAACCGTAGGTATTAACGTTAGAGATATTGTTACCAACAACATCCATACGGGTCTGGTGGTTCTTAAGTCCTGAAACACCTGAAAAGAGTGATCGCATCATAGTGGCATAACTCCTGAAAATATATTGTCTCTATTAATATCGTTCTAAGTCTCAAACACTTTAGGCTTTATTAATTTTCCTTCTTTGAAGAAGAATTATGAATCGCATGAATGTGTTCCATGGATATTTCCTGTCCGCCGACTTTAAGTTTTACCTTCTGGCCGGTAAAAATTACTGATTCAACGTCGCCGCTGACTGGTCTTTTTCGTACCGGGTCAAATGCATCTACTCTTTTTCCCAGAAGTTCATGGGCCTTTGATGACTCATTGCTCGTCAGAAGCTTTTCCATGTTCCGGTTCATGTTTTTCATCTGCTCAAGGGATGTAAACTGGGCCATCTGTGAAATGAATTCCCTGTCTTCCATCGGCTTTGTCGGGTCCTGGTGCTGCAGCTGGGTAACGAGAAGTTTCAAAAAAGAATCCTTTCCCATTGATGCTTCGGCACCGGTTTTTCTCGGTCCCATCTTTTTGTTTGCATGGTCAACCTGGGTGGTTGTTTTTACGAGCTGTTCTGTGGTCATGGAAAAATCTTTCATTGTATTCCCCTATATTACGACGTTAATGGCCCCGTTGTGGACCGGTGCTGCTGATATATCATACTGTGCATGTTCTTCTTTCAGGTCTGCTCCCTGCTTGAAGGCTGCTTCCGGCAGGTCGTCACGGTCAGAGTGGGCCTGGTGCTGGTCCCTGACATTGACTTCAAATGCTCCGACTTCTACACCCGCTTCTTCAAGATGCTCGCGAACCGCATCAAGGTTTTCCATGAGCAGATTTTTCGCATCTCCCGACTCAACAAGAAAACGGCCGGTTAAGACCCCCTGCTCGAGGCCGAGATTCACCGTCACTGATCCGAGCTGCCGGGGATAAAGCTTCATGTTAAAGGCGCCGTTGCGGCTGTCTTTGACCACGACCTGGGCGCGTTGTACTATTTCATTAAACTGCTGCTGAAAGCTGCGCTGAGCTGTTGTTGTTTTTGCTGCGGCTCCCTTCATGGATGCATTTTTTATATTTGTCTGGAAGTTTTCATTGTTGAAGCCCTCACGCCCCCGGTCATTTCCCTGCTCACTATTGAAGGTTTTGTTTTGAAAAAGGGCAGAAGTGTCTTCCGGTTTTTCCTGTACTAAAGCCGTGTCCCCGTGGCCGGAAGAAGCACTGTTTTTGCGGGCAAGCCTTTTCAGGCGGGGCTTCACTGTATCTTCGAGAAGGGCTGAAAAATCTTTCAGGGCCTCTTTCAGTTTAGGGAGAGAAACTTCTTCCTTGTCCCCATTATTTTTTAGAAGGTTTTTAAGTTTTGCTAATAGTTCTCGGCCCCCGTTCCGGGCTTTTTTATCGTCGATCCCTTCAAGAAGCTTTTCGGTTTTTTCTATAAGGCTGCGCAGTGCCTCGGGTGATATTTTTTCTTCCCCCATGAGGGCAGCGATGGTGCCTTCGATATCTTCAATAAGGTCGGTTTTTGTGTCACCTGCCTGTTTTTTTTCAAGGGCTTTGGCGGCTCGGGCATTTAATTCTGAAGAGAGGCTCTTTAAACCTGATGTTACACTTCCTTCATCATTTTTTTCTGTTTTTTTATTATGCTCTTCGTGATCATTAATTTTTTCATGTGCCGCGGCGGTGCTTTCTTTCGGTTTTTCACGACTGTCAGTTCTTTCGGTTGCCTTTCTGTTTTCCCGGCGGGGCTCATCGTGTTTTCTCTGAATTTCTTCGGGGCGGTCAAGCTGTACCGAGGCGCGCTGCCCTTCTTCCCGGTGAGTCATAATGAGTTCAGGGGATTTATGCATATGTCCTTCAGGGGGAGCAAGTTCCCGGGACAGAATTTCATCGAAACCAGTTCCCTTTTTTGCGGATGGCTCATTAAAGCGAACCGGCAGCATAGATGGCTGCGATTGATTCTTTTGCAGTTCTGTAAAAGGCTGAATCATAGTATATCCTGTTGTGAGATTGTTTCCTGTTCCAATTCTATTATCGTGACATAAAAAATTTTCCTGAATCGAAATTAATCTGAAAATCGCACTTATTTTTGCGTTATGTCACATTGGGAAATTTCACATTGAAGGCGCAAAAACGCTTTCGCGCCTTCAATGTGAAAACATATAATATTCTCCGGCTATTTAAGCGCCTGCTGTAATTAATAGATTGACACCGTTACTGCATGGTTGACACAATTGTATTTCTATAGTGAGCTGTAGAGGATTGATAACCGGCTGAATGTGATGCCTGAAAAACATATTGAAAAGTTGACCCATGAGACGTTAAAGGCGGCACGCCCGACCCTTGATGAACTGAAGGTGAGGTCGCGCCATCCGGTCAGGATAGTTTGTGAGAATATCCGGAGCCTCTATAATGTCGGTGCTATTTTCAGAACCGCAGACGGCGCGCTGATCGAAGAGCTTCATCTCTGCGGGTATACCGGGTATCCTCCCCGAAAGGAGATCGATAAGACCGCCCTGGGGAGTGTCGAATCGGTGCCCTGGAGCCGCCATGAAGATACAGTCGGCCTGTTGAAATCTTTGAAAAAGGAAGGGTACTGCTGCATCGCCCTTGAGCACACGGAAAGCAGCCAGCCCTATAATGAGTTTGACTATATATATCCCCTCTGCCTGGTTCTCGGCAATGAGGTCGAGGGTGTTACGCCAGAGGCCCTGGCCTGCTGTGACGGTGCTGTGGAGATTCCCATGTACGGCCTTAAGCAGTCCCTCAATGTCTCTGTTGCAGCCGGGATCATGGCATTCCACCTGGTTAATGATTTTCTGGAAAAAATGCCGATGTAATGTAAAAAACCGTCTCTTTTGTAACATTGGGGGCCGGCTTCTTTCATTATTATACTACAGAACAGTGTTATGCTCGCTCTGTTCACTGTTTTACAATGAGAATTATCGTATTTACACTATATATTCCCGTGTGAGAATGAACCTGCGCGGGACTGCAAGGAGGAAGTAAATGTGGGATTACACTGATAAGGTCAAGGACCTCTATACCCATCCGAAAAATGTAGGTAAGATAGAAGACGCTGACGCCGTAGCCGAGGTCGGCAGCATCGTCTGCGGCGACGCTCTGAAGCTCTATCTGAAAATAGATGACAAGGAAATTATTACCGATGCAAAGTTTGAAACCTTTGGCTGCGGCAGCGCCATTGCATCATCCTCGGCAATGACTGAAATGGTAATCGGAAAAACCGTTGAAGAGGCCGAAAAGATTACCAACCAGGATATAGCTGATTATCTCGGGGGACTTCCCGAAGAGAAGATGCATTGCTCGGTTATGGGCAATGAGGCCCTTGAGAAGGCCATTAAAAATTTCAAGGGTGAAGAAATTACTGATGATGAAGATGTGGAAGGGGAAGTTGTATGCCAGTGCTTCGGGGTTACCGATCCCCTTATCCGCAAAGTTGTTCGGGATAACAACCTGAAGACCGTTGATGATGTTACTCATTACACCAAGGCGGGGGGCGCCTGCGGTGCCTGCATCCATAAGATAGAAGATATTCTTTTTGAAGAATTAGAATCAGTAGGGCAGGTAGAGAAGGAAGTTAAAGAAAAAAAGCCCCTGACAAATATCCGGCGCATGCAGCTTGTTGAAGAAACAATTGCAGACGTTATCCGTCCTGAGCTTCAGAAAGACGGTGGAGACATCGAGCTGGTTGACATTGACGGGAAAAATGTGATTGTAGCCCTTCGGGGAAGCTGCGCAAACTGTGTCGTGTCTAATGTGACACTGAAAAACCTGGTCGAGGCGAAGCTGAAGGAATTTGTTGAAGAAGGCATCGAAGTAATTGAAACGAAGTAGACAGGAAGAAAACTATGAATAAAATTATTTACCTCGATAATAACGCTACAACTAAAGTGGCCCCTGAGGTGGTTGACGCCATGCTCCCTTTTCTTACTGAGAATTATGGAAATCCGAGCAGTATGCATAGTTTCGGCGGAGATGTTGAAGCTGACATTGAAAAGGCCCGCCGGCAGGTTGCCGATTTTATCGGTGCTGATTATGATTATGAAATTGTATTTACCGGCACCGGTACCGAATCTGACAACTTTGCCATTATGGGAACCATTTCATATTATAAAGAGAAGCGTCATATCATTACATCACGGGTTGAGCATCCGGCAATTCATGCTTTAACCAAGAAACTCGAACGTGAAGGCTACCGGGTGACCTATGTGCCTGTTGACGGCGAAGGTAACCTTGATGTGCAGTTTCTGAAGGATTCTGTTGACGATGATACGGCAATTGTCTCACTAATGTACGCGAATAATGAGACCGGTGTTATTTTTCCTGTAGAGGAAGTCGGGGCTTTTCTGAAAGAGCGGGGTGTTCCCTTTCATATTGATGCAGTTCAAGCCGCCGGGAAAATACCGATTGATGTAAATAAAATTAACTGTGATCTTCTGACAATATCAGGGCACAAGTTTCATGCCCCCAAGGGTATCGGGGTACTCTATGTGCGTCGTGGTACCAGGATGCGTCCCATTCTCTATGGTGGCCATCAGGAGCGGGGTCGTCGTCCCGGAACACTGAATGTTCCCGGAATTATCGGTATCGGTAAAGCCGCAGAACTGGCTCTTGAACACCTGGGAGATAATGAAGAAATGCGCCGTCTCCGGGACAAGCTTGAAAAGGGGCTTCTTTCCAGTTTCAATAATTCCCATCTTAATGGCAACCCGGGGCGCCGGGTACCCAATACAACAAATATTGGTTTTGAATATATTGAAGGGGAAGCGATCCTATTGTATATGAACGAAAAGGGTATAGCCGCATCTTCAGGTTCGGCCTGTTCTTCCGGGTCACTTGAACCTTCTCATGTACTGCGCGCCATGGGCGTTCCTTTTACTTCTGCTCACGGCTCAATTCGTTTCAGCCTGAGCCGCTATACGACAGAAGAAGAGGTTGATGCTGTTCTTGCTTCTATGCCCGAGGTGGTAAATCGTCTCCTTGAGATTTCCCCCTACTGGGACAGTGAAAAACAGCAGGGAATTCCGATTAACCTGTAGATTTATAAATACCCGGGGGCAGTATGAAAAACAGGTTCTTGTATATATTGTACCAGCCATATAAATGGCTCTTCTTTATTCCTCTTTTTCTCATAGGGACCTGCCTGTTTGTTTTCCTGGGAGCCATTATCGCACTGCTGGCCAATGACCGTATTGCTCACAAGACCTCCGGTGTGTGGTGGTCACGTTTCTCTCTGTTTTTTACACCTGTTGCTGTTGATGTTATCGGCAGGGAACATATTGATAAGATTCAGTCTTATATGGTCGTGGCCAATCATCAAAGCAATTATGATGTTCTTGTCCTCTACGGCTGGCTGGGAATCGATATCAAGTGGGTGATGAAGATGGGGCTTCGAAAAGTTCCTGTATTTGGTTTCGCTGGTGAGCTTGGGGGCAATATCTATGTCGATCGTTCCAGTCCGGAAGCTTTAAAAGATACCCTGAAAACAGCGAAGAGTAAACTCGTAAAAGGGAGTTCCATTGTCATGCTTCCCGAGGGCACCAGAAGTCGCAGTGGAGAACTCGGCAAGTTCAAGAGAGGCGCCTTCGTCATCGCTCAAGAACTTGATATCCCCATACTCCCCATTAGTATATGTAATTCTCGTAAAGTACTTCCTCCCGCAACTATGGATCTCTATCCGGGGCGTATTACCATGAAAATACATGAGCCGGTCGATTGTAAAGAATTTCCAGGCGATGATTTACAGCCATTGATAGAACATGTAAGATCTATCATCAAAGATGAGCTGGAGGATTGCTGACTGGCAGGGAGATTTAAATGGAGATATTGATCTATAATCTCATTTGTTTCACTTTTGGGGGCCGTCGAAGCCTCCCTTCTTAGATGTGTAAGTTGTGTCTCTTGAGCCGTCTTTTTAAGTCGGTATGACTCTATGACATTATATGCCTTTTTTTCAATGAAGGTCGGGATGTTACCGATAACATACCATTTCCCATGAAGCGTTTCATGTCAACCTTCTTGATGGTCTCAATAGTTGGGGCTGAAGAGCACGACATGAACAGGAGGGAACTCAGTAACAACATGGTAATTTTTTTATTTGAATATACTCCTTTATCTGAATGGCAGTTTGGGAATCAGGACAGGAGTTGACTTTTTGTGTTTTTCGTAGTCTTCCTGTCCTCCCCACTGTTTGTCGGCGTACTCTTCAAGGAGAGGAACTCCGCTTATTTGGGTAATCAATATGGCAACAAAGAACGGGGATACCAGGGTAGCCAACCGCCAGCCATGCAGAGAGGGAAGGGCTATTATGGCTATACCGATCCATATGACGATTTCTCCAAAGTAATTAGGGTGCCGGGACAGGGACCAGAGCCCGCTGCGGATGAATGTGCCTTTGTTTTCCGGAGCCGCGGCAAACCTGTTTTTTTGATAGTCTGCAATTGCCTCGAAGCTGAAGCCGAAAATCCACACACAAATTCCAGTGATGCCGACAATTCCAAGTTCTGTCTCATGTCTTGAGGTAACCGCTGCCAGAGCTGCCGCTGATGTAAAACTGACCCACAGGCCCTGAAGTGTCCAGGTCAGGAAAAATCGGCTTGCTGATTCCTTAATCTCTTTGAAACGTTTATCTTCACCGGCTCGTATTACGCGCCTGAAAAGAAAGAAGCCGAGACGGCATGTCCATAGGAGTATCAATCCTGTGAGTATCAGAGATTGAATGTCAAAGCGTGATGTAATGAGGACCGCAGTAATAATAACGGTTATGTAGGTAAAAGATCCAGTGAGATCATAAAACTTTTCCGTCCTTGCAATGTAAGAAGGAATATAAGCTATCCATTGAATGATAAAGGCTGTTGCTATGCAAAGAGCAAAGAGAGGGATGCTCTTAAATGCGACGATACTGTCCTGGCTGCCAGCAACGGCGAGCCCGGCGGCGATTAAGATTGTGATCACTACACCGGCATATACTTGTATCACACCTTTATTCATTTTGTAGCTCCTTTTTGAATATGAAATAGTTGTTTAATGTAAAAAATACCATAAGGCGAAAAGTAACGCATATATAAACAGGTAGAATCTGTAGAAATTTCGAAACCTGATATACTCCTGGTGCTCTGGATACATGTTGCCTGCCAGTGCTTTTGTTTCTTTCCAGAAGTAAGGAAGGATGTTAATGACCCAACTGTCGGTCTCGTATACGATTTTCCTGAACTTACTCCGGTATATACCCAGAGGCAGGCCCCAGGAAAAAAACAGGATAAACCAGATATTGTCCTTTATGAAATTCCCGATTGCTTCCATTTATCCTTCCTTTCACGAATGTGGTATTTCAACCCTTTATCTTTCAGTTTTTATAACGGTAGTAAATATCTACTACGGGATTTTCAATTTTCCCTTTCACCTTTCTCTCTAAAAGGCTCTTTCCATGTATCTCCATCAGGCGTTTTGTGTTCAGGTCATAGACGAGGTCAACCGGATCAACGAATAAGCGAAGGAAGACATTTGCAAGCTCCATCTTGATTACAATGACGCCGGGGCGGTTCCAGGGAGATTTCTTGTTTTTATACATCCTGAAACGGGCGATACGCTGCAGTGTCATGGCCGGCAGGTAAAAGTATGCTCTTTTGTCTTTTGTCAGGCGGTTCCAGTTTCTGTGTACAAACCGTGTAAGCGTTGGCCCCATAACGAGATTTGATGTATATTTTGCCTTACCTTTCTTGTTTTTATTCCTTCTTGTAAAGCCGAACAAAAGTCTGTTTCCTTTCCTGTCAAGGACGCATCCGCAGTCGGAGCCTTTGAACTCAACTAAATATTTTTTAAAGATACCTTTTTCAAAAATTACATCTTCCTGTACCGCCAGGGCGCCGCTTGGTCTGGTGTAAGTATGCCTCAGAATCAGCTGTTCTCCTTTTCTCAGGACACTGTTTTTTTGACGGAAAATCAGCAGTCCCTTGTTGGTTCCTGCAAGATAGATTTCTCCGGTAAACAGGTCATTCGCTGTTATCGTAATCGCTGATGATAAAACCAGTGTTAAAGTTATAAGATATACCAAAAATACTTTTGTAATTTTTTTTGACATAGTTTTCACCATTTATGGTATTTCTGCTGTTGGTATACCAAGAATGTTGCACGTTAGGTGGTTTCTGTCAACTTATATTCACAGCCTTTCTCGGTGCAGGTGTTACGGGAAGGTACTGGTAAGGTGTCTGGCGTGTCAATATAAGCCGGCTGTTATTTTTTTTGCCATGATTCAGCCAAAAAAGCCTTGCTTCGCCGGAGTTTTTTATCAATATTTTAACATTCCAGTATCATGATTCTTGTTTTTAACAAAGAACGATTCTGTCTCATGAACTGGCTGTTGACATCGTATTTTACTATAAATCTAAAGGAATACTAAAACAGATATGGCAAGAATCGTTAAAAAAGCAGATGAACGAAAGGAAGAGATAATTAAAGCTGCAAGAGCACTCTTCCAGTCAAAAGATTATGATAAAACAACCATGCAGGAGCTGATTGAAAGATTAAACATAGCCAAGGGAACTCTCTATCATTATTTTTCATCAAAACAGGAATTACTGGAAGCGGTTGTTGTAAATATTGTAGATGAAGAACTTAAAAGAAAGGAAGAGTTGTTAAACAGTAGTGATGTAAAAAATCTCAAAGCCATGGAGAAGCTTACGATTCTTATTACTTCAGATGATATAGCTGATGAAAATGATCAAATTCTTGAAAACCTTCACCATGCGGAAAATGCCGAAATGCATTCCAAGCAACTTGGTCAATACATCAATAAACTTGCTCCAATGTATGCATCTGTATTTGCTCAGGGGTGTGAGGAAGGTGTTTTTAATATTGTGAATCCACTTGAATGTGCTGAATTTTTACTTGCTGGTCTCCAGTTTTTGACAGACTTAGGATTTTATCCCTGGAATGAAGCGCAGCTTGATCGACGCATGAAGGCATTTCCTTCTATAATTGAAGCTCAGCTTGGGGCTCCTGCAGGTTCTTTTGATTTTCTCAACCAGTAATAACTGGGTTGTCATCTTCATAATTGCTAATGTAAGGATAAAAAACCTATTATTCTTTTTAGAAATCGTTATAAAACCGTCTTTTACCTGAAAAAGTATAAAATATTTACTTAAAAGCCTCTAAAATTTAAGTTTTTTGCAAACACCTCTTGACCGACGGTCGGTTTATGACTATGTTATTGCTGCATTGACCGACCGTCGGTCAATGCAGCAATAACATAGTCAATTATGAGGTGCAAACATGAACATCAAAAAATATCGACATCCAGTTCTTTTTTACAGTCTTTCTACGATTATCCCGTGGTTATTCTGGTTTGTTGCAGCATACCTGAGCCATCAGACTCCATCTGATAATGGTTGCGGCATTGCTCTCAGTGTTTTTGGAATACTGGGAGTAATGAGTCCAATGATAATTGCTTTTATAATGATGTACTCAGATCCAGATCTTCGGAAAGACTTATATGAGAGAATCTTTAAGTTTAACACTCCAAAACATTTTTATTTAATTGTTACCTGTGGTCTTATGCTTGCAAGTATACTTCTTGCCCAGGTAATATCCCTGTTTTTTGGATATAGCACGAGTCAGTTTAGTCTGTCAGGCGGTTTTTCATTTACATATAGTCTTTTTTCGCCCTGGTTTATTTTAATCTTTGCTCCCCTGCTGGAAGAACTGGCATGGCATTCTTACGGTACTGATTGTCTGCGTGCCCGGTTTAGTTTATTTACAACATCTATACTATTTGCGATTTACTGGGCATTGTGGCATTTCCCTCTTTCTTTTATTAAGGATTACTATCATAGCAATGTTGTTGAAACAGGGTTGATTTACAGTTTAAATTTTTGTTTCAGTCTTATCCCGTTTGTCCTGTTGATGAACTGGTTATATTTTAAAACAGACCGGAATATTTTTGTGGCAATAATCTTCCATGTAACTGCAGGAATTTTTAACGAACTTTTTGCAACTCACCCAATGAGTAAAGTGATACAAACCGCGCTGCTAATTGTTTTGTCAATATATCTGGTTGTTAAGGAAAGAGATTTCTTTTTTAACCGGGATTATCACGAAGCAGAAAAGTATAATGAAAATAATGTAGAGTTGTTGCGGGGCTGCAAATGAAAAAGCTTATTACAATTCTGATAGTTGTTTTTACTGCAGCAATGGTTGCTTTAGCCGAAGAAAATACTCAGAAGTCGAATGAGGAAGTAAATTTTATTCCACTTCTAAAATATGACTATCTTAACCTGGGATTGCAGAATGTTCACTCCACAAGCGCGGGAACGGTAGTTGAGGGTGAAAATGTCATGTTTGTTGGATTATATACACGACATTTATTTGAAGATTCCCTTTTGTATGGTTATCCTGAGGTGAATCACACAATTGACCTTCTCCTTGATGGCAGGAAAAATAGACATCAATACCTTGGAATATTTAAAAGTGAGTCTGATAAGCCGGTGTATGGCGGAATAATGACCTTTCAAGCAGCTTTCGTGTATGGCTATGAATTGCTTAAGAATAAACATTTTTCTTTAGTTTTAGGTGGTGGACTGGCAGTAGGTGATTTTGGTATTGAACGTAAAAATGGAAAACCGGTGCCGGTTATACCAGTTCCTCTTATCCGGGCAAATTACGAAACAAATTTCATAAAGTTAAAATTTGAATTTTTAACGGGACCAAATTTTGAATTAGTGATTGGGCCCAAAAGTCATCTGAGATTTATTGTTGATGTAAGAATTGATCAATTCAGGAATAGTCGTGATTTGATTTTTGAAAGCTCGCTTGCATACCGTTTTTTTACTGCAGAAAGTGAAAATGGGGATTTTGCCGGAATATCAGTAGGTTTTAAAAATGATAATTACGGCGAATTCAATATTGGCGGGCAAAAAGATGAATTTTTTGAACTGCATTACTATTCTGTTTTCGGGGCAATAGATATTTCATTTTTAAAATTAACTGCAGGTTATGCCTTTAGTGGTAGAGAGCTCTTCAGGCGGGAGCACAAAAAAAATATTGGTGAAGGGTGCTTTCTGTCTATACAGGCACTGTATCAATTTTAAATGATGAAAGTAAAACAGTAAGGGTAACAAACCTTTGGTGTGGTTTAATATATGCGTAACCTGTGCTGGACTTTAAAAAACAAACTCACACAGGGGGATGGCCCTGCGGTGTCTCTGTGTGAGTCAGTACCTGGTAAAGTATGGCTTTTGTATCTGTTTCTCAGGTTATTTTAAACACACTAATACCTGTTTGCTGTAGATAGATACTGGCAGATTGATGTATATAATAAATTAATTATTTTTTACTTGACGATATTCCATAAATATATTTTGATTGGACGTCCGACCAAGGAAGTAGACGGTATATTTTTTTGGGCAATAATTGGACGGTTGTCCAATTAAATATTCTGTATGAAGGTTTTGCATATGAAAAACAAAATCAGTTCCATAGAAGAAATTAAGCCTCTTTTTAAAAACGGAATGTCTTTAATGATCGGCGGTTTTCTTGGAGTCGGCACTCCTGAAAACATAATTGATATGATGATTGACATGGGTCTGAAGGATTTAACAGTAATTGGCAATGATTCAGCATTTGTAGACCGCGGGGTGGGGCGCCTGATAGCCGGGGGAATGATAAAAAAATATATAACAACTCATCTCGGCACAAATCCAGAGGCGATAAAACGCTATAATGAAAAATCCATGGATGTTGAGTTTAATCCCCAGGGAACACTTATCGAAAGAATACGGGCCGGTGGGTCAGGGCTTGGAGGCGTTCTTACTCAAACCGGCCTTGGGACCCTGGTTGAAGAGGGCAAACAAAAATTAACAGTTGAAGGAAAAGAGTATATTCTCGAGACCCCTTTACGTGCTGACATGGCAATAATAAGAGGAAGTGAATCGGATCCCTTTGGAAACATAAGATACCATGGCACATCAAGAAATTATAATCCATCCATGGCCCTGGCTGCAGATACCGTTATCGCACAGGCTGAGGAAATTCTAGATTTTGGTGTCATGAACCCTGAAGACATAGTGACTCCGGGTGTAGTGATTGATCACGTTATAAAAGAACAATAATAGGTGTAATTATGATAAATGATAAAGTAAAATCCCAGGAAATTATTGCACGAAGAGTTGCGAAAGAGTTTAAAGATGGACAGACTGTTAATCTCGGCATAGGACTTCCGTCTTTAGTTTCAAATTATACTCCTCCGGGAGTTCTCGTTACCATTTTTGCTGAAAACGGGCTCACCGGTATGGGGGAAATTGTAAGTGGAGACAGGATCGACAGCAATATTACTAATGCCGGGGGGCAGCCAGTGGCAGTACTGCCTCATGGTGCAATATTTGACACATCCCTTTCATTTGCTCTTATAAGGGGTGGGCATATAGACATAACAGTTTTAGGGGCACTTGAAGTCGATCAGGAAGGGGATCTGGCCAACTGGATAATACCTGGTAAAAAAACACCTGGCATTGGCGGCGCTATGGATCTTGCTGTTGGTTCAAAAAAGGTCATCGTTGCTACAACCCATACAGCCAATGGTAAATCTAAAATATTAAAAAAATGCAGTCTCCCTATAACTGCAAAAGAAAGAGTGAGTATGATTGTCACGGAATATGGGGTGATGGAAATAGAGAATAGAAAGATGATCTTGAAAGAGATCAATCCATCCTTTACAATAGAAGAAATTAAAAAAATAACCGATGCGGAACTTGTAGTTTCTAAAGATCTTAAGCCAATGGAGTAGTTTTTTTTTAAGGAAGAGAAGGCAGTTGTTGTAAAACAGCAGGCTCCATGTGATGACATGGGGCCTGCTGTTTTACAATGTTTTAGTTTTTTTT
>Ga0209475_10001248_pt1 | contig 33770 bp, 41 predicted proteins | sample tdDd471_FD_187128 | JGI IMG/M metagenome (GOLD analysis project Ga0209475, IMG submission 187128) | Marine sediment microbial communities from the Atlantic coast under amendment with organic carbon and nitrate - tdDd47.1 (SPAdes)... | ecosystem: Environmental > Aquatic > Marine > Coastal >... | reverse complement strand
GGGTTCCTCGCCACCGCTTGCGATCTCCACCTCGGCGTACATGTTCGGCAGCAGGACGCCGTCAGGGTTCGGGATCTCGATACGCACGCGCGTCGTGCGGGTCTCTGCGCCGACCTCGGGATAGATCAGCGCGACCCGTCCCTCGAAGCTCGTGCCGGCCTGGCTGCGGACGCGGACCGTTGCCCGAGCCCCGATCGCGATCGAGCCGAGCTCGTATTCCGGCACATCCGCCAGCACCCAGACCGTTCCGATGTCGGCGAGGCGGAACAGAACGTCGCCGGTCGCCGCCTTCATGCCCTCGACGGCGTTGCGCTCGAGCACGACACCGTCGCGTGGCGCCGTCCATGTCACCGTCAGCGGACTAATTCGGGTGCGCTCGATCTCCGCGATCATCCTGGGCGGCACGCCGAGGTTCTCGAGGCGCTGGCGGGCACCGCCCAGCCGGGCGCTGCCGGTGTCGATCTTGAGCTCGGTCAGGTATTGCGCCGCGGCGGCGGCAATCTCCTGGGAGTACAGCCGAACCAGCGACTGTCCCGCCGTCACCCGGTCGCCGGTGGTCACGTTGGCGATCTCCTCGACGAAGGCGTCCGACCGCGTCGCGACCACTGCGATGCGCCGCTCGTCGAGCTGGACGGTGCCTGGCACCAGCACCGGACGCACCACCGGCTGGCGCACGGCGATTTCCGTGCGCACCCCGGTCTGCTGCAGCCGGCCGGCAGCGACCCGCACGATCGAGCCGCCGGTGTCCTCGCCCTCATAGACGGCGACGTAGTCCATTCCCATCGAGTCCTTCTTGGGCACCGGCGAGGTGTCTGCCAGGCCCATCGGGTTGCGGTAGTACAGGATGCGCCGAGTCGCCGCGGCCTCGGAGCCGGCTGGAGCAGCGGAGTCCGCGGCGGACGCAGGCGCCGTCCGGTCGAAACTCACGTCCTCGCTTGCCAGGACAGCGACGAACTCGCGGCCGTCATCCGTGCGTCGGGGGGCCGCGGAGTAGATCGGTCGACCATCCGGGGCCCGGTGGTAGATCACCGGTCCCGACCGCTGCACCGTCGCTTCGGCCGCCATGCTTCGACCACCGAACAGCTCCAAGGCGTCGGGCATCGCGATCCCGCGACCCCCGGCCCAGTAGCCTCCGGCCCCCGCCGCTAGCGCGGCGGCGAGGGCGAGGCCCGACAGGGCAATGCGCTTCACGGCACGGCCCGCAAGACCAGCTTGTTCTCGAGCGTGCCGGTCTCGCCCTGGAGCTTGGCGGCGAGCGAGAGCTGCCATCCACCGGCCATCATCAGGTTCGTCCTGAAGCGGTAGACGCCCGGCTCGGTCGCCGGGAGCGCCTCGACCGGTGCCGTCATCGTCGGCATGCCCTCGGGCGCCATGTCGATGCGGGTCGCGAAGATGACCGCGTCCGGAATAGCCGCACCGGATCGCTTGTCGACCAGGCGCACGGCGACGACGGCGCCGTCGCCTTGCTTGACGTCGGTCTGGACGAGCCGGAACTCGTAGTCCGCGGGGTCGGCGCGGGCGGCCGACAGGGTTGCGATGGACAGAATGGTGGCGAGCGCGGCTGCGAGGCCGCGATTCGGGAAAAAGCGTCGCATGATCTCGATTACCCAGGTTCGTCGTGGCGCCGTGCTCACGCACGGCCTTCGCCCGTGGAACAGGCCACGTGCTCTCTCCCGAGCCGGCGCAAGGTGCCGGCGCTGGTTCTAGGCTCGAGGAGGTCGGGCGGGCGGCTGCTCGCTCAGTGGTGCGAGAAGCACGTCGACCCCGGGTCTGATCACGACGCCCTTGAGCCCGAAGACCGGCCCGGAGGCGGCATGGACGGACGGGAGGCAGTTGGCAGTGCACACGGCCATCAGCGGGCACGACGCATCGCAGTCCGGCGCCGTCGTCTGGTCGAGCGGTCGGCAGGGCATGTCGTCCGCCATGGCCGACATCGCCTCGTGCGTCATCGCGGCCGTGCTCGACACCGCCGAGATCGGGCCGAGAACAAGCCCGATCACGACGAATATCCGAAGGGCCTGACCGATGAACTGTCGACCTGTCATGGTCGCGACCATCTCATGGTTTGTGCGCTGCAGGAAGATGCGGGCCACACACTCAAGCTCACGAATGTGGCACTGCACAATACCCGCTACAAGGGCGACCGTTGGCAGAACGGTTCGGGAGGGCGTCAAAATGATCGAGCTTGCAGCGGCAGCTCCGCCACACTGCCGGCGCCGTCGGTCTGCTCGATGGCGACAGCTCCATGGGTTCCGCAATGCCGCGCAGCGTGCGCAGGCCGAGGCTTGTGGATCAGGTCATTCGCGGCCGGGATAGGCAGAGCGCGCATGCCGGACAAACGCTGAGTTCGATCCGCGCCGACCCGATGTGAGACGACCGCAATAGCACGCTGGTTGGGTCGGTTACCGCGACCGCGGGCCGACAATACGCCGAAACCACAACAACGGAAGGAGATCGTTGATGACGATGGAAGGCATGTGGGGAATGGGCCTGTTCTGGCTACTCGTTCTGATCCTGCTCGTCCTCGGGATTGGAATCCTCGTGAAGTATCTCGCGTCGGGACGCAAGTGACGTCCAGCCGGGTAATCTCGATCACCTCCGGCTTGGCGCCTGGAAAGCGACGATGGCAGTCGCTCGTGCGAACGGACGCCCGGTTGCGTGAGAACATCGCGCATCCTCGCATCAAGACGCCTTGGACTCACGTGCGGGCGTGCGGCCCCAGCAGGATGACGGCCGCGCCGAGCATACAGAGGATCGCGCCCGCCAGGTCCCAGCGATCGGGCGCCTGCCCTTCCACTGCCCATAGCCACACCAGCGATGCGGCGATGTAGATCGCCCCATAGGCTGCATAGGTGCGGCCGGCGAACTCCAGGTCGACCCGGGTCAGCAGAAACGCGAACAGCGTAAGCGACACCGCGCCCGGCAGCAGCCACAACGGGCTTCTATCGAGCCGCAACCAAGCCCAGAAGGCGAAGCAACCGGCGATCTCAGCGAAGGCGGCGGCGATGTAGAGCGCCAGCGATGGCAACATGGCGGTCAAGCCGATCCTCCGGTCCCGAGAAGCCCGCCTTCACCGGCACCGGGAGAACCGTTGTCAGTGTGCGGTATCATCGCGTGCTGCAGGGCCACAGCCACAACCGCCGCCGGCCGCGTCTGGCGCCTCGAAGGGCTCGAACACGGCGTCCAGGGAATCTGCGGCTGCTTCCGGCGCTTCGATGACGACCCGGATTCGTTCCGCCTCCCGATGCAGCGTGAAGCTCAGGAAGGCGCAGCACTGCTGCTCACGGCGGACCATCTCGCTCACCCGATCAACGGCGTCCGGCACATAGGTCAATTCGAGCCGGCGTCCGCCTCGATGCCGCGTGCGCAGGGCATCACGGTTCAGCGCGGCGATCCAGGCGAGGCGCTGGCGAAAGTCACCCGAGTTCAACATGCAGGCGATCGGTACCGACGGTCGTGCATCCGCAGTCATCATTCATCGCTCCTGTTCGATCAGGCTTCACGCTTCGACATGAAGGCTCTCGGCTGCACGTGGGCGGCGTCCCGGCCTGCTGCCCTACTGGCGTCGAAGCGCAGCAGCCGCAGGGCGTTCATGGTGACCAGGACTGTGGCCCCGGTATCAGCCAGGATCGCCATCCAGAGCGTCGTCGTGCCGGTCACAGTCGTGACCAGGAAAATGCCCTTCAGACCGAGAGCGAGGGCGATGTTCTGCCAGATGTTGGTAAGCGTCGCCCGCGACAGGTCGACCATCTCGGCCACCCCCAGCACGCGGTTCTTCAGCAGTGCGGCGTCGGCGGTTTCCAGCGCCACGTCGGTGCCGCCGCCCATGGCGACGCCGACCGAGGCGGCGGCGAGTGCCGGCGCGTCGTTAATCCCGTCCCCGACCATGGCGACACCGCCATCTCTGCGCAGCTGCGCGATCTCGGCGAGCTTGGCGTCCGGCAGCAGCTCGGCCTTGGCCTCCAGGCCGAGACCGCCGGCGATCGCCGCGGCGGTGCGGCGGTTGTCGCCGGTCAGCATCACGGTGCGGATCCCGAGGCCGTTCAGCGCGGCGACACCGGCCTGCGCGTCCTCGCGCGGCTGGTCGCGCAGGCCGATCAGCCCAATCACCCGGCGGCCATCGATCACCGTAACCACTGTCTTGCCGTCCGCCTCGAGAGCCCGGCACCGGTCGCCCAGTTCCTCGGGGAGGTCCGCATGCTCCGCTGCGTAGCGCGGCGAACCGACCGACACGAAGCCGCCCTGGAGGCGCGCCCGGACCGCCTTGCCGGGGATCGCGACTGCACCGCCGAACACCTTCGGAAGCTCGATGTCGCGCGCCGCCGCGGCCTCGGCGATGGCGACCCCGATCGGGTGGCTGGAGTCGCGCTCGACGGCGGCCGCCTTCGCGAGCACCTCGGCCTCGTCGACGCCGATCGGCACCACGTCGGTCACGCGGGGGCGCCCGACGGTCAGGGTGCCGGTCTTGTCGAAAGCGACGGTCCGCACCCTGCCCAGCAGCTCCAGTGCCGCGCCGCCCTTGATCAGGAGGCCTCGCCTGGCGCCGGCAGCGAGGCCGGAGGCGATGGCCGCCGGCGTTGAGATCACCAGCGCGCAGGGGCAGGCGATCAGCAGCGTGGCGAGGCCGCGATACACCCAGGTCGTCCAGTCGGCGCCGAACAGCAGGGGCGGCACCACCATGATCGCGGCCGAGACCGCCATGGCGACGGGCGTATACCAGGTGCTGAAGCGGTCGATGAAGCGGGCGGTCGGTGCCTTGGAGCCCTGCGCCTCCTCCACGAGATGGATGATGCGGGCGATCGTGTTGTCGGCAGCGGTGCGGGTGATCCGGACGCGCAGTACGCCGTTGGCGTTTATGCTGCCGGCATAGACCGACGCCCCGGCTTCCTTGGTCACTGGAACCGACTCACCGGTCACCGGGGCTTCGTCCACTTCCGAAACACCGTCGATCACCACGCCGTCGGACGGCACGCGGTCGCCTGGCCGGACGATCACCTCGTCGTCGATGACCAGCTCCTCGACGGGGATCTCACGCACACCGCCGTCACGCTCGACCCGCGCCATCCGCGGCACCAGGTCGATTAGCGCGGCGATGCCGGCGCGCGCACGCCCGGCGGCAGCATTCTCCAGCAGTTCGCCGACCGCGAATAGGAACACGACGATCGCCGCCTCGGCCCCCTCACCGATCGCGACTGCGCCGATGGCCGCCACCGACATCAGGCTCTCGATGCTGAACGGGGTGCCGTGCATCGCGCCAGCGATGGCGCGGCGCGCGATCGGCACCAGCCCGACGACGGCAGCCGCCAGGTACGCCCACTCCGACAGAGCCGGTTCGAGGAGCGATATACTGAACGCCAGCGCCAACAGCACTCCGGTCGCCAGCACCAGCTGGCCTTTGCGAGTCTCCCACCAGCGCCGTGTCTCACGACCTGCCCGGAGCGAATGCGTGGCGGATCCGACCGCCTTGTCGCCCGGCATCGACAGTGGTGTATAGCCGAGCAAACGGATCCGGCCCTCGATGGCGATGCGCGACGTGCGGTCCTCGTCGAACACCAGCGACAGTGCCTCCTGCGCAAAGTTCACGCTGATGTCGCTCACCCCGGGCAGGCGCTTCAGGCCGTTCTCGATCTTCAGGGCGCAGGCGCCGCAATCCATGCCTTCGACACGGAGCCTGAGCACCTGACTCGCTTCCACCGTCATCGTCTCATCCCAAACCGATTGGATCGACCATGGTTATGGGGATTGTAGTCGGTACAAGGTCAAGCCGGGCCGGTGTAGGAAAATGGAGCAGCCGTTACCGGAGCGGTGGTCTCGACATATCTGCCGCGCTTCGACCGCCGTTACCGCTCATCCATCGGAACGCCCCTCGCCGAACCGCGGAGCAGCCATCGCCCCGGCCAGGACGCGTGGCAACTCGGCACGAGGTGAGAAGAGGTTTGGGCGGACGGCTGTTCCGGAAGCCAGGCGGTGTGGGCAGTCCAGGATCTCGACATCCCCGGCCAGCTTCTCCATATCGTCCCTATAGCGACTACAGGGTCAGGAATCATGGCGGAGCGGACCTTCTCGATCGGCGAACTCGCCAAGGCAACGGCCACGAAAGCCGAAACGATCCGGTATTACGAGCGGATCAGCCTTCTCCCGAAGCCGGGCCGAACTGCTGGGAACTACCGCAGCTATTCGACCGGGCATCTCGGCCGGCTCAGCTTCGTGCGCCGGGCTCGCGACCTCGGGTTCTCGATCGAGCAGGTCCGCGATCTGCTGGGGCTGTCCGACCAGGGCGATCGTCCTTGCGAGGCCGTCGATGCCATCGCACGCCAACATCTGACCGAGGTCGACCGCAAGATCCGGGACCTGCAGGCGCTACGTCGGGAACTGGACAGCCTGATCGGCCAATGCGGGCAAGGCACGGTGGCTGAATGCCGCATCATCGAGGCGCTGTCACCCGGGCACGAGTGACTTCGACGCCTTACTCGTCGAGCACCCGTCGGCGTACTTCATATTCGGCCTTGTCGATTTCTCCGCGGGCGAAGCGCGCTTTGAGGATCTCGAGTGGGGCGCGGGTGCTCGACGCCAGTTGCGGAGCCGCAGCGTGCCACGGTCCGCCGAGCCAGCGCACCAGCAGAACGGCCAGGGCGATCGCCATGGCGAGGACGACAATCATGAACAGATGGCCGAAGGCCATGCTGTACCACTCGCCGCCCCACCACATCATGTGCTGGCCATATGGGTATCGTTCGATACCGGGCGAACTCTGTGCCCAAGCCGATTGCGGCACCGCTCCCAGGACGCCGGCTGCCAAGCCGGCTCCCCACGTCCATGCCTGCTTCATTGCCTCACTCCATCAACGATCGATCGCGGCGATGCGTCAGGTCCAACACTTCGCCCATCCACCGAGCGGCAGCATGAGCGGACTCGCCGTTCGGGCATTGAGCTGCGTCAAGCCGCCCGCCAACGAGAGCCGGTTCCGGGCTGCGGCCACGGGAACTGTCGGGTCATTCCTCCTCCTCGCCCCACTCGAACATGTGGTCGGCCATGTCGATCAGGACGCAACGCACGTTGTCGTCGGTGGCCGAGTAGAATACCTGCCGGCCCTGGCGCTCCGGCCGGACCAGCCGCGCCGACCGCAACAGGCGCAGATGGTGGCTGACCAAGCTCACACTCATGTCGAGCTGCTCGGCGATGTCGGTCACCGCGCGTGCGCCGGCGGCGCACAGCAACGCAATCCGTAGCCGGCTTGGGTCGCCGAGCAGACGGAAGACCTCGGCCAGCACGGTCGCCTGATCGCGAGTGAGTGAGCTGACCCGCGCGAGGGCCTCCGGGGTCCATGTGGTCTGTGGCATTTAGACAGTTGAACAGTTGCTCAAGTGAAGGAATGATACCCCGCTATCAACCAGCCGAAAAGGCTGGGAAGACCGGCAGGGGGAGGAAATGGCCATTTTACGCTCACATTGGCTGCTCGGAGCGGCGGAGAAGGCCGTTGCCTGGGCCTGCATCGGCCCGGCGCTGGTCATGCTGCCGCTGCTGATCGCGGTCAGCGTCTACGACATCGTCGGCCGGCAGTTCTACAACACCGGCTCGACCCGGCTGCAGGAGCTGGAGTGGCACCTGTTCCTCGGGCTGGTGATGGTGTCGATCGGCTATGCCTACTTGCGTGACGTCCATGTCCGCATCGACGTGGTGCGGGACCGTCTCTCCGGCCGGGCGAAGGCGTCGATCGAGGCAGCCGGCTACCTCCTGGCGCTCGTACCGTTCTGCCTCGTCGTGATCGTCTACGGATCGGATCTGGTGTGGATGTCCTTCTCCAGCGGCGAGAGCTCGCGTGCGGCGCTGGGACTGCCGATGCGCTGGATCATCAAGAGCACGCTGCCGCTCGGCACCTTCCTGCTGCTGCTCGCCGGAACCAGCGTGTTCGTGCGCAACGTGCGGTTCCTGCTCGGGCGGGAGCCGCGGCCGGCGCCGCACGGCGAGGGGGCATAACCGTGCTGGACAACCTAATCGACGTCCTACCGCTGCTGATGGCGGCGACGCTGGCGGTATTCCTGTTCGTCGGCTTCCCAGTCGCCCTCACCCTGGCGGCCGTCGGATTCGCGTTCGCCCTGCTCGGCAACGCCCTGGACCTCTTCCCCGTAGTCGCGCTCTTCAACCTGCCGCTCAGGATGTACGCCAATCTCGGCGAGAACCTGATCTATCCCGCGGTGCCGATGCTGCTGTTCATGGGTATTGCGCTGGAGCGCAGCGGCATCGCCCGCGAGCTGCTAGCTTGCCTGGCCCTGATGCTGCGCCGCCTGCCGGGCAGCCTCGCCATCGCGGTCGTCGTCATCGGCGTCATCCTCGCCCCGTCGGCCGGACTGATCGGTGCCTCCGTCGCGACGCTCGCGCTGATCGCCCTGCCGACCATGCTGGCGCAGGGTTACCAGGCGCCACTGGCATCGGGCTCGGTCGCGGCGGCGGGCACGCTCGGCCTGATCTTTCCGCCCGGGCTCATGCTGTTCTTCCTCGCCGACCACATGGATGTCCAGCTCGGGTACATGTTCCTGGCGACCGTGGTGCCGGGCCTCGTCCTCGCCGTCCTGTACGTGGTTTACCTGCTGGTGCGTACGGCCATCGACCCGAGCACTGCCCCACGCGTGACGGAGACCGAACCGCTCCCGGCGCTGCGGTTCGCGATCTACGTCGTCCGCAGCCTAGCCCTGCCGCTGCTGCTGGTCTTCCTCGTGCTCGGCTCGATCGTCGCCGGCCTGGCGACACCCACCCAGTCGAGCTCCGTCGGGGCGGCCGGCGCGATCCTGCTGATGGTGCTGAACCGCAGCCTGTCGTTCCGGCTGTTCCGCGAGATCGTCGAGGCGACGGCGCTGATGACGGCGATGGTGTTCCTGATCGTCATGGCGGCGACGGTGTTCTCCTACGTCTTCATCTACCTCGACGGCAGCAGCGTGGTGACCGACGCGATCGACGGCCTCGGGCTCGGCCGCTGGGGCACCCTGCTGTTCATCCTCGGCATGATCTTCGTCATGGGGTTCTTCATCGACTGGATCGAGATCACGGTCATCGTCCTGCCGATCGTCTCGCCGGCGCTGCATGCACTCGACTTCTCCGACTACATCGGGGTGCCCGGCCTCTCGATGCTGTGGATCGCCGTGCTGGTGGCGCTCAATCTGCAGGCGTCGTTCCTCACACCACCGTTCGGCTTCGCGCTGTTCTTCCTGAAGGGGGCGGCACCGCCGGAGGTGCGCCTCGAGCAGGTCTATCGGGGCGTCGTGCCGTTCGTAGCCCTGCAGATTGCCGGCATGGCGTTGGTCCTGCTGTTTCCGCTGCTCGCGACCTGGCTCCCCGTCCTGGCTCTCGGGTCGCCTTAGGAGAACCGATATGATGCAGCCACACCACGACGTCCGTGAGATCTCCCGCTATCGCGTGCATGGCATGGACTGCGCCTCGTGCGCCACGAAGATCGAAGGTGCCGCCCGCGGCGTCACCGGCGTCGAGGAGGTGAGGGTCTCGATCGCCTCGCAGCTGATGTCGCTGACCACCAACGATGCCGCCAGCACGGCGGCGGTGGAGCGGGCGGTGACCGAACTCGGCTATCGGCTCGACCGGCTTGACGCGCCGGAGCCGGGCGGCGACGGCGCGCTTCCGGACGATCCCGCCCACCTCGCACCACGATGGGCTCCGGCACGATGGGCTCCGGCAACATGCCGATGATGTGGGGCACCATGGGGCCCGGCATGATGATGTCGGGTCAGGCCGGGACCGCGATGTCGCTTCCCGAGCGGCTCGAGATGCTGCTCGGACGAGCAGAAGGGCTTGGCCGACCAGCTCATCCACGGGCCCATGGGGATGATGTAGCCGACACCTCGACGCGACCGTGACCTTGGAGCCCTCCCCAATACCTCGCAGGGCGGGGGCAGCCTTGACGCCGCTGTGCCGCGGCCGGGGATGGGACGGTTCATTCCCGCGAAACCGCGAGGACTTATGCAGTGAGCCGGTCGGACACCCACCAGGCAGCCAGGGCAACCGTCGCCAGCCAGACGCAAACAACGGCAAGCGCGGCGACCCGGCTCACCGGACTGTCCCGCGCAGCCGCAGCCAGCTCACGGTGCTCGGCCATGAGCTCGGGTGGGATCAGGCGGATCACGAGAAGGACACCGAGCGGGACCAGGATCGCATCATCCAGATATCCCAGGGCCGGGATGAAGTCCGGAACAAGGTCAATCGGCGACAGCACGTAGCCGGCAACGACGAGTGCCAGCGCCTTCGCATACCATGGCGTGCGCCGATCCCGGGCGACCAGGTACAGCGCGTGAAGGTCGCGCCTCACCGCGCGCGCCCAATGGCGGAGCCGCTCAAGCATGCAGTACCTCCACGTTCCGTCCGCGCTTGCGAGTCCTGACGAGGTGACGGGTTTCCCGATTCCGCAGCCGGAGCCCAGCCGCTCCTCACGATAGATCACCGGCGACCACCCAATTGTACAATGGCCGCATCGGCGGCGATGCCACTCAGCCGACAGTGACCGCTCCTGGCGCATTCGAGCCATCAAAGGGCCGGGACCATTCAGGCGCTTCTTACGGGCACCTCCCGAATCGGGCGACGACGCCCTGGGTCACACAGCGGAGATCAGGGAGTGATATACCCTAGCCTCAGGGTACCGCTTGTCGTCACTGCCTCCAAGATAAGGCTATGGCTTGATTGCCTGTTTTAACTTGTCAGGGTATAACCTGTTAATCACTGCTCTATGTTAAGGCTATAGCCTGATGGAACCAAGAACGCGAGCGCGAGCACGTCTCGATGACCGACTGAGCAGTCTCAGGCCGACCCAGCGCTATGCCGTGCCGCCGCGCGGATGGCTACGCGCCATCCGAGACGCGCTCGGCATGAGCGGCCGACAGCTCGGCAAGCGGTTGGGGATCACCCCGCAGAGCGTCGCCGAGCTCGAGCGATCGGAGACCCTCGGCACGATCCAGCTGAAGACACTCCGGCGCGCGGCGGAGGCGCTGGACTGCACACTGGTGTATGCGCTGGTCCCGAACGCCTCCCTGGCCGCCACCGTCGAAGCCCGAGCCCGTAAGGTCGCGCTCCGGGATCTCGCCCGGGTATCGCACTCGATGGCTCTCGAGGACCAGGCTGTTCGCGACAGCGACCTGGAGGAGCGGATCCGTGCGTATATCGAGCAGGCGCTCCGGGGTCGCGACCTCTGGGATGAGCCGTGAGCGACCTGTTCGACGAGCCCGACGACGCCACACCCCTCGAGCCGGAAGAGCGCGACGGGTTGCTCCAGTCCTGGGTCACCACCCGGGCCGACCTCAACGAGGCAGAGCAGGCGAGCATCGACAAGGGCGCTGCCTGGGCACGTCGCCGCCGGGGGCGGGACATGCTGTCGGAGGACTTCGTGCGGCGGCTGCACAAGCGGATGTTCGGGGAGGTCTGGGCCTGGGCCGGATCTTACCGGCGCACCGGGCGCAACATCGGCGTCGATGCCTATCGCATCCCCGCCGAGGTCGCCCAGCTCCTGGATGATGTGCGTTTCTGGGTCGAGCACGGCACCTACGATCCGGACGAGGCCGCGGTGCGCTTGCATCACCGGCTCGTCTCCATTCATCCGTTCCCGAACGGCAACGGGCGCAATGCCCGGATGATGGCCGACCTGCTCATACAGCAACTGGGCAGGCCGCCGTTCGCGTGGGGCGGCGCCGACCTGGCGGATATCGGTGAGAAGCGCAGGCGCTACATCGACGCCCTGCAGAGCGCCGATCGCCACGACATAGCACCGCTCCTGGCCTTCGCTCGATCCGCGTAGCGGATCCGATCGCTACGAAAACAACGCCAGCTGGCGCGATCCCGCGGAGAGCGTGCCGCCGCAAGCGCGATACTCGGCATCGGAAACCGAGCGCGCGAGAAGCGCGTCACGGCTCGCCCCGACCAGACCCATCTGCCACCAGCGCTCCATCCTTGCCAGCCTGGCCATGAGGCTGTGCCGACCCTGCGGCGACAGCGTCAGGCATCCGATGTTGAGGTAGTAGTTGATACCGGCAAACGGTCCCGCGGCGGGGTCGTCGTGCTGCCACCGGAGGTGGTTCGGGTACTCCTCCTCCACGATGAACCAGGCGGCCTCGGGATCGACATCGAACATTGCATCGAGTCCCTGCGGCATCATGGGCGTGCCGCCGACATAGTCGGGCTCGAAGGGGCAGAGCTCCGTGACAGCCACGGCGAGGAGATCCTGGGCGTAGCCCGGATCGGGGTTTCCGTACCACTTTCCCCGAGAGTACCGGCAGCAATCGCCAGGTATTTCAATAGCTTACCAGAAGCCGCTGAATCGTGTTTGGTGTCATTTTAATAACTTATCGCCCCCGTCTGTTGGGACTGATTGGAACGTGGGGGTCGGGGCTTCTCGTTGGCGCTTGCGGGTGGCCAAGGTCGGCAGACAGTGCCCGCGAGAAGGCTCTTTGTGGCGCCCACCGCATCCGATCCCAAGGGCTGACCCCCACGTTCCAATCAGTCCCGGTACTTTCGGGGAAAATGGTACGGAAACCCCTGCACTGGCGTGCTCTGGCATAGCCAGACGGCAAGAGGGCGCCAGGCACTGTCGTCGATCGAGCGCCGGCTCGAAGCGTTCGATACCAGGTGCCGGTTCTCCGATCGAACCGCCGTTCCGGCCCGGCGGTTACGCACCGCCATGACCAATCTGCGGGAGTATGTCGACGGCCAGAACGCCTACCTCGTCGACTACGGACAGAGCCAGCGAGCCGGAAAGCTGGTCGGCACGTCGACCTCGGAGGGTTTGGCAAACGCCTTGGTGAACCTGCGCATGAACAAGCTGCAGCAGATGCGCTGGTCCGCCGTCGGCGCCCACGCGGTCGTCACCATGCGTGTCGATGCCATGAACGCACCGCGCCGACGAGGTGCCGTCGCGACCGCCTCGGCTGCGTGACCCCCACGTTTGAAACGGTCGCCGCTACTTTGGGGGTATCCGGTACGGAAACCCCCAGGAGGACGAGCTTGGCGACCACCAGCACGTCGCCTGCCGGGCCGCGATGAGAAAAGCGCGAGACCGCTCGTCTTCAGCACTCTCGCTTGCCCTGGATCATGACGGCAACATAGCACTCACGCTTCCGGTCTTCAGGCCAGCCCTCGTCCATCTGGATGCTGAACTCGAAACGGCGGTCCTCGTACTGCTCGATGCTGAGCCCGAGCAGCGCGGCATTGTAGCATCGGACCCAATCATCGATCGCAAGTGCGGCATCGCACCAGTGCTCCGACGAGCGCAGGCGCCGACGGTACTCTGTTGGCGTGATCATGAACCACCGAGACTGCTTCATGATCTCGATCTCTTCGAAAGCCGGATCGACACGGTTCAGCCCATAATACGTCAGTTCATCCTCCGAGAGGACGACCATGTCGACCGGCTCGATCGAGTACATCCGGTCGATGAGGGCGAAAGGAATCCGCATCTCCTGAGCGAAAGCATGCAGCTGGCCATGCTGCGAGTCGAATTCGCGGACGACGTCGTCCGACTGCGCGTCGTGTGGAAATTGCCCGAAGTAGGGTCTGTGGATTCCGACCTTGCCGTAAACTTCACGCTCCACCGCCCCCATGAGAACGAGCACACACGCTGAGAGACATTCCCGATCGAATGCAACGATCGCCCTGAACTCTCGCTCGCGCAAAAGGCGTCCGATCCTGAGGGCTTCGCTGACGCTTCCTCCCTCCGAGTTCAATGAGATCCGAGCTTTCAGAGGCGAGATGGGCGTTAAGCCGGGAAAAGAACGAGGCGGCTCAAGTTGCTGCAGTACCGCGTCATGGTCGCCTGCAACGATCGCGTGGCTAAGCTCAATTATGCAACGGTTACCCGAGAGAAGACGGCAGGTCACGTCGGCCGACGCTGGCGATCCTAGAACCAGGATCAAGAAGCCCAGCAACCTCACCCAACCAGTCACTCTCGATTCCCCCGAATCCGATCAGCTGCACCACGCATCATGAGCTCACGTCAGGGTCTGTGCGCCAGATCACGGCAACTCCGTCGAATCACAAACATTGAGAGCCGCTTGGCCCACTACACTTGAACGCGGTCACAGCCCTGCCGCCTTGGTCAAATTGACCCGGAACCGGTCGCGCTCGCGCTGATAGCGCCGGGTCATAGTGACGGTGGCGTGGCCGAGCTGGCGCTGCACGTAGCGCTCGTCGACCTCGGCCGAGCTGGCGAGCCCGGCGCGCAGCGAGTGCCCGGCGAAGGCCTCGCGGCGCTCACCCTCGGCCAGGTCACCGCGCACGCCGGCGGCAATCGCCGTGCGCTGCACGAGGCGGGCGACATAGCGATCGGACAGGCGCTCGGTCTGCACCCGCTTCGCGGCGATGCGACGGAACACCGGGCCGTGGACGATGCGGGCGATCGCCACCCATTCCTCGAGGCAGGCGACCGGACAGGTCCGCGCGCTGGAGCCTCGGCCGATCTCGACCTCGCGCCAGCGGTTGCCCTTACCCCGGATCCGCAGCACGACGCCGCCCGGCAGGAACTCCGGCCACCCCAGACCCTCCGCGGTGTCCCCGGCCCCGTGGTCCAGGCCGACGATCTCGCTGCGCCGCAGGCCGCCGGCGAAGCCGACCAGCAGGATGGCGCGGTCGCGGATCCCGACCAGGCCGGTGTCGAGCGTCCCGGTCATGGCGATGATGTCCGTGGCAGCGACCGCGGCCTTCTGGGTGGGGACCCGGCTGTGCTTGTTGCGAATGCCAGCCAGGACCTCGCGGATGTGCGGGTCGGACCGGTCGATCGGCTGCTTGTTCTGGCGGAAGTGCCAGCAGATGCCGCTCAGCCGACGCTCGATGGTGCTGACCGCCCTCCCCTGCCCGGCCAGATCGGTGATGTACAGGCCGATCGCCTGCGCGCTGGGGGGCAGCGCCGGCACGCCGCACCGCAGGCACCAGGTCGCGTAGTCCCGCCAGTCGGCCCCGTAGGCGGTCCGGGTGTTCCCAGCCTTGGCGCCCTTGGCGTAGGCCTTGGCCTTGCCGACCAGCCGCTCCAGGCCGTCGGCCGGGGCCGGCAGCTGGAACGCTGGCGCGCGTTCCGGGATCAACTCGTCAGACACTGGCAACCCTCCCCGGCCCTCGTTCGTCCGTAACTACAACCGCAGTCACAACCGCATCCTCTCGCCGTGTCATCCATTCCCGCCGGGCCTGTAGCCGGCCCGGTCCGGGTCCCGGCCGCCGGCATTCGCGCCGGCGCGGCATCGACACCCGCCGCCCGGACGGCCGCGCTGCGATCGACCGTATCCGGCGGGTTTTCGGAGCGCCGGCAGCGAATATAGCACGGTATCAAATTTGTCCGATAATGGAAGATTATCGGGAGTAATTGTCAGCCAACATGCCCGGCGCTTTGTCGCGTATATGGTAGCTAAAAGCGCCGCCTTTCTATATCATCGTCGCCATGCCGCTCGACGATTCCCGTTCCCTGCCAGATACTTGCCCGCGCCCACCGGCATGGATGCGCGGCACTGCCGATGACGGGCTTGCCGACGCCACGCTTCGCGCCGGCGCAGGCCTCGCCCTGGTCGATCGGCTGGTGCGCCAGGATACCCCCTGGCGCGGCGCCTGGCTCGACCGGCTGGCCCTGGAGGCCGCCGCTGCCTCGCTCCGGCTGCTGCGCCGGCCCGAGGACGTCGCCGGGATCCGCGATGCCCATCATCTGTGCCGGCCAGGCGACGATCCCGGCCCGGCCGGCCGGGTCTACGCGCTCTGGCGCCGGCTCGCGACCGGCCGACCGACCCTCGCTCTCGACCATGTGGAGCATGCCGCGAGCCGCTGCGGCATTGCCTGGACCGACGACCTGGAGGCGGCCCGCGCCGCGGCGGCCGACGTCGCGGACGGCGTCACGCCCCTGGCCGCCGCCCTCGACCTCGTCGCCTCGCACCAGGTCGCGCGGCTGGACACGTTGCCGGTCCTGCTCTGGCTCGCCGACACCCTGCTCGCCCGCCGGGCCGGCTGGCCGGTCGGTATGCCCCTGCTCGCCGGTGCCGCCGGCCCCCTCACCCGCGCCGATGCCACGAGCGAGCACCACCGGCGGGCGCTCGTCGCCTATGCCCGCATCGCTCTCGGCGCTCTCGACACCGCCCGGGCGATCGCCGACCAGGCCGCGATCCTGCAGGGCGTGGCCGGCAAGCTGAGGGCCAAGGGTGCGTCAATGGTCGTGGCGACGCTTCTCGAGCAGGACGCCGTGGGCCCGGGCCTGCGCGTGCGGACCTTGAGCGACCGCGGCCTGCGCCGGTTGTACGACCGTCTCCTCGGCCTCGGCGCGGTCCGCGAGCTGACCGGCCGCTCTACCTTCCGGCTCTACGGTCTCTGACGATGGCACGCCCCCCTGCCCCGCTCGACACCGAGCTCACCGACCTGACGCCCGAGGCCCGCTGGCGGGAGTGGATGGCCCGGGTCGAGGCGGTGATCTTCGCATCCGATCAGCCGGTACCCCGCGAGATCCTCGGCCGGGTCGTGGGAGCGAAGTGCAAGCTCGACCTTCTGCTCGCCGAGCTCGAGGCCGAGCTGGCGGCGAGACCCTATCAGCTGGCTCGCATCGCCGGGGGCTACACCCTGCGCACCCGGCCCGAGCACCGCGACGCCATCCGGACCGCCTTCCCGGAGGTCGAGGCGCCGGCCCTCACGAAGCTCGAGGGCACGGTGCTGATGACCGTCGCCTACTACCAGCCCGTCACCCGCGACCAGATCGGCTGGATCCTCGGCCACCGGGTCGATGGCCGTCAGATCGATCGCGACCTGGTCGGCCGGTTGCGTCGGCTTGGCCTGATCGCCAATGGGCCGCGCAGTCCCGAGCCGGGTGCTCCGATCATGTACGTGACCACGCCCGAGTTCCTGAAGCGGTTCGGGCTGGAGTCCCTCGACGCGCTGCCCGAGCGCGAGAAGCTCGAGGAAGCTGGCCTGCTCGACAAGGCCCGGCTGCTCGCGCAGCGCCGCGCCCTGGCGCAGGAGCCTGAATCGACGCTCCCTGCTGTGCCCGACGAGGACGAAATCGTCGAGCCGCTCGAAACGTAGCCGGTCGACGCAGGTTGCCGGCGGGTCCATGCTTCCGGCGGATCCGTGCAATCGGCTGCCGGGAGGGTGCGACCATGGGAATGCCGTCCGAGATCCCCACGATCGACGTCGCCGCGATGCTTGCCCGGCCGGAGCCGGCGAGCTGGGAGCGGGTGGCAGCCAGGATCTACGAGTGCTGCACCAGCGTCGGGTTCTTCTACCTGACCGGCCACGGCATACCCCGGGGCACCGTCGCCGACGCCTTCGAGGCGAACCGCCGGTTCCATGCCCGGCCGCTCGAGGAGAAGATGGCGCTCAAGCAGAACCTCTGGCACCGCGGCTACCAGGCCTTCGCCTCCTCGACGCTCAAGTCCTCGGCACGCTTCGCGCCGGCCCGCCGGCCGAACCAGATGGAATCCTTCTTCGTCCGCCACGAGGTCGACCCCGCCGACCCGGACTACGAGCAGAGGCCCCTGCAGGGTCCCAACCGCTGGCCCGACGACCCCTGGTTCGTCGAGGTCGTGCGTCGCTACGACACGGCGACACGCGATCTCGGCCTGGCCCTGCTGCCCGCGTTCTCGATCGCGGCCGGCGAGGGTCCGGATTACTTCACCCGGCGGTTCGCCCCGCCCTCCACGGCGCTGCGCCTGATCCACTATCCGCCGACGCCGGTGCTGCCGGACGACGAGCTGTTCGGCATCAATCCGCACACCGACTACGGGTTCCTGACCATCCTGGCGCAGGACGACGTCGGCGGGCTGCAGATCCGGCGGGTCGACGGCAGCTGGATCGACGCGCCCTACGTGCCTGACAGCTTCGTCCTGAACATCGGCGACGGCCTCGCGCGCTGGACCAACGACCGGTTCAACTCGACCCCGCACCGGGTCATCAACCGCTCTGCCGGCCACGACCGCTATTCGATCGGCATGTTCTTCGACCCGAGCCTCGACACGGTGATCGAACCCCTGCCCCGCTTCACGGCCGGCGAGCCGGCGCGATACTCGCCGATCCGCTACGGCGACTACTTCGCCATGCGGCTCGATGCCAACTACCCCGACCGTGTCGGCGTCACCGCAACGGGCTGAGGCGGCTCCGACCTGCACAGACCCTATCCTGGTGGTTTCGGCGCAGAACGACCTCCACGGCCGGGGCGACCGCGTCCGACACTACCTCGTCCTTCGAGCCGGGCTTGCGCCGCGCCACTGGCAGACCGACAAGTGCTAGCGCGAGGCTGCCGACAGGCTTGCGTGTCTCCACCGGAGGCACGGTCCCGCCGTCAGCCTCTTGCTCCTCCCCCGCTCCGATCATGCGGCGGGCACAATCAGGGGCTTGGCGATCGCCCAGGCTTCCTCGAACGGTATGCTGTTCAAGGTCACGATGCCGGGGTTCTTCTCCGCGAAGTGCGCGAAATGGCGTGGCTCAAGGGTGCGAGTGCCCTTGTACGACACACCCGCGACGGCGTTGTTCTCGACGAAGCAGATCTTGCGCTTCAGGGTCCGCTGGAAGTCCTTGCGGTTTTGGGAATCCGTCACCTCGCGGTGGCACCACCTCTCCAGGTCGCAGGGAACCGGCTTCATGCCGTAGCGCGCCCTGTCGAGCGGCGACTGGGTCTCGGCCATGTGGGCATTCAGCTGTTCGATCGTCACCGCCACACCCTGGCGAAGGTGCTGCTCGTCGCAGCCGCCATGCCCGCGGTTGGTGACGTCGACCGCCGGCTTGCCGTCGACATGGACGGTCGCGGAGTAGCAGAGGGTTTCCTGGCTCAGCTTCCCGTGGACCTTGATGTTCCGGAGTTCGAGCTTCATCGGTTGATCTCCTGAAGGTGTCTGCCTGTTTTGGATGTGGTGCAATTGAACCACCCTGCATCCCGCACGTGGGGCATATGAACCACGGAGTCAATCCGAAAGTGTGGTTCCATTGAACCACGCCAAATCTGTCGCTATCGTGGCCCCATGAAGCAGGAGCGGGCGAAGCGGATCATGGCGGTGCTGGGCTGGGGCCTGGCCGAGACGGCGCGGCAGTACAACCGTGTCTCCGGCGCCCGCTACGACCGGCATGTCGTGAACAAGCAGGTCAACGGCGACCGGGGCGTCTCCGACGGCCTGGCCGTGTTCCTGAAGCTCTCGCTTCGCCTGGCTCACCTCGAGCGCCGTATCGCCAGGCTGCGGGCCCTCGGGCCTGCTTCCGGCTGACTCTAGCGCGGCGCCTGCTGGCGCTGCCTTCATCGACACCCTGCACCGCTGACAGGCGAGGGCCGGCTTCGTCAGATCGTCAGGTTGGGGGTCTGTCCGACTGCCGGCGGCACAATGGCCCGGGACGGACCCGGATAACGGGTCACTTCGGGCTTTCCGCGCGATTCTCGTAGATGATCAGCAGCTGCGGCGATGCCCAGCCGGTCACCGTTCCGTCGGTCATTGCAAATTGTCCGGCGACGAACCTGATGGGGCGCAGACGGTCGGAAGCGACGAACTGGCAATCGTGCTTCTTCGCAACGCTTGCCGCGATAGTGCGGTCCACCTGAACTCCCGAGTTCTGCACTGAGACGAGGTCGTTCCAGAAATCGTTCGCGACGACCGGCGAGCGACACAGGAACATCCCAGGCTCGCCGGCGAACGATGTTGCGGAGAGGATTCCGACGAATGCCGCCAATGCTACAGCTGAGCCTCTCACCTTGCGCCGCCCTCGCACATCGCGCGTAAGCCGTCGGTGGCTCAGCTTCAGCAATTCCCATCGACGTGACAAGGCCGCTCATCCAGCGAGAGATCCGACGCGAACCTGACGTCTCGGTCCCCTGGCGCCCGCCGCAGCACCCTCCTCGATCCGATAGAACGGAAGTGTTCCGTCAGGCGGAGGAGCCGATGCAGACCCATCCGATCCCGGGCGACGGCCCGATCCGCGGCTCCGCCGGCGCCTCCTGGCGCTGAGGGACTGCCGGCATGCCCGCGCGTTCATCGGACAGTCTGACGGACCAGGGTGAGGGCCCTTCGGCTTCCGAAGGCCGTGACGCGGCGGCGCCTGCCGGTGCTGTCGCCTCCCCTGCCCCGTCATTGCCCACCCCGTCTTCGCCTGCATCGCGCGGGTCGGCCTCCGCCGGCCTGCAGCGCCGTCGCGAGCTGCTCAACCGGGGGATCGAAGCGGCCGCCCGCCGGCGGCTGCGCGACGAGGACCGCGGCGCGCCCTGAGCGCTGCGGTTCGGCCTCGCCCGCGCTGCGGCCGCCTGCCAGGATGGCGGGCGACGCGTCGGCGCCAGAGAGGAGCAAGTCAGTGGAGCCGGGACCGTCGCGCGGGTGGTGCGACGCGAGCCCGGTTCGACTGACGCGGTAGCTCACTTACCGTAATGTTTTTCCGAATAAAATGGTTCAACCGGTTCGACCGGTTCGTCACCCGCACATGACGGGATGGAGAGGCGAATGTTCTTCCTGGGAACCCCGATACGCCGACCCGAGGGCGTGATTCCGGCGCTGGCCGAGGGCGAGAGGCACTGGCGCAAGGGCTACTCGGCCTATGAGCTGGCGCACGCCTGGGTCGGTGCCGGCGACATCCCGGCACCGGTCCGCTCCGTCCTCGACCGGGCGCCCGAGCTGGCCGGAGCCCGTCTGGTCGAGGCGTTCTTCGAGATGGAAACCCCGCTCCGCTCGCGCGGGCGGCCGAGCCAGACAGACCTGCTGGCCCTGCTCGATGTCGCGGACGGCTACGCGGTTGTCGGGATCGAGGGCAAGGTCGAGGAGCCGTTCGGCCCCCTCGTCGCCGACTGGCGCGACGGCGGCGAGGGAAAGGAACGCCGCCTGGCCGTGCTCTGCGCGACCCTGGGCCTCGTGCCCGACGACATCGGCGAGCTGCGCTACCAGCTCCTGCACCGCACGGCCGCCGCTGTCTACGAGGCCCAGCGCTATGGCACGCGCCTTGCCGCCATGCTGGTGCAGTCGTTCAGCACGCAGCACAGCTGGCTGGACGAGTTCCGGGAGTTCGCCGCCAGGATCAGCGCCCCGGTCGCGGGAGCCGGCACGATCTCCGACCCGGTCGAGCTCGAAGGAGTCTCGATCCGCCTCGGCTGGGTCGCCGACCGGCCTTCCGACTGAGCCGATATCGAGTGTCCTAGAGCCAATGATCCGGGGTACGTCGATGGATGGACCGGAACAACGGGATCAGGACCAGAACGAAGGCCGCTCCGGCGACGAGCAGGCCGGCAGTGCCTACCATCTCTTGCACGAGGAAGCCGGCAACCGCGGCCACGGCTACGGCGAGGAGCAGCGCGACGACGAAGGACGCCAGAACGACCGGCATCGGCCAACGCCGCCTGGGCCGCGCCCGGCCATCCGCAGGCTCGGCGCCCGCATTCGGCGGTGAAGCGGGCGCTTCGGCGGCCGCCGGTGGCGGAAGCGCCCGGGACACCCGGTATCCCAGGTAGGCGCCGATCGCGGCACACGGGAGAGTGCCCGCGATTGCACCGCCGAAGCCTGCAATGCCAAGCTGGCTACCGAACAGCGCTCCGAGAATCCCGCCGGCTGCAATCCAGCCAAGGTTCCATTGCCGCGAGGCGCCCCCTTCCCCAGGCCCGGTCATGCCGCCAGGTACCTCTCGCGGTGACGATCGAGATAGGCCCGGCTCGGCCACAGCCCCCGGTCGCCCGGCAGATGGATGCGATCGAGCTGACGCTCGAACAGGCCCCGGAACTCGGCCGGAACCTTGTTGTGCGAGACCAGCAGGCGGAAGTCGTCGGTTACCGAGATCAGGTGCCGATCGAACAGCCAGTGCGCGGTCCCGCTGAGCGCCAGGCCGTTCTGCACCACATCGGGCCCGCCCTCGGCGACCGGCCAGATGTGGGCGGCCTGCACTTCCGGCCGGCCGCCCCCGTTGATGATCCGCAACCCCGTCACCGCGCACCTGAAGTCGTAGGCTTCGCGGACATCGCGGCGGAACTTCGCGTCCCGGAGCTTCCGGTTCGTGAGGATCTGAACGATCCGCCGCTCCTGCTCCTCCGGCGCCGCCGCCAGGATCCGCCGGGCGTCGTCCTCGCCATCCAGCCGGTCGAGGTCGAGCCTGACGGCGTTCGCCGGATCCAGCACCTCGGCCAGACCCGCGCGAACGATCGCCGCGAAATCGGCGTCGGAGATCGCCCGGATGGCCTTGCCTCGCAGCATGATCCCTGCCCCGACCCCAGGCAGGCGATCGCGCAACAGCGCCTCAGCGTAACGCCCGTCTGTCGCGATCGGGACCGGCCGGTCGAACCGCAGCAGGTTGGAGACGAACGCATAGGAGAGCCTGTCGAGGGTCGGGTCGGGCTCGATCCGGTCGACGCGGGCGACGCCGACGTAGCCCATCGATCCCCCGCCCTTGCGGGTCTCGCGATAGACGATCCAGTCGCCGACCAACCGCCGGGCCTCGGGCAGATAGATGTCGGGAAAATGGTAGCGGACGGCGGCCTCGTCGTCGTACCGGGACACCCGGCTGATCTCGAAGACCCCCTTCATCCTCCTACCCCGTTCGAGCGGTTCCCGCTGCCGCAGCGTACGACCCACTTGTCTCCTTGTGCAATCCACGGCTGAGACTGACGGGCCGTCACAAATCCGCCATCAGATATCCCTTTAAGAAATTGATATAACGTTATAAATGGTTTATCAGGCTCAACCGTTCCGACCATATAATATGGTAACACCAGTTCGAACGGTTTATACGTTTCAATCGGGACAACCGGTTACACTTGTCGAACTGGCCAGACCGGATTAGCATCTCGAACCGGATAACAAGGTTCATCCCGTCTCACCGGGTGAACCTGCTGATCCGGTTCGACCGGTTCCGCTGGAGAAACCGGTTGGAACGGTCTGAACGGAAAGACCCTGTTATCCGGTGCAACCGGTCGAACCGGTTTCGCCGGTTCGGACGGCAGCGCCAGCGAAACCAGTTGGACAGGCGGAAACCGCGATGACGGCGAAGATCGTGACGGTCACGAACCAGAAGGGCGGGGTCGGCAAGACCAACATCGCCGTGAATCTGGCCGAGGGCCTGCAGCAGGCGGGCCTGCGCACCCTGCTGGTCGACACCGACCCGCAGCAGTCGGCGATGGCCTACCTCACCCGGCTCGACGAGGGCCTGGAGAGGCCCCCGGTGCCGATGATCGACCTCTCCAAGGCAGAGAAGGCGGTCCACCAGTCGCTGCGCGCGCATCTCGCGGACTACGACGTGATCGTCGTCGACACCCCGCCGCACCGTGCCGCCACCCAGCCGCGCAGCGCGATGCTGGTCTCCGACCTCGTGCTCGTGCCGCTGCCGCCGTCGGCACCGGACCTGGACGCGACGAAGGCGACGCTCGAGGCGATCGAGGAGGTGAGGGCGGTCAACGAAACGCTCGTCACCCGCATCGTGATCAGCCGAATCGCGTCGGGCCGACGCCTCGCCCGCGAGCTGCCCGCGGTGCTCGAGGACTGGGGCGTTCCGATCATGAACCAGAGCGTCGCCGAGCTCGAGGCGTACAAGACCGCGGCCGTCGACGGTCGCAGCGTGCATGCGCTCCGGCGCTCGGCCACGGGCGACGCCCGGCGACAGATCGACAACCTAGTCGCCGAGGTGCGCGAAATTCTGGAGGTGTGAGATGGCAGGAGGTCTCGGCAAGGTAGGACGACCGGCGATCGACCGGTTCGCCCGGGCGGATGCGGCTCTCGGCCAGCCTGCTTCGGGTCCGCAGCCTGGCGGCGGTTCTCCGGCTGGTCCGGTATCGGCACCGGATCCCTACGTCGCACCGCCGGCCGCTGGCCCGGGACCTGAGCCGGCACCCCCTGTCACGGCGACGGTGAAGAAGACCCTGAACCTGACTGTCCGCTCGCTCGACGACGTCCGCGCGATCGACGCAGTGCTGATGCGCAACGGCCGGAAAGCCAAGGAGACCGAGATCCTGCGGGCCGCCATCGAATGGTTCGCCAGGCAACCGGAAGAGGCGATCGTAGAGGCCTTCGACGCCGTCGAGAAGCTGCCGACCGGTCCGCGCCGAGGAGGGTAGGGGGCCGGTCACCAGCGCGCTCAAGGACTTCGAATCACGAATCCCTTCCCGCTGGTTAGAGTCCTGTTAAGAGGGTTAGAGAAGGTTAGAGGCTGCAATAGGCATTTCAGGCAAAGGACTTAGCGACGGTTTTCGGTCTCGAATCACGAATGCTGGGACTCCGAGTCACGAAGCGTCGGCTGTCATTTCACGACCCGCATGGTCGCCAAATCACGAGCCGCGGCACCCCACAGAGCCCTCAAATCACGAACGACGGTTCGGGCCCGGCGGGAGCCGGAAGACAAGGACCTCAAAGCACGAACCGTCCTCCTGGGCGTCCGGCAAGAAGCCGGGAAGGTGGTCTGAGACATCGTCGCGGGACGATTCGGGTCGACAGGGCTCTCAAATCACGAACCCGTACCGCTTTCGTTCTGGCCCAGGCCGCGTCTCGGGCGGTCTCGACAGCCGCCACGCGTCGCAACAAGGCCCTCAAATCACGAGGATTCGCCGCAACAGGGCCCTCAAATCACGAGAACGGGCTCTGACTTCCCGGCAATATGTGTGCAGACTCTGCTCCGGACCCACACCATATGGTGACGAGGTGGGCATGGCCGAACCCGCACAGGCGCAACTCCTGCTGAAGCTCGACAGCCCGCTCATGGGCTCGGTCAAGGGCGAGCGGAACGTGATGGCGTTCCCGTGGTTCGATCTCGACCGCAGGGCCCTCAAATCACGAATCGCGTTCGAGGACCCGGATCTGGGTGTGAACATCGAGGTCAGGGCCGGCGGCGCCGGCGGTTGCCCGACCATCTACGACAAGGACCTGATCCTCTACGCCGCGACCGTGATCGCCAGGCGGGCCGATGACGGCGAGTTCGACGGCACCGACCGGGACAGGACGGTCGACTTCACCATCCACGACTTCCTGCGGGTCGCGGGCCGGTCGACCGACAAGAACTCCTATGACGGCTTCCACGGGATGCTCGACCGGCTGACCACCGCCAGCATCCGTACCAACATCGAGATCGCCGCTGCCGACGGCGAGATCGAGGGCCTGGACGGCTGGTTCACGTGGTTCGAGAGCGGGACGGCCGTCAAGTACCGCCGAGACAAGGACGGCCAGAAGCGGGTACAGCGGGTCCGTGTCGTCGTCGGCAAGTGGCTCTGGAACGCGATCGTCAAGGACCGCAAGATCCTGACCTACGATCCGCGCTACTTCGATCTCGACCCGGTGGAGCGCCGGCTGTATGACCTGGCCCGGGTCCATGTGGGGCACCAGGAGCGCTGGCAGATCGGGCTCGCGAAGCTGCAGAAGCGCATCGGCGACAACCGGCGGCTGTCGAAGTTCGCCGACGCGATCCTGGCGATCCAGGACCGTGACAGCTTGCCCACATACCGCTTCCGGGTCGTGATGCCGCTGCGCCCCGGCGCTAAGCGCCGCAGCCAGCGCGACCTGGAGTCGACCATCGTCGTGTTCACTCCGAAGGCCGAGGCCTCGCCGCCGACGACGATCGAGACCAAGGCGTTCCGGACCGCCGCGGCACCTGTCAGATACCCGGCGCTGGTCCGCCACCTTGAGGGGCTCGGCTACATGGGCTGCCTCGGCAAGGCGAAGACGGTGAACAGGCTGCTGAAGGCGGCCGACCGCGAGGCGATCCCCGAGCGCGAGTTGGCCCAGGATCCGATCCGGCTGGCCGAGTTGCTCGTCGAGCTGGGGGAGGAGCAAGGAGCAAGAGGCTGACGGCAGAACCGTGTCTCCGGCGGAGACGCGCAAGCCTGTCGGCAGCCTCGCGGTAGCACTTGTCGGTCAGGCGACGTCTACCGACCCGGACTGGTCGTCTCCGCCGTCGGCCATCTGCACGAACTTGCAGGCGGCACCCTGGCACACGGGGTTGATCCGGTTGGCCAGGATGTCGCGGCGCAGCCCCTGCATCACCTCGCCGTTCCAGATAGCGGCCAAGTCGTCTTCCTGCAGGTTGCCGACCGCAAGGGTCGAGAAGCAGCACGGCCTGACCTTCCCGTTGCTGCTGATCACGGCCCACTTCCAGGGGTACTGGCAGTCGCTGAGTGGCATCAGATATCCCTGTTGTGGTCCAGCTTGACCTTCATACCCAGCTCGGCGGCCAGCTGCGCTGCTTCCTGCAGCAGTGCACGTGTCTCGGCGACCCCGACACTCGCCCCTGCGTTGCGTCGTGCTATCGTTCTCTCGCCGGATGCGGTGAGGGGAGGACAATGCCGGGGGCAGGGATATGGGGGCATCGTGACTGACGCTGCGGCCCGGCTTCCGGACCCGGAGTCCAAGGAAGAGCTCGAGAAGCCGTTTCTGGGCCGGGCCTCCAACTGGATCAGCATGACGGCGGCGGCCGTGGCAGTGGTCGGCGTGCTCGGGCAGTGCACGATCTCGAACATCAAGGTCGAGAGGGCCCAGCTGGAGGCGGTCCGCAAGCAGGATCATGCCGACAAGTTGGTGGCGGATGCCGAGGCGCGCGAACGCGAAGCCCAGGCAAAGGTGCGAGAGGCAGGGCCATGGACGACAGGCGGCAGGGGGACAATTCGACGAGCGAGCCGGCGAGTGGCACCGATGCCGGTGACATGGCTGAGCGGAAGCTGAAACCCGCCGCCGGGAACCCCTGGTATGTGCTCGCAACAATTCACGGCGAGCAGACAGGGGAGGGCATCGAAACGAACCTGCTTGCCCGTAACCGCCGGACCTGGAACCGCTGGATAGCAGTGGCCCTCGACGACGAGGCCAGGCAAGCCCTGGTCGAGAAGCACGGCGTCGATCCCGGGGACCTGGTGCCGTTCCGGCCGGAGGAGTTCGCGGAAATCCAGGCGCTGCTGGCGGGTCGGCCGGAGGATGTCAAATTGCCGAAACCGGGCACGCCGGAAGCGCTCGCCATTGTCGACTTCAGCGGCGTCGAGTTCGAGAGCCTTTTCGTTGCCGGCGGTTTCGTGTTTCCGGGCCTCGCGGACTTCTCGGGCGCGACCTTCCGGGGCGAGGCGTGGTTCGGGGACGCGACCTTCCGGGGCGCGGCGGTGTTCAGGGGCGCGACTTTCCGGCGCTATGCGTGGTTCGATGGTGCGACCTTCCGGAGCCATGCGAACTTCGTTGGTGCGACCCTCCGGAACTATGCGAACTTCGATCGTGTGACCTTCCGGAGCTGGGCGGTGTTCGAGGACGCGGCCTTCCGGCGCGATGCGAGTTTCCGGGGCGCGATCTTCCGGGGCGGGGCGTTGTTCTGCAGAACCGTGTTCAAGGCCGCGACAACCTTCGACGGGGTCCGGTTCGTTCGGTCCCCGGATTTCCGCGACGCCAAACTCCCCTTCGCCACGACCTGGGAAGACGTGACGTGGCCGACGCCGACCGGAGAAGCGGCGAAAGACGACCGTCGTCACTACGCGGCCCTCCGGCATGCGATGGACACGGTCAAGCTGCACGACGCCGAGCTCGACTTCTTCGTCCGAGAGCTGCAGGCCAAGCGCTTCGCCGACATCCCCCGGCTGCGGCGCCTCGCCATCGACGGCTACCTGCTGCTCGCCGACGGCGGACGGTCGTTCGGGCGGCCGGCACTCGCCTGGCTAATGGCCCTGGCTGCCGGCTTCGTTAGCCAGACTCTGGCGCTGGTGCCGGAAGGCCCGGCAATGCCATCGCCCAATTTGCTGGCTGAAACGCTCCGTCTGTCTTTCGCCAGCGCTCTTGTGGTCGGCGCACCGGTCTTCGATCCGCGCCGGCTGCAGGCGCTCGAGGAGGCCGTGCACGACGCCGGCGGCATCGACGGATTCCCCCTGTGGCTGCAGCTCGCCCAGCTCGCCCATGCCGGCTTCTCGGCGCTCTGCCTGTTCCTGATGGCGTTGGCGATCCGCAACTGGCTCAGGCTGCGCTGACCGCGCGCCTGGATGTGCTATCATTGCGCGAATACCATTGGGGAGGCGCAAATGTTGCGGTGTGCACCTGTCATTGCTGCTGGCCTGCTGCTCCTGGCCACGCCGCTGGCCGCGGCGGAGTGCCTGAAGCCGATACGCGACTACGGGTACGATCACGGCCGGTACGCCCCGGCGCATGCCGACGGTCAGGGTGCGGACAGCCTCCACAAGTTCGGCGGCTACTGGTCGCTGTTCGACGGGAACGACGACGATGACGGCGAGCTGGACTCGGCGCTTGCCAAGGGCACCCCGGTCTGGGTCGCTCACGAGATCCGCGCGTGGAAGGACTCTCCCGGCTACGGCGGTCAGGACTGCATACCGACAGGCGAGCGTCCCCGCCCGTGGTGTACCGACGACGGCCTGGCGCAGCTGAAGATCGCGCCGACGGACGACAGCTACGCGTACCCCCAGAAATACCGCCGCTCGGGATATGACTGGTACGTCCGCGGCCACCTGGCCATGAAGCTGCTCGTGGAGCGGATGGGCACGGACGCCGCCTGGAACACGCACACCATGCTCAACGCGGTCCCCCAGCGGGGCCAGTTCAACGGGGGCATCTGGCTCGATCTCGAATACAGGACCGGGCAGTGGGCGGAGAAGTTCGGGAAGGTGTGGGTGATTGCCGGTCCGATCTACGTAGGCGGAGTGACGACCTACGCGATCGGCACCGATGACGAGTTCCGCGTGGCGGTGCCACCGGCGCTGTTCAAGGTGGTCGTCAGGGAAGGGGAGACCCCGGCCAGACCCGAGGTGCTCGCGTTCATCTACCCGCAGGTCGGTCCGGGCTACCGGAAGTCCTCCAATACCCCCTACGACCACACCAGGTTCCTGACGTCCGTGGACGAGATCGAAGAGCTGACCGGCCGAGACCGCCCAGAGTTCGTTCCCATTCCTCCTTGTTGCGAAAATTGACCGAGAGAGGCTTCCCCGGCTCGGGATCGACTAACTGACAATCACCAAAGGCCTCGATCCGCACGCTGCCGATTATTGTTAGGATTGGCCAGGCAGCCGTGTCTACCGCACCACGCGCAGCCGAGATCCTGGCCGATTGCCCACGCTCGAGTTGCAGTTCGAGAGTCTCTGATAGGGCCAGATTGCTTAGGCTGACCGAGACCAGGACTGTCAGGACGGAGATCAGGCCAAGATGCATGGCTCGGGGAATCCATGGAAAAAGTAAGCCCTGAGTCTGCACCGCGTGAACCGTGTACCCGCGCTGGATGCCAACTCGTACTGCTACACGATCTGAGCATAGCCCCACGGCAGCAGGTCATCGACCCGTGATATTGAATGGTCGGCGATGCGCCCGAGCACGTCCGCCAGCCAAGTCTGTGGGTCAACGCCGTTGAGCTTCGCCGTCTCGATCAGGGTGTAGGCGATGGCCGCCGCCTTGCCGCCACCCTCCGACCCCATGAACAGGTAATTCTTCCGTCCCAGCGCCACACCGCGGATCGCGCGCTCGGCCGGGTTGTTGTCGATCTCCAGGACGCCGTGTTCGAGGTAGGGACGCAGTCTCGGCAGCCGGGACAACGCATAGCGGATGGCCGCGGCAAGCGGTGTCTTGCCGGATATCCGCGCGATCTGCGACCGAAGCCAGACCTCGAACTCCTCGACCAGCGGGGAGGCTCTCGCCTGTCGAACCTCGGCTCGTCGACCCGGAGGTTGTCTGCGGACCTCCTGTTCGACTGCGTAGAGGGCGGCGATCCGCTGCAACGCCTCGGCGGCTACCGCCGAGCCCTGGGCCGCGTGCACGTCGAAGAACTTCCGCCGGATATGGGCCATGCAGGCGACTTCGCGGACCCGGCCCGATCGGTACAACTCCTCGAACCCGGCATAGCCGTCGGCATGCATCCAGCCCTCGAAGCGGCTGAGGTGATCAAGCGGCCGCACCGCCCGGCGGTCGGTTGAGAACCGGTACCACGCTGCCGGTGGGGCAGTGCCCGACCACGGCCGCTCGTCGCGCACATAGGTCCAGAGGCGAGCCGTCTTCGTCTTCCCCGAGCCCGGGTTCAGCATCGACACCGGCGTGTCGTCGGCGAAGATCGCCTGGCCGCGGAGGACGTGGCGTCCTATCGCCTCGGCCAGCGGCTCCAGCAGGGCAGTCGAGCGGCCGACCCAGTCGCTCAGCGTCGAACGGTCGAGGTCGACGCCCTCGCGCTCGTAGATCAGACTCTGGCGGTACAGCGGCAGGTGATCGGCGTACTTGGAGACCAGCACGTGGGCCAGCAGCCCAGGCCCCGGTCGCCCGCGCTCGATCGGCCGCGACGGAAGCGGTGCCTGGTGGATCGACTCGCAGCAGGCGCAGGCCATCCGAGGGCGCACGATCCGGTTCACCACGAAGCGGCCCGGCACGTACTCCAGTTCCTCGGTGACGTCCTCGCCGAGCTTTTTCAACCGGCCCCCGCAGTGCCTGCACGCCTCGCCCGGCGACAGCACCTGCTCGTTGCGCGGCAGATGATCGGGCAGCGGGCGGCGCTTCGGTTGCTTCTTCGCCAGCGCCGGGTCGGCCGAGGGCGGGCCGACCGGCTCGGCCCCGGTGGCGATCTCCGCTTCCTCGAGCGTCAGTTCCAGTTGGTCCAACGCCTCGGAACTCGACCCGAACCGGTGGCGCCGCAGCCCGGCCAACTGGTGCTTGAGCTTCTCGATGAGCAGATCGCGGTACCGGACCATCGCCTTCAGTTCGGCGATGTCGTCGGGCAAGACCTGGGCCGCATCCGTCATAGCGATTCTATAGCCGACGGTGCGGTAACAGGGAATCCCGCGCAGCGCTCAAGGCGCTGTCTTTGTTGGTCTATCCGGCCGTCAGCGGGCGCCATGTCCGTTGGGGCGCCCTCCAGTCGATGCCCTCCAGTAGCATCGCCAGCTGGGCCGGGCTGACCACCACCTTGCCGTCCGCCGGTGACGGCCAGACAAACCGGCCGCGCTCCAGTCGCTTGCTGAACAGGCACGCTCCCTGACCGTCCCACCAGATCACCTTGATCAGGTCGCCACGACGGCCGCGGAAGACCAGCAGATGCCCCGAGTACGGATCCAGCCGCAACACCTTCTCGGCCAGTGCCGCCAGGCCGTTGAAGCCCTTCCTCATGTCGGTGGCACCGGCGGCCAGCCAGACCCGCGTGCCGGACGGGATCGGGATCACCCGGCCGTCCTCAGTATCCGCAACACGCGAGCCAGCGCCCGGTCGTTCACATGGGCGTCGACCCGCACTCGTGCACCACATGCCAGATCGATCTCGATGATGCCCGGTCGCTCCTCGAGCCTGGGCGGCGACGAGAGTGCCGGTCGCTGGCCGCAACTGACCCTCAAGTCCTCAACCACGGGGGCGTCGGCCGTCGCCCTTATCTCCACTGGCAGGAACTCCACTGCCTCGCTGTCTTCGGCGAACCGCGGGTCGCGCAGCCACTTGAAGATCATGTTGGCGTTGGCGCCGTGACGCCGCGCGACCTTGGCCACCGCTGCGCCATCGGCCCGGGCCTCAGCCACGATCAGTCGCTTCTCCTCGTCGCTCCACGATCGACGCTGTCGCCGATGATCCATCCACCCACGCCTCAAGTGTCCGCTTATGAACAAGCGGACGCTATCGCCCGCTTCCGCGGATCAGCATCGGGACGCGCTGAATCATTGCAAGGTGGGGTAGACCGAGCGGATACGGCGATCCCGACGGTCCGGATGAACAGCCCCATGCGGGCCTTCTGCTCGGCAAACACATGCTCGACCGCCGACCGGACCTTCGACCGCGCCCGGTTTGCGCGACGGTGCGGCTCCGGCATCGCCTGTCCCTTGGGCTTCCTGAAGTGCACCATCGACCGGCGTCCGGCCGAGCGGATCGCCGCCTCGTTGGCCTTCGAACGGTAGGCGGTGTCGGCCCACACTGGGCTGGCGAAGGCGCCCGGATCGAGCAGGCCGGGCAGCCGCGCGCCGTCATGCGCCGCGGCATGGCTCACCGTCCAACGCCGGATCAGCCGGTAGCGGCGGTCGATGTTGACGTGGCTCTTGTAGCCGAACATCGGGATCATCAGCGCTTCGGCAGTCCGCTCGGATGTCGCCTCTGGCTTGTCGCGTCCCGGCTTCGGCTTGCGACGGCCACGCTTGACCGTCCAGCGCGCCGCGGTGTCCTTGTGGGCCGCCTTGGCCGGGCGGTCCGGCCAGATCTCGCGGGCTGTCGCACCGGCCTTGATCCGAGCCTTCTCGGCGTCGCTCAGCCGCTGCTTCGGCGCCTCGACGATCGAGGCGTCGATCACCTGGCCGCCGAGTGCGAAGTAGCCGCGATCCTTCAGTTCCGCGTCGAACCGGGCGAACAACGCCTCGATCGCCCCGGCCGCCACCAGCGCCTCACGGAACCGCCAGATCGTCGAATAGTCCGGAACCTTGTCGCCGAGCCCCAACCCCAGGAACCGCATGAAGCTCAGCCGGTCCTGGATCTGATACTCCGCCTGCTCGTCAGACAGCCCGTACAGCGCCTGCAGCACCAGGATCTTGAACATCAGCACCGGATCGCTCGGCGGACGGCCACCCTTCGACCGATCCGAGCGACCGAGCGCCCCATCCAGCTCTGCCCGGAAGATCTCGAAGTCGACAACCCGGGCGAGACGCTCCAGAGGGTCGCCGGTCTTGCTCAACACACCGAGACGCTCTTCGAGATCGAAGAACCCTGGCTGACCGACCATCCCAAACCTCCCATCGCCAACACGTCGATGGAATCACGCGATCAGGCCCAGTGCCAGCGGTTACGCAAACCGTCCGGTTGCCGAGAGATCAAGCTAATCAGAAGCGACGAACGGTTGGGGGGCGCTTCAAATCTCACTCGGATTCGAGCTCGGATTGAGATTTACGCAGAGTATTGCTCCCAAGGTCACCAAGATTCGTGTTTCCAGGGCCGGCAGCTCGCGTCGCAATATGATAGGACCAAGCTGCTCATGTTCCAGTGACGGAAATTGGCGTGGTTACGCAAAATGGCCAACAAAGAAGCGGAGATGAGGATGATTCAGCATCGTCCGACAACGCGATGAGCGACACGCTCCAACGATTCGCGGATCTTATCGAGGGAGTGGCGGGGGCGGTTGGCGCCGTGGCAGAAGGTGTCGAGCGAGCGATCAGAAGCGGGCTCCGCCAAGTCGAAACACGACGTCGATACGCAGCTCTTGGAGAGCTCGGGACCTATTTCGAACTGCTTGAAGATCTAAGATTCTCGCCGTCCGGCGTGAGGTACGAAATCTCGGGCTTTCTGGAGAATCCCTCGGAGAAGCGGTACCGAGCGGTCCTGCGTGCGCTGGACGCGGCCGCCCAACGACTTGGCGAAGCGGACCGCACGTTCCGAAAGGGAGCAGTCCCTTTCCTTCGCCCGTCGACCTTGCCAGTCACGACCGAAGCTCAAAAGCAGGCCCTCTCCATGGCGAGGGAGATTGTTGGGGCAAAAAGGCGGCTATGGACAATGGTCGGTGACGAATTTCAGGTTGCTGCAGTGCTTCATGCCTGCCAAGAGAAGACTCCTGAAGAACGCGCCCGGGTACTGCAGGAATTCAACGCGATTTTTAATTCAGTCAACGCGCGCATCGACAAGGCGGCGGCCGCAGTGGCCGCAGGTCTCAGCCAACAATACGATCATCTGTCCAAGGAGCTAGGTGAACGACACTGAATCCCAGTTGACCACCAAAGGAGCCACTCCCGTCATGGCGACCAATGACGCACCTCCCCTCGGTGAGACGGTGAGCGACAGGACGACCGCTCTCCTGAAGGGTGCGATTGGTCTAGGTGACCGACTCATAAAACCGCATCCAGATTCGAGAAGCGGCGAGTTTGACGAGGGCGAGGTAGTTGGCGTCGTGCTTTTCGTAGCGCGTGGCGACGGCCCGGAAGTGTTTGAGCT
>Ga0209475_10001247_pt1 | contig 33777 bp, 50 predicted proteins | sample tdDd471_FD_187128 | JGI IMG/M metagenome (GOLD analysis project Ga0209475, IMG submission 187128) | Marine sediment microbial communities from the Atlantic coast under amendment with organic carbon and nitrate - tdDd47.1 (SPAdes)... | ecosystem: Environmental > Aquatic > Marine > Coastal >... | reverse complement strand
CGGCCGACGATGCCGGCGATGCCGACGATGCCGGCGATGCCGACGATGCCGGCGATGCCGACGATGCCGGCGATGCCGACGATGCCGGCGATGCCGGCGATGCCGACGATGCCGGCGATGCCGACGATGCCGGCGATGCCGACGATGCCGGCGATAACCTCGAGGCCGCCGCTATTGATTCGATCCAATGGGTGAACGGAGATCCGGCCGCCGATCCGATCGGCGATGAGCCGGCACCGCCGGCCAAAAAGAAGGTCGGCCGACCGCGGAAAAAGAAGGCAACCAAGAAATGATCGGCACCGACCAAGAATTGTCCGATGGGATTAAGATGTTAGGCGAAACCGTGACGATCGCCGGGGCAACCGTCTATGGCATATTGGAGCGGCCATTTGTATCCATCGAGGGCATCGAAAGCAATCGGCCAATTCTAACGGTTTTGACGTCGGCCATGGTCGGGGTATCCAGAACGGCCGCGGTCGTGGCCGGCGGGCAAAACTATACGATACGGAGTATACAACCGGACGGTGCCGGTTTGACGGTGTTGGAATTGGAGACGGCATAGTGGGGATCCGGATTGCAGCCAAGGTGTACGCCAAAGGGGCTCTCCGCAAATTGCGGAAAATCCAGAAAGCCGATATACCGGCGGCCAAACGATCCGCATTTGTGCGCGCAGGGGCCACCGTGGTCACGCGTGCGGCGACCAAGGTGGCCAAGGGTGCCGGTGTGCCAAAGTGGATGGTACAGGGCGGCACGGTCGAATACGGGTCGGATAAGAAGCGAAACCGCCATAGTCGGTTCGGCCGTAGCGGGTACAGTAAAAAGCGCGACGGAATAGCTATCTATTTCCGGTATGGGCATTTGAATCCAGGCGGCACGCAACTAAAAGAAACCAAACTTTCGACGACTAAACGCGGCGTGCGGTTTCGCAAACATCGGTATTCGGATGCATTTGTTGGCCGCCGGCGATATGGCCAAACGGCATACATTCGCGACGGCAAAAGTCTAACCGTGGCCAAGATTGAGATAGCCAGATGGGCGCCGGGTGTTGTGAAAAACACGGTGCGGACGGTGGGACCAAAGGAATTTAAAAAGCGATTCGAACACGAATTTAAACGGAGGATTAAACGCCGTGGCGCACGTTAGAACACAGATCCGCGCGCGCGTGCGGGCCGCGGTCACCGGGTTAACGACAACCGGTGCAAACGTGTTTGTGTTGCGAGATGGGCCGTACGACGCCGATAGATTGCCGAATATTTCCGTCCATCCGGCCGACGCCGCGGAATATCTAGATGGCGAACAAGGGCATACATACGACGGAATCGAAATCCGTGTTTGTTCGGTGGATACCGTGGTTCGGATGCAGGGCGAAAGCGACGAATTGGATGATGATCTAGATGCCGCAAGTGTCGAAGTTGAGGAAGCGATTAAGGGCGACGCAACGTTAGCGGCAATGACCACGGGAATAACGTTGGAATCGACCGAACACGAATATGACGATGATTCGGAAAAACCGGTTGGAATGATTCGGTTGACGTGGGCAATCCGGTATGCCGTTGCGGCGTCGGATCCCGAAACACTGTTGTAAACGGAGGAGACGAAAAATGGCTCTGCAATTGGGCAAAGATGCCACGATCGAAATCGGTGTGTCGGCGTTGGGCAAACTTTTGAGTCACGATATCGAGGTAACCGATGGTGTGATTCGAACCACTACGTACGACAGCACCGCCGAGGAAAATGTCCCGTTGGGGTTGCCGGGCGGGAAATTTAGCGTCGAGGCGATTTTCGACGCCGCCGACGTGGGCCAGGCCGCCCTAGAGACGGCGTTGGGTGCGGCCGCGGTTACCGTTAGCGTGTATCCGTCCGGCGCCAGTACGACCGGCGAGGTGGAATTTACCGGGTCGATCGTTGTCGATAACTATCGGGTTTCCGGCGGACTCGAAGACGTCCACAAAGTATCTATCAGTGGCACCGGATACCTTGCTCAAGGAACGGTAACCTAATGGCGTTGATCCAACAGATGCCATATCAGTCGGTGAAAGCGGATTTTGGCGACGGTGAAATAGAGATTTTTTACCGGCCGATTAATCTGTATGAAATGGATAAGATCCAGTGCGCGCGCAAGGTCGGCGACGCCAACGCATTGGCGGAAACGTTGATTCTCCGCGCGCGCGACAAAACCGGCGATCGCATTTTTGACCGGGCGCCGGACAAAGACAAAATCTTGTGCCAATACGATCCCCATGAGGTGATGCGGATCGCCACGATTTTGAGCGGGGCAAGTGACGAACGACCGGCGGGAAACGGATAATGGACGCGGTAAAATTCCAGCGGCATAGGGTGGCACATGCGATGGGATTGACCATCACCGAACTGGAACAAATGCCCGCGTCCGAATATATCGATTGGGTTCAGTATTTTAAGGAGACATCCGGTGGCCGGTGACCAAATACGGGTACGAATGACGGCAAAAGACGAAACCGGTGCGGCGTTCCGGTCGGCCAATGCCGGGATAAATCGTCTAAGTGTCGCCGCGCGTAGCCTGGCCACCGTGGTCGGACCATTGGCCGGCGCCGTGGCCGCCATTAGTTTCGTGCGTTTGGGGCGCGAATCGTTGGATTTTGCCGATCGGATTCACAAGCTATCACTTGCAACAAGTGTATCTGCCGAAGCATTGAGCCAATACAAACACGTTGCCGAATTGTCGGGGACGTCGTTCGAAACTATGGGCAAAGCATTGGTTAAGATGCAAAAAAATATGTCGGATGCCGAGGATGGGCTATCGACGGCAAAACGGGCTTTCGCCGAAATCGGAATGAAAGTCGAAGACTTGCGAAAGCTTGCGCCAGAAACCGCATTTGAGACTATTGGCGCCGCGATAAATGATATCGAGGGTCCGGCCAGGCGGACGCAGGTTGCAATGGCGTTGTTTGGTAAAGCCGGGTCGGAGTTGATTCCGGTATTCGCCGGCGGCGCCGCGGGTGTCAAGGCGATGCGAGACGAGGCCGACCGGTTGGGCCTAACTATGGATGCCGTGGGGGTCGAAAAGGCCGCCGCCGCTAACGACGCAATGACGCGGTTGGATCATGCATTCGACGGAATGGCGCAAACAATCGCCATAGGTTTGGCGCCGGCGTTGACAAGTGTTGTCGATCAGATAGGTCGCGATTTGCCGGCCGCTATTGCCGTGGCCGCCAAAAAAACCGCCGAGTTAAGGCGCCAGTTGGACGAATTAGGTGTTGAACGCGAAATGGGAGATTCGTGGTGGGATAAAATAACGGACGGTATAAGCGGGGCGGCCGACCAAACAAAAGCCGTATTCGAACCAATGGCAATGAATCGCGGGCCGGTTCAAGATTTTACCACGATGTGGGAAAAGGTTGCCGACGTCCGGTCGGGGGCGGCGGCGCCGGCGGCCGCCGTGATCGCAACCGCGGCCGACGCGATCAATAGCATAGATAATACCAAACTCAAGGATTTTACATCCGCGGTCACCGGTCACGATATCATGATGGGCCAGATGGATCAGGTCGAAACGCTAACGCGGTTTTGGTCCACCGCAACCGCCGGCATGGGAACCGTTGCCGAACAATCGGACGCCACATTTGTGATGATGGCGGACGCCGCCGAGGGCGGTGCCGATCGCATGGCGGACGCGATATCCAATGCGGTATTCGAATCTAAGGATCTATTAGAGTCGTTGGGGGGCGTCGCGCGGTCGATATTCGGAACGATCTTTTCGGGGTTTTTGCGGTTGGGTGTATCGTCGGCGATATCGTCGATTTTTCCACCGGCCGCGGTTATTCCTGGCGCCGATTTCATCGGACCAATAAAAAGCAGCAACGCCGGCGGGCAATCGGCAAAGGCCGGCGGTGCGACGGTTAACGGGGATCTTGTCGTAAATGTCGCGGGGGCGATCAGTCCAGATGATCCGATTAGTGTTCGCCGGTTGGCCGAAGCATTGGACGCCGAACTAAAATCGGTTGCCGCCCAACATGGACCGGAGGATTAAAGTGGCTAATCCGGCATACCAACTAACCGGCGCCCAATATTCCGCAACCGGCGCATTTGGTACGGCACCGTTCGGAACATCTCCGTTCGGTGGATCGGGTTACAATCCGTATGATTTGCCGATGTTCAATATCGGCGGCGACGATCTAAGGGAAACGCGCCGGCGCAAGGTCGCGCGGATCGTCCATAGGCGATCCGGTATGGTTGTCTCCGCGCGTACGTTGGATTATGCGCGTGTTTGGACCGCCCAACATGCCGTAGTCACACAGGACGATTTAGATGTCCTATGGGTGTATTGTAACGCCGGCACGTTCGATTTATTGCCGGCCGGCGATCCGTCGAACACGATACCGGTGTTGTGGGTTGATGCCGAATTCAATCCGCAATACCTATCGCCAGGCAAATATTCGTTGTCTTATACCATTGAAGAGGTAATCACATGAGCCACGCATACGAAGATATCTTGCATTTGGTGTTGCCGAGCGACGACGACGAGTCGCACGGGCCAGAAATGCGGCAGAATCTAACGACGTTGGCCATGGTGTCGGCGCCGGATAACCTCTTTTTTGTATCGCCGGGATTCACGGATGCGAATTTAGACCACGCGTCGGCCACCGACCAACGGCATTATTCGACGATCCAGGCCGCCATTACCGCGGCGCAATCCACCGGTGTCACGTCGCGCAACGTGATTGTGATCGAAGACGGCGACTATCTCGAGCGGTTATCATTCACCGATACGATAACGCTAAGGTCGCGAAACAAGCCGACGCGGGAAGGCATGGGCGCCGGATTGGGTGTTAACATCCGCGGCGATGGAACGCAAAATCCCGTACTCACCATCACACCAACGAACGGTAGCCAGGTCGCGGTAAATTTCCAGGGTATTTGTTTCGATAATCAATATGATACGACCGCCGGCACGATCACAAGCGCATATCTATTGGAGATCGCCGATCAGTCCACATACGGGACAACCAACTATGTAACCATGAATGATTGCCAGGTACGCGCCCAAACGTGGGGATCCGGTAACGTATGGGATTATTTAGTCCGATCGACCGGCCAGGTCCGGTTTTATGCGACGAACTCCGCGTTTTTTACCGGCGGCCACGGCGGCGGCGATCTGGATGGCGGGATTAAAACTATGTTCCGGATTTTGGGCAACAACCCATCGATCCAATCGGTCGCGGGATTCCAATCGTGCCAATTCCACGAAGACTATAACGGTGCCGGCGTGCCGGCGGTCATTAGTATAGATGAGGGGGTTACCGGGTTTGTGGCCGATTGCGATTTTTGGACGAACGGACTCAAGTTGGTAACCGGCGCCACCGGGACAAACTTTTTGAATGGTATGGACGCGGAGAATTTTGCCGCATACGGGAATCGCGAGGGCATCAACAATTTGCGGTTCTAAGGAGATTACCGATGGCAACGACAGCACAAACGCTAGGTATCACGCGCCCATACGTGCCGACATACGACGCCAACGGTGTGCCGAACGGGTACACGGAGGCGGACTATCTATTGGTTCGGTTGGACCGGTGGACCGATGGCACATCGACCGCGGTGCATCGCATCCTATTTTCGGATTATGCCGGACTTGAAACCGAGTGGGAAGCGCAATCGGCGGTTACGGTTCTCGAGGCCGCTATCGAATCCGAGCTATCGTCGGTGGATTGGTTAACAACCCACATGAATGCAACCCAACGCGCGCTAATCGATACACCATTGAGTGAATCATAGGCGGATTTTGAGCTATTTCACAACGGCATTTACCGACATTTGCAACGATCCGAACGGGGAACCGACGCGGGCAAAACTGTATGTGCGGTTGAACGATGGCACCGGCGGCGCGCCATCCACGTTAGTGGAATTGACGGCAACCCAAACGATCAAAGAGTTGCCGCCAATCGTGCGCGCGCGCGAATACAAGCCGGGGATATTGCAAGGGCAGAGTTGGCAGGTAAAGGTGACCAACAACAACAAGGCACTATTGGCCTATGATTTCAAAGATTGTTGGTGTTGTATCCGCGGCGGGTTTTCGACCGCCGACGTGTGGGCCACGTTCGCACAAGGCAAGATTAAGCGATCCGTGAAATCGACCGATGGCACGGTCACATTGGAAATTCACGATGTAATCATGGATTTGCTCAAGTTTGAGATTCCGCGCGATATCATGTATCAAGATTCGGAATGGGTTAGCGAGGTGAAATCGATCACGCGCGACGCCGATTCAAGGTCATACGACAACGACGCCAGCGGCGCCGGGGTCGTTATTTACCAGAATGCATCCAATATCCGCGATGAGACATTTCTAGTCGTTTTTACATCGGCGACCGCGTTTAAAATCGTACTCGAGGATGGTGACGATTCCCAAACGGGGACTATCAGCGCCGACGCGACGATATGGGGATTGGCCGACGCGCAGACAAGCGGCCGGATGTTGCAATTGAATTTCGAGGGTTGGAGTACCGATAGCGGCGCATATGCCGCGGGGGATACATTCGCCATCTATACGGCCGAAGCGCGGACCGCCGCGGAATTGTCGCCGGTACACATGATCCAACATCTTATCGACGATGTTGCCGGCATCACGGTCTATGATGTGATAACCGGCGCCAATTATACCTATCCGCGATTTGATACAACAAATTGGACGAGTTTGGCCACGGACGCCGAGGCATACACCATCGGCGGCGAATGGTCGCGGGGGACCACGATCGCAAAGATGATTCAGGATCTATTAAAAGTGGTCCAGGGCGCCGTGTATCCATCGCCAACCGGACAGTTGGCGTTGTGGGTGTTGCAACCGGCCACGTCCGTGGCGGCGACGCTAAACGGCGTGCGGGGCAACGGGCCGATATCGATTATATCCATGGTCAAAGACGATGATATTCGCGAGGCAACCAACGAAGTGACCATTGAATATCTATCGATGGACGGGACCGACGCGTCATATACGGCGGTAGACTCCGACACAACGTTGCACGGCACGTATCCGCAAAAGTTTTCGGTGGGTTGGCGATTGGATGGGCCGACCGCGGAAAACGGAGTCAACAAACACCTATCAAGGTTTAGCGCCGGCCTCGAGTCCTATGTAATCAACACCACATTGGCCGGCGCCGTGGCCGACATTGCCGAAGCGGTAACGATGATTGAGGACGAATTAGGGTTGAGCCTAGAACAAGCCGAGGTATATCGGGTATCGGTCAATCTGTTGGATTCGTCGGCACAAATCAGCGCAATGATAGATCCGGCCGTATTGTCTACAAAGGCCAAGATTGATTCGGCAGAGGTCGATGGCACGGAGGTAATTTGGTAATGGTACACGTTCCGGTTTCGTGGTCGAGCGGGCAAACGATCACCGAGGTAAAAAAAGATCAGGAGATGGCGAACGCCGACCACATCCGCGAGGAAACCAATTATTTCCCGTTGCTAACAATCGCCGATTGTCCACGGGGCGCCGTGGTCGGTGGGTTTACGTTGCGGTTGCGGATAGATTCGACGGATATCGGGGTTGGCGTCGCCAGCGGATCCGAACGCCGGGAAAGCGATATAAACATTTCGGCATTTTCGACCGGGTTGCATACGTTGCGGGTCGCGATGGGCGCAACGACGCGGACGTTCCGATTCTATAAAACTGCCGATATGACCTATCTAACCTATTGGGCGCATATTGCATCCGAGGTTATCAGTCCGGATACCTACTATTGGGTGGCGAGTTTAACGGTTATCGCTACACGCGAAGAGAAGAGTTGGACATAAACACGGAGGTTCGGAAAATGCGATGGATCGCAATCATCTTTATGGCGTTGTTGGTGGCCACCGTTACGATAGCGGCGTTGCCAAACGGCGAAGCGGTTATCACGTCGGACGGTGGCGTTCGATTGACCGGCGGCAACGGGGCGATCGAAGCGGACGTCTTAGCGAATGGCACCGCGCGCGTTACTTTCTTTTCCATCGGCGCCGGCGGTGTTGTGGCGGAAACCTGGCCAAGTCATGCCAGCGGTAACGCGTATTTTTCGTTGCGCGATGGGTTGCCGCGGCCGTTTGATCTCGCCGGTAGCGGCGCCGATTCGGTCTATGTCGATTTGATTGCCGCCACCGAGGTTATCGTAACATGGCGCTAAAACGACTCGCCATAGCGGCGACGGTCGTTTTGTCGGTCGTCGTTGCGGTCGGGTCCGCCGCCGGGTCCGGCACATACCGCGGGGGATACTATACCGGTGCGGGATCGTATCGGTATATCGGTGGGGATCGTGACGTCAATTTGTTGACGTTGGGCCAGGATATTCTATCCGGCGAATTTTACACGCCGCCGGCCATGGATTTTACCGGCGCGAATGTATACTATTTTGATCCCAATGCGCTAGATGGGACCGGCGACGGGTCTATTGACAATCCTTTCCAGGGGTTTGGCACGGAATACACGTCCGGCGCGATATTCCAACGGTACCAATACAACGGCAACCATGTAGATAGTGGGTATACCATCGGCGCCGGCGATGTGTGCGTGTTGCGCGATGGTAACCATGGATATGTGGATATCAATTATTCCTATTGGGGTTGGGGGGGCGATTGGTTGGCGGTTGTTGGTATGCCTGGCGAGGTGGCCACGGTCGATAGTTTGGACCTCGCCGGCGGGTCGATGTGGTATTTTAAGAACATACACAACACCAAGACGTTGCGCGATGATTGGGAGGGGAGCGTTGGCACCGGCAATTATACGCGCGCCGGGTTTGATGGCGTGCCGAGCTATTTCAAGGTTAGCGACGGGGCGAATGGCGACGTTAACTATACCCAGCATATAGTATTTCAGGATTGCACCGCGGCATCGGCCGATTATGCGACCGCGGCGGCGTGGAACGAATCCGAATGGCGCGCCGGCGCCGCAAATGCGTTTCGTGCGGTGCCGGTTTCCACCGGCCGGACGTCAAAAATCCATTTCCAAAATTGCCGCGCGTCGGCGGTCAATTACGGGTTTAAACTCGCCGAATTCGATTCGTCCAACGTGTTCAATTGTGCGACCGATTTGATTATTGGAGACGGCATACAATTAGGGTCGTGCGACTATCCGCATATACGCGGGGTCACGATGGGCAATTTCAAAAAAGCAAATGATAACCATCTTGATTTTATTCAGGGGTATTGGCAGGATGCCGCCATTACCGGGGGATTGATCGAAAACAACTATTTTCATAACTATGCGTTGGCGGATACGAGTTTGTTGGCCGCAATGAATGGCATACTATTTTCCGGCGGATTACCCACCGGCGTGGATATCATAAATAACGTAATCGTTACGGCAAATTGGGGCGGAATCAAATTGGTAACCGCCACCGATTGCGAGATATCTAACAACACATTGGTTGGGCTATGGAGTACATCAACGCGTCGCGAATTGGGTGATTCTCTACCGGTGGAATCCGCCTATGAATCGGATGGTGTTCCGGTTATCCATTTCAGTGGCACAACAACCAATTGTCGCGTGTTCAATAACGTATATGGCGATTCAATCGCGAACGATTTCCATAAAACCGGGGTCACGGCGACCAACAACGCGCGGTATGGGTGGGATTACACCGACGCCGGGTTTGTGGATTACGAATTACAGACGAGCGGCATCGTTCCGCCAACATGGAATTTGGCGTTGGCGTCCGATAGTGAAAACGTAAACGCCGGATATACCACGGCAACGGTCGCGGACGATTATGCCGGCAAATCCAGGCCGCAAAGTATCGCGTATGATATCGGCGCCTATGAATATTTTATAGGAGGGTCAACGACCGCACCGGCCGCATCGGCGTCGGCAATGGTGTTGGCATCCGATACGCTATCGGTAACCGCAACGTCGGACCAATGCGCCAGTGCCATTTTTGCGTATCGGGTCGCGGGGGGCGCGTGGGTTAACTTGGATGTGACCGCCGAGGGAACATCGCACGGTGTATCCGATATCGAAACAGGCGGCGAACACGGTCAACAGGTCGATACGCGTGTGATGTTCTATCATTGCACCGACGCGTTTGCAACGTCCGGATGGAACACGATCGATAGCGCGGTTATCGCCATTGCCGGCGAGTCCACGCCGCCGGATACGGTGTCAACGGCCACGGCATTGAGCCAGGCAAACCTAACATTGGATGCCGAGGCCGATATGTGTTCTAACGCGGTGTTCCGCTATCGGGTCGCCGGCGGCGCCTGGCAGACACAAACCGAGACGGACAACGGATACATCCACCAAGTCGCCAATATCGCGACAGGGGCAACGGATGGCCAGTTGGTCGAATCGCAGGTACAACTAACGGATTGCGACGACGCCACCGCGTTTTCGGCCTGGATTGATATGCAGGATAGAACCGCAAGCATTGCCGCGGAAACCTCGAGGACGTTTGCGATTCCGGATAGTTCCGTATTTGACGATTTGACCGATTTTGTTATTCCCGTAGTAATCACACACAACGATTTGCGCGACGGAGACGCCGGCGGCAACGTTGCCAGGGGCACCGGCGGCGATATCCATTTTACCAGCGATTCGGCCGGCACCAACGAGTTGCATTTCGAGCTTGCCGCCTATGATTCTGTAACCGGCGCGGTTGAGGCGCATGTTATGAAACATACGCTATGGGACGGTGGCGATTCCATCTATATGTGGTATGGGGATTCAGATCGAACCAGTACCGCTAACGCGGATAGTGTTTGGTTTGATTATTCGTTTGTGGCGCATTTTAACGATTCAACAACGTGTTATGTGCAGAGCGATCAAGACGCATATATGTCTAACCGCGGCAACGCCGGCACGATCGGCACCGGTTTATTGGGTAGCGCGTTGGATTTCGACGAGGACGGCGGGATCCGCGTCATGGACGCGAGGCCGGAATGGGATTGGCAATCATCACAAGTGTTTGTCCAGATCACCTATCAGGTACTTTATTCGGTCAATACGCTAAATACCAATAACGTAATAATGGGTCATGCGGCGCCGTCTAACGCGGGTGGTTGGGAATTGACTATGCGAGATCCTATTGATAGCGATGTATTCTTTTTCACTTTCAATAATGCGAAATGGACAAAAACATATAGCGACGACGTGGCGACCGGCGGCGCGTGGCATATGGCCGTTGCAATGATAGATCCGGCCACCGGCACATACGGCACAACCGGATCATGGATCGACGGCGCGACAATCCATTACGAGGCGGCAAATAATAACTCAATCCCCACAACCCTAAATGATTGGGCGGCGATTGGCGGCGATCCACGGGAGTTAGATCAATACTACAATGATGGGGCTTTTGATGAGGTCCGCGTTTTAACCGGATATGTGCCGGATAACGCCAGGATCCGAACCGAGTGGTCGGCCTGGCGTTGGCCAACCGCATTTTGTGCCGACCAAGGGGAGAACTAACATGCGCCGAATAATTCTAGCAATTGCGCTATTGATCCCGTTGGCCGCGGCCGCCGATGTGAGTGTATTTTTGGGGCACCAATCAGTTGGCCGATATATTATTGCCGAGCCGGGCCATTACGATGATACGAACACGCCGCCGACACATGCCGGTACGTCGATGCGCGATTCGTTGGCCGCGGGTATTGCCCTATGGGATCACGATTATAGCAACTATACGTATGGGGATTATGACGGGTTTACGGGGCCGGACGGGGAGACGGTCGGATGGGCCAGCGGCCAGGGGTTCGGCCGCCAGGAAAGCCCATATTTCCGGAACAACGGTGTAAAACTTTCCCATTTGATCGGCGATTGTATCACCGCATCGCCAACAACCAACGGTGGCGCATATCGGGATTCTTTGGCGCGGTTCGATATCGTAATAATCAAGCCGGGATACCGAGATATGCATATGGACGCGGATACATTGGCGACCTACAAAACGATGTTAAACACCGCGGCCGATTGGTGGCACGCAAATAATCCTGGCCAGTATCTAGTTGTTACGACGGCGCCACCGTTGCGCCATTACGATGATTATGTGGGAACCGCCGGATTCGACGATGCGGCCGATGCCGTGGCAAAGGCGGCGGTGTATCGGGATTTCAGTCAGTGGTTACAAAACGTATGGGTTTGCCGGCATCCGGAATTGCGTTTTTTCGATATGTGGTACATGGCGGTTGAGCATACTGGCGCCGCGGATGTGAAGTGGTTTACGAAAGACGAATATACCGGCACCGGTGTTGGAAATAGTTCCGGCGATCACCATTTGAATAGTGCCGGGTCCGATGCAATCCAGGCGGCGTTGGTGGATTTTATCAATGGTTTGGCGTTGGATTTTATAGCGGAAACGCATGAAACAAGACGGATGATCGATTTGCCATAGGAGACACACCATGGTTGTACGTTGGAAACCAGAGGTAACCGTTAAAGATGCTATCCAGATATGTGTGATGGTTATCGGGTTGGTATATCTGGTATCGCAAATGCAAACGGCAACAGCGGTGAACACCGAAACGAACGCGGCGTTGCGGCGGATACTGGACAACCACGAAACCAGAATCGATCTCCTCGAGGACGATCAGCGGTATCATGAGGGTTATGATGCGGCGATCCGCGATCAGGCCGGCGCCCAATGACGGACATACTCAATCAGATCCGCGCGGATGAGGGATACCGGCGATTCCCGTATGTATGCACCGCCGGCGCGTTGACGATTGGCTATGGTCGCAATATCGATAAAGATCACGGCGGCGAGGGTGTAACGGAATCCGAGTCCACCGTGATGTTGGTCAACAATTTGCGGTCGGTCGAACAAGATATGGAGCGGATCTTTCCAGGGCATTGGGCCAACATCGATCAAGTCCGTAAAAATGCATTAATGAATATGAGATACCAGTTAGGCGCGGGGGGGTTTCGTGGATTCCGCCGAATGATCCACGCGGTTGAGATGCGGCGTTGGGATTGGGCCGCGCGCGAGGCGATCAATTCGAAATGGGCGATGCAGACACCGACGCGCGCGTTTAGGGTCGCCGACGAATTGAGAGATGGAATCTCTCTTTAGTAGCACGGAGGTCGTACATTGTTTAACCGAATCGTCGAACGTTTGATGGGCCAGGCCGCCGAGGGTCAACGCAAAATGGTTTACGGTACTTTGGCGTTGGTTCTGGCGTGGGTTAATCTAATGTGGGGACCGGTGCCGAATAACCTGGCGTCGGCCGATTTCGTGGATCTCAAGGCATCGGCCGCGCGATTGGTCTGGTATGTGGTGGGTGTGGTGATTACCGGCAATGTTCTCGAATGGGGCGCCAGGAAATTCGGCAAGACGGATAAATAATGCGACCGCATTGCCCATATTGCCGGTCACAGGAAACCGGTAGACACCAAACACGCACCAAAAAAGACGGCGCCATCGTAGTGCGATATAGGTGCCGAGATTGCCGCCGGACGTTTCCATGGGCAGAGCCGGCGGGATACGATGCGGCGTTATACGATGGGCCAGAAACCAACCCAACAGAACCATCGATGCAGGAAGACGGAAATATCGCGCATGTGGCGATTCCGCGGGTTGGAAATCCCCCAACGCTAGAATCGCTATTCCGTAAATTCGAAATCGATTCAGATGATTGGCGTGTTCTCTCATATAAGATAAACGAATGGCACCAGCATTCCGCGAAATACGGTTTGATCCCGTTGTATCAGGGGAAAGCTACCCTATTACGGCGGGATCCGGTCGTATGCGAATGGCCGGCGGTCCGGCCGGTATACCTCCGCCCGAATCCCCCCCTACGGGCACCGGTTGCCGCCGGCCAGATGAAACGCGCCGTGGTTGTTGCAGATGGACAAATAGGATTCCACCGATCGTTCGACGACTATAAAGTGCGTACGTTACACGATCGGCGTGCATTCGCTTGTGCCACGGCGGCAATCACGGCGTTGCAACCGGATCAATTGGTGATTTTGGGCGATATGCTAGATTTGCCAGATTGGAGCGATCATTTCGTCCAATCTCCGGAATTCGCGTTTACCAGTCAAATGTCAATCAATTGGTTCGCCGCGTGGTTGCGCCACGTCCGGCCGTATTGCGGCAAAGTGGTCTATGTTGAGGGGAATCACGAGGCACGTCTAGTGCGGTGCCTAATGACCAACACCGCCACGGCGTACAAGTTGAAACCGGCCAACATGCCGGCCGCGGCGCCGCTATTGTCCATCCGGTCTATGTTGGGGTTAGATGCGTTGGGAATCGAATACGTGGGAGATTATCCCAAGGGTGAATATTGGATTAATGACAATCTGTTGATGATCCACGGCAAAAAGGTCGGCGCCAAGTCCGGTCAAACGGCAATGAAAATGTTGGATTCGCCACGGACGTCGATCATTCAGGGGCACGCACATCGCCAGGAATCCGCCCATGTAACCACGCATTCGCACAACAAGACGGTTACATACGGCGCGTACGCGTTGGGGACATTGGCGCGGTTGGACGGCATCGTTCCGAGCCAAAACGGTCGGGAAAACTGGCAACAAGGGATCGGCGTGGTTGACTATACGGACGATCTCTATCAAGTGTATCCGCTCAATATCTACGGTGGCCGAATGGTCATGTTCGGCCGGCAATACGAGGCCGATGTAACCAACGATCCGTTGAGCGATTGCGAGGTTCGCGAACTGTTGGCCGACGCGTCGAATTTGGTCGATGCCACGGCGCCGGCGGCATAGGGGGTATTATGCGGGTTTTAAAGTGGATTGGTGTTATCGCGGGGTTTGTGTTGGGCGTGTTGGGAATCTTTGCCGGCCGCCGGCGACCATCCGAGGCCGATGTGGGCAACGCGCGCCAGGCCGCCGCGGACGCGCGCAGGGGCGCCGCGAAAGCAGAGGCGGCAACGGAACAGGGGGAAATAGAACATGCGAGACAACGCGACGTGGACGCCATACGCGACGAAACCGACCGCGAACGCAATGATCTTGATTCTAGCGGCGACGATGGGTTTATGGATCGCGCCTTTGCCGGCGATCGGCCAGGCGGCGAATAGCCCAACATCGGCCGATAGTTTGCGGGCCGCTATCCAATACGGCCGCCGCCTCGAGGACCGATTAGCTATTGCGCGGGGGGATCTCCGTGTGTGTCGCCGGGATTCGGTGGCCGCGGCCGCCACATACCGGCGCGAACTGGAATTGCGCGATACGTTACGCGAAATCGACCGGCGGGCATTTGAACAGACTATTCAATCGCTAAACGATCGGTTGCCGCGATGGTACGAAAAACCGGTCGTTATCGCGTTGTCGGTGATGGTTGTAACGATATGGGCGACGTTGCGCGCGGTCACCATCTCAATTTAGCGGCCGCCGGCCGGAAAAATCCCCCGATACGCGTTGCGGCGCCGCGGGGGATTCTCCTGCCGGTCGTGGGTTATGCGATCCTTTTTTTCTTTTTTACTACACGCAAAATAGGTTCCCATCCAGGCCGGTAAAGCATATATCCCCACCGGAGCCGGGTTATGCCTGGCGGTTTTGGCGGTCCTGTTGGCGTCGTCGGCGCCGGCGGCGGCGGCGTTGGTGTTGGCGCGTCGGTATCGTCCGCCAGTACCCATGTTAACCGACCGGGATAATGTCGGTGTCCGGCCATGATTGCCGTTGCCTCGAATTCCGCGGCAATCCGCAATAGTGTCCATTTCACACCGCCACGGCGCCGCGGTCGCGCGACAACCGGCGGCGATTGTCTACCCATAAACCGGCCGGTGATATTGCCATATCGTTCGCCAAAACAGCGGATTTTACGGCATACCTCCGGCGACGGTGTATAGTCGCAGGTTAGTGCGGATGTTTCGATGTTATCTATTAGTTCCAATAATGCCTTATTGATTGTTTCCTTATTGGGCATTGTCGTCCGCTCCAGGGGGAGTGTGGGCCAGCGTAAAATAACCACACCCATATTCACGCATTTTGTTGGCCGCGGTGTCTAGTGCGTGACGCATTGGATCCATATCCACGATGGTATAAATCTTTCGCGTCGTTTCTAGGTTGCGATGGGCCAATGTTCGACTCGCAATCGTAAGGCTAATACCCTCATTAGCCTGAATCGAACAAATGGTACGCCGCATATCGTGGATTCTCAATTTGCGCGGTCCGTCGTTCGCTATGCCGGCACGCGTCAAAATCCAATCCCATGCGCGTTTATATTCGACAATGTGGCCGCATTTGCTCCGTGACGGGAACATATAGCGTGGCGTTTCGCCGCGGCGCGCGTCGATTTCCCCCAAAACCGACGTCCACATTTGTCTAAAACGTTCCGCGTCGCCGGCGTCGCCGGTTGTTTCGAAACGTGATTTGGCCTGTTGGGATTTATCCCATTTAGCCACCATATCCCATCCAATCATCCGACAAACGCGTTTAGACAACAATTCTAGCGCGATCGTGGACAGGGGAACAATTTCGGGTTCGCCGGATTTTGTATCCGGTATTGACCATGATCCATCCGTGAAAGAAACGGCGTCGATTTCCATCGATTTGGTGTTGCCGCTCCGCATGGGAATAAAAACAAATGCCAAGATCAATTCGCGCATACAATCGTGGGGATATGCGGCGATTGCGGCAAAAAGGTCGGGAAATTCGCCAGGTTCGACGCGCCGGATCCGTCCGGCGATCGCTTTTTTCTTGATGCCGGCCGCCGGGTTGGGACCGCCGACCATTCCCCATTCGGCGGCGCGGGCAAACATAGACCGAGCTTGCGCCAAAACCTTGTTTGCCGTGGGCGCGTGGCCGGCATTTACGAGTTTCGCAAATAGGTGGGACACATCCGCCGGCGTAATCTCGAGGTCCGGCCAGATGGTTCGGTTGCGCCATATGGCGAGATGGTTTTTGTATTGCGACCAATCGGATCGCCACGTCTTTTTATGAACGCGTGAGTGTTGTTCTAAATAGATGCGAAAAAATTTACTCCAGGTGATCGCGTGTTTTTGCCTGGCGCGCGCCGCGGCCAATTCGTCGGCGGGGTTGGTTCCCTCGTTGACCATGGTATTGTAGGCTTGCGCGCGCCGGCGCGCCTGGTCAATCGTCATATCCGGAATATCGCCGTCTTGCCATATGCCTAGATGCAACCGGCCGGTGTCAAATGCCGCCACGCCGCGGCGAAAGAAAAACCGTTTGGATCCGGAGGGATAGACAGCAATACCGAGGCCGGTAACTTTGGTATCGGCGCGATAATATCGTTTGGCCGCCGGTCGCAATGCCTCAAGTGCGCGTTTAGTAAAGGCGATTTTATTCGCCATGCCATCTCCAAAAATCCCCCGTGCCATTTTGGTGCCATACGACGCGGCGTATGATGGCGTATCTTTGGGTTGGTAGCGGTGTGCAAAATACAACGAATCGGGACGTAAAACAAGAAAAAAGAGTGCGTTGGCGTATGATGGTGTATATCGTACTCTTTCTCTCGTAATGAGCAGGTCTGCGGTTCGAGTCCGCACACCAGCTCCATAAACCGAAGAAAACAAACGGCTTGCCAAATGGCGGGTCGTTTCTTTTTTGGGGGCCGCCGGACGGTGCCGCAAATGTGCCATTTTTGGACAGGTTTCGCGACGTCGCGGGGGTCGGGTATGTGGGAAGTGGGTTAGCCAATTTTATCCTCGTTTAATTTGGTTGAGGCGAGGATTTCGGCAATCTGGCGGTTGGCCTCGTCGCGCGATTTTTCCAATGCGCGGATGGCGCGTTCCTCTGCGACGCGGGTAATTGCCGCCGCGTGGTCGGATCCAATGAAAAAATAATGCGTGATTTCGTGGAATCGCAAAAACGCTAATTCATAGTGTGAGTCAAGCCGAGAAATGAGCCCAATAAACGGAAGCGACATTTTAACAGGATGGTTGATATACATCGCCACATTGCCGCGGTCCATACCGAGCGATTTAGCAAGGGCACGTTTATTGGGATAGTCGGCACGAATAAGAGTTGCGAGATATTCGCGAAAACACAAAGAGTGTTCGCTAATTAATGCGTCCGCGATGTTTCGTTGTGCCGGTGTTAGGGATACGTATCCAATCACGCGCAATTCCTTGAGGCGCGAAATTTTATCATCCGTAAACCCATATTGATTATGATTCAATGCGTACATGATATACCCATAGTACGCCATAGCCCCACTAACCGCAAGGCGAATATCCAAATGTCGGAAAATGCAATTTAGGTGTTGACCGGCATGTGATGGTGTAGTAGCTTGTACGCCATACCGGTCACATAGTGCTACCGGGGCAACACAGGGTACACGGAGGAATCATGCATCTATTGACACCTAAAGAAGCGGCGGAAATGTTGGGCCGCAGTACGCGAACTTTGGAAAAATGGCGCCGGACGGATCCGGCGCGGTTGCCGTACATCGCGGATCGTTCCGCGGGTGGCCGGTTGACTATCCGATATGAGCTGGAAACGATCCATGCCTACGTGGATGCGCGACGCATCGGGGGAACCATCGGCGCGGTGTCAGTGACGGGAACACCGGCCGCCCACGCCACGGATGGCCAACAGGGGGGGGAGGTACAGCGCCACACATGACGGGTTTTAAGCGGGGATCGGCGCCGGTTACCACACGCCCGCCGATCCCCTACGACAATCCCACAATCGAACGGGGGACGTCATGACCAACGCTAACGTATTTTGTCGAGTGACACAAGATAATGAGAACAACCGGGCCGCCGACGAGGGTTGCGCTTCCTTCTTGGCGCAAAGACTTGCAACGTCGGCGGTCCGCGATTCGCAAGGCGGCCACGGCGCCGGCGTGGATATAACCAGCGACGCATCCGGTGTGGGAACCGCGTCGCCGCCGGCGCCATCCGTCGAACCGGATCCGGAATTTTGGAACGATGATCCGGAGGGGTTGCCGGAATACCGGTCACACACCGAAACCGGGTTTGGCGCGATTGAGGGCATGATTCACGTCATGATGGTGTTAATCCCGTTGGTGTTTTTGGTTCTAACGGTTTGGACCGGATTGGCTAAGTGGGGGTTGGTTCTCGAGGACAACGTGGCGGCCGCCGGGTTGGCGTTCGCCAAGTGGTTGGATGGCCACGGGGTAACGCCGAATGAAATGACGTGGTTCGGCGCCTTTGTGTCCGTGGCGATCGGTCTTGCGGTCGCGTGGATCCGCCGATGGCGCCGATGGCGCCGGCATCGCGCCGACAACCGCGGCGGGTTGTATCTGTTTTGGTGTCTGCTTTCCCTGTGGGCGGCGTGTGCCGTGTTGTGGGGGTCGGCATGAACAACGACTATTGTGATTGTTTGGGGGCCGATGTAGGCATTGAGGGACCATCTTTCTTTCGTACAACCGACGTTTTATGCGGCCGGAAGGAACACCGTTGTTCCGGTTGTCGCGGGGCTATTCCGGTCGGCCAACCGTCCGTTACCGCCGTGGGCGCGTGGGACGGGGAATTGAACACATTTAGGTATCACCGGACGTGTTTTGATATTATGCGCGCCGCGGCCGCATTTTACGGCACCGGGTATTACATGGAATGCGACATAAAGCGGTGTGTCGAAGGTTGGTATAATGATGCGCGATCCCAAAGCGGCGGCGAACAGTTGCGGCTGGCTATTGAGCGTTATGCATACGAGGGGGGGTCGGCGTGAGACAATCCCATCCAACGCCGCCGGACGCGTGTTTGCGGGCATACCATGCGTTGATACTCCGCTACGGCCACACCGCATTTTCGCGGATATGGGGTTGTTTCCGATACCATGATATCGTCGATCTAACCGGCCATTTGTGCGATGGCAAAAAATTGCGTGAATTGGTCATGTTTGACCGGAATTTGGTGTGTCGGCAGGATTGGATAATCCCGAATACGGATAACCGGCGCGCCAGCAGATTCCGCGTATTCTGGATTAATCCAGAGTATTCAGGTCCGCCGGTTGGCAGGGATTTAGACCAAGACAACCGCAACAATCCGCCGGCAGTCGCGCCACATGACGTCCGTTTGATCCCCCGTAAAATCCAGATTATTCAACCGGTCATACCATCGGACAACGGTCTGTTGTTTGAGATGGCGTTGCCAGGGCGGCCAGAATGATGCGGTGGCGATCAAAGGCATATCTGAATTGGATCCGGTTGTTGCCGTGCGCGCATTGTGGCCGATCCGGCGACGTTGAAGCACATCACATTAAGGGGGTTGGTGGGCTATCCGGTGCGGGCTTGCGGGCCTCCGATTATCTGGCGATGCCGTTGTGTCCGGATTGCCACGCGGGGTTACACAACGCGCAATTGCCGCGGGCCGAACAATGGCAATGGTTGGCGAAGACACAGGCCGCCTTTTTCGAATCGATGGCGCGCGGGTTGGGGCCAAAATCGACGCGCCTATTGATTGAGGGGCTTGCCGGCGATTACACGCCGGAGATGGGCGGCCAGATATGAACACGGTAAAAATCCGCCTCAATCGCAATATCGCCGTATCGGCCGACCATGGGTTGGTCCGTGGTCGGATCATGGACGCGCGTCGGTCTACGGTTCCCACCGGCCGCGGGCAATGGTGGGTGCAGTCGGATGCCGGCGCGCGGGTTCTGATATTCGATACAGAGGCACGCGAAACGGCTAGCTAGAATGCACGGAGGCAAATGCCATGCGTGATTATGGGAAATTGGCGACGCGGTTTTGGTCGGACCGCCGGGTAATAGGTCTATCCGACCATGCCAAACTCGTCTTTATCTATCTATTGGCCGGCGCCGAAACGAATTGTATAGGGTGTTTCCGCGTTACGACATTGCATCTCGCCGCAAGTGAGATTTGTGATCCGGAAGCGGCCAAATGCGCCATCGATGATCTCGTTGGCGTGGGGTTGATCCAATACGACGACGATGCCAAGGTCGTATTATTGCCGCATTTCTTAAAATACAATCCGATTTGCAACGGATCGTCGGGGAAGGCGGCAATAAAGGCGGTTTTGGCGGTCCCAGATTCGCATTTATTGGATACGATAATTCCGCAAGTCGTTGAATTACTGGATGGTAACATATGGACCGATTCGTTGCCGGACGGGTGGCGACACAAGTGTCTACACCGGTGCAAACACAAGTCCGGTCTTCCTATCCTATCCTATCCAGATCAAGATCAAGATCCAGAGGGGGGAATAGATACCGGTGTACGTAAAGGTACACAAGGCGCAAACACGTCGGCCGAATCCGGATCCCCCCCCGAATTGCCTACCGCAAAACAAACCAAAACCATCACGGAAATGGCGATAGAACGCGGCGTATCACTCGCCGGAATCACGCATGGTTTAGGTATCCAACGGATCACCGCGGGGGACGTGACGGCAGTTATGGACGCCATACGTGCGAATCCGCGGCCGGATCCGGAGGCGTTGGCCACCGAGGAACGGAACGTTGCGTTGCGACTATTAAAGGCCGAACTGGAAAAAATCGTTGGTAGGACGGGCCTGGCGTCGGCTTCTGATTGGATCGGCGGCCAGGATCCGGTATATCGCTTTGGCCTGTGGGATAAGTTGAACGATATGGTTGGCCAGCACGGAGGTACGGCATGATCGATCTGGCGAAATATTGGGTAATCATGGATTCCGCCGCACATATCGCCGGTAACCGTTTCCCTACTAAGGATGCGGCATTGAAAGAGGCGGCGGGGTTGGCCATGGAAAACGACCGGACATATGTGGTTCTCGAGGCGGTCGTTGCGTGCAAAAAAACAGAACATCCGATCGAATGGGCGGTTTTGGCACCGCCGCCGGCGTAAAACACGCCAGGAACAACCAAACGGAGGTAAACCATGGTTAAGGTCGGGAGCAAGGTAAAAGACATTTTGACCGGATTTGCGGGGACGGTGATTGGTCGAACGGAGTGGCTAACCGGTTGCGCGACGATCGGGATCCAGCCGGAGGAAACCAAAGATGGCGCCATGGCGAAAACAGAGTGGCTAGACGAAAACCGGGTAAAGGTATTGGCCGACGCCAAAGAGGGGCAATATACGGCACCGGAGGCCAAGAAATCGGCCAAGAAAGTGGTCGGCGGTCCGCATGACGCGCCGCGTCGCAACCTGGCGCCGGCCGGTCGCGCGGATAGGGGCTAGTTAGATGAGCCACACAGGCCACGCCAACCGCGGCAAAGGGTTAGAAAACCTCGTTTTGCAAGCTTGCCAGGTATATGCAAAACGCGGATGGGGCAAAATCCAGCGTATCGAAACGCCGGTTTTTCAGGGGAGGCGTGGCCAGGGGGACGGGGACAAATGGACGCGGGGGCGATCGACAGTTGATTTTGTCGGTGTCTATCAGGGGCGTGGCGTGGCGTTCGACGCAAAGCAGACCAAGATACCGCGGTTCGAATTGGCGCGCATACAACCGCACCAGCGGGCGTATCTGGCGGACTTTGCCGCCGGCGGCGGTTGCGCGTTCGTTTTGATCGAATTCGTTGGTGTGCGTGAATTCTACGCGGCAACCATCGCGTGGATGGACGAAACCGCGTCGGCGATGGGCCGGAAGTCTATCCCGTTGGGAACATTCCGATCGGTGGCAAAACTAGGTATCGGCGTAATGGCAATTCCAGAGGGTCTATGCGGCATTGGTTGCCATTTTGGACTAGCGGTCGAACCGCATTTGGCTACCGGCCAGTTGGACGCGCCACGCCGCCGCCGGCCGAAATTTGTCAACAGGGGCAACGCATGAATCCCACCGAATGGGCCGACCACATTTTTAACACCGCGAAAGAACGGGCGCAATTGCGGCGCGCCGCGCGCGAGGGTCGATTAGCAACCGCCGATGGATTCCAATTCGGGATCGATACGCCAACCCATAAATGCGGGGTTTGTGGTCTACGGCAACCGACGCGCCACGCCGCCGAATTTTGTTGCACGGAGGACGATAATTGAGGGATCTACTTACCATTTACAAGGGTGAAATGGGAAAATATTCCCTTATCACCGCGGCGCGCGAATTGGAGTTGGCCGACCGGATCGCGGGCGGGGATCTCGAGGCGCGCGACGAATTGGTTACGGCGAACCTGCGATTTGTGTTGGTCGTGGCGGCATTGTACCGCGGATATGGGGTCGAATTCGACGATCTCGTTGCGGAGGGCAATTATGGGCTAATTGTTGCCGCGGAGAAATTCCGGCGCGAACCTGGCGTGCGGTTTTTGTCATATGCCAGATGGTGGATAATCGAACGGATCCAACGTGCGATATCCTATCATTCGCGGGTTGTATCCACGCCGGCGAATTCCGCGCGATACTTAAAGACGGTGCGCGCCGCCGAATGGTCCGCCGGCGGCCGTAGCGATACCGCACCGGACGAAAGCGAGGTAGTTGCCGCTACCGGGTTACGGCCAAGTGAAGTCCGCGCGTGCGTGGTGTTGCGTGCCAATAGCCATAGTTTAGATAAACCGCTACCGTTCCAGGGAAACGCCGGCGGCGAAAAAAAGACATATTTGGATATGATGAGATCGGACGCCGAACCGCCGGACGCCGGCGCCATCCGGTCGGATATCGGCGCGAAATTGGCCAAGGCAATGGCATACCTCCGGCCGCGCGACGCCGCGGCCATAATCCATTATTACGGATTGGACGAATCACGGGTTGGCGAGTCGTATCACCGCGTCGGCCGCCGGTTGGGGTTGTCGCCGGAGGGAACGCGGCAATCGATCCGTCGCGGGATCCGGCGGTTGAAGCGAACAAGCTTAATCCGCGAAACCCAACGCATCGCGGGATAGGGGGATAATGTGGCAAAGGAACGGCACAAAATGACGGTGGAAGTCACCGGCGCGGGTAGGTTGGCCGACGTGTTTGGCGAGAAATTTCGCGCCAGGTTGGCCAAACTGGAAACCGAGAATGATCGAATAACCAACGAAAACAAACGGTTGTCCGTTGAATTGGTTGATAAAAACTATGCGTTGGCCGATTTGCATGATCGGTTGCAAGACGAGGCCGCCAAGTCCAGGGAATTGGCCAACGAGGTGGCCAATTGGAAAGACAACGTTAACGATTTGAGAAAACGCCGCGCGTTGGCCGAATCGAGATTGGCGATGGTCAAGATGGATTTAGAGTCGGACAACGCAATCGGGGCACGCCGCCGATTGGGTTTGTTGGCTAATCCGTTGGCGGTGTGGTCCGGCAGTATGCGAAATCCAGAGCAATTACATTTACATGGCGCGCCGATACACGGTTGGAGAGCTAGTAACCACGTACCAGGCGATACGCGCGTATTTGCCGTGATTTATGGGGTATTGCCAGAGGAACAATAGGGGTGGCCGCCGCCGCTAATCCTGGCGTCGCGCGGATAAAGGCAAACGATGGTACGCCGCTATGGTGGCGGCATGGGAGGTAACCGATGATTAGCCGATTCGCCAACCGCATGGTGCAGATTCTCACCGGCCACAACATCGCCGAAATGTGTTCCACGGTCGATGTCTTGGAAGTGGCCGCCGAAGACCACGCCGCGGATTATAGGCGCGAATTAGGTAAGGTGTTGGATATCAACAACAAATTGCGTGGCGAGGTTGGCGCCCATCGGTCCGTGTTGGCGAAATTGGGCGCCATGGCCGACCGCCGGCGCCGGGGGCAAATGACGCGCCGCGGGTTCGATGAAACGGTGGATGCCATCGTTGCCAAGGTGCCGATGCCGATCGCCATGATGGACACCATCGCGTCGCCGGTCGGGTTGCATCCGGGCGGCCGCACAATGCAGAGCGAACCGATTACATGGGCGGATGCCTCCGATGGTGCCGGCGATTGTCTGGACGATATACCGATCACGTTGATCGCTATTCCGCGGGGGGACTTGAGTCATGGATAGCAAAGTGTATATACCGGGCGACCGGTCCGTGTGTATCCGTTGCGGTGGGACCATTTGTTACGACGGGAAACTATGGCGCCATGTGCATATATCGCCGGTCCACGCCGCGGAGCCGATTGTGGGGGCATTGTGGCGAGAACCTAAAATGAGTCTCGTCATAACCGACGCCAGGTTTAAACGGTTGCGTACGGCGTGGTTGGGGTTTTGGGAAGAAATGGACCGATTAGAACGACCGGAATCGGACGAATTAGATCGTTGGTGCGAGGAAATCGATTTGGTGTTGACCGAAGAGGACGCGCCGATTGCGATCCAGCACATCGAACACGCCGGCGCGCCGGCGGTTGTGGTTACGTTCGCAACAAAGGCGACGCCATGAACGATTACATGCGCGGGTCAACGTGGTGGATTTGCGACCAATGTGGCCAACCGCGGACAAACCGCGCGTGCCAAGGGTGCCGCATCGCCGAGTTAGAAAAGTGTCTCGCCGTGGCCGACGCCAGGTTGGCCGCCGTGATCATGTGGATAAGGGAACACAAAAGCAACCTCCCACAATTGCACGATATGTGTTTGTTGCGCGCGGTCGTTGCGGACGTGCCGGCGCCGGCGGCGGTTGGCCAGGTCCGCGGATGGCAGGTTGCCGCCGAGGAAACACTAACCGTTGTGTTGGGCAACAACGATGCGACGTTGCCGGATCTAATTGGTCGCACGGTATATGTGATGGACGATCCGCGGGGCAACCGATGATTGCGTGTATTGTTTCCTCAATAGTCGGATTTGTGGTTGGCATGGCATTGGGCGGTGTGTTGGTGTTGGATTATTTGCATGGTCGGCGCCGCGATAACAGGGGGGATAGGTAGCCTAATGGCGGAATATCGGATGGAAGGAATATCGGCTAAGGGCAAAAACCGCATCCGCGAACACGGTGCCGTGTGGCGCGTCGTACGGAATAGCGATCAATCGGCGTTACTTGAGGCGCGTGACGGATACCGGCGATGGTGGGCATATGATGCGGATGAGGATTTCCGTTGTGCCCGCGTTCTTGATGGGGCGAAACAACGTGGCGATTGTCCAACACAAACCGCCGGCGTTGGCGATAGCGATGGCGGGGGGCATCAATGAAACCGCCGCGGTGGGCAAAAATACGAACGGTAACCTATTGGGTGATGTGGGCCGTATTGTTGGCAATGTCGGCCAAGGTGATCGGCATCGAACCATGGGATTATCGCGCCATAACGGCCGACGCGGTGTGTCCGCGTTGCGGCGCGCAATTAATCGTTGAGGTGACCTTTACCCATGAGTAGCACAACAACCGTTCCATGTGGAACAATAGGTGCAGGGCTAACAAAAGACGAATTATTGGAATGTGTACGGATAAATTTTATCCGCTATTTGGAATCCCACCGGTCGATTAATCTTGATGCGGTTGCCGGGTTGACCGGATACACCGAGGAAACCATAAGGCATTACCGAAACGGGACAAGGGTAACCGTGCCGGTGGCCATGGCGTTAGTGGTCGCGATACCGGAGGTCGGCGCCGGATTGGTGTGTCCGGCGTGTGGATCCGTCAAAGGTTTTACGTGGCGATAACCGAACGATCTAATTCGTACCAGACGAATCTCCTACCATAGTCGCCATACCGGGCCAGGGGGAACGGAATCCCCGAGGGAGCAACCTGGCCAGATCACCACGGCGGCAAAATGCGCTTACTCTCACAAAACATTACACCGCAAAGGGTTGGGAATATCAAAAGGTACTTCCTAAGGGTATGCCTTGAGGGTAAGCGCGATCCCGAAAACGTTCTAGTTTCAGGCCGCCCTAGTGTTCCACCACAACGAGGCGGAAATGCCTAATGGCAATGACCGCCGAAATGTGGTCGATCTCCGGACTTGCGGTCGAATTGGATATGGACCGGCGGACGGTTGCAAAGCGCCTCGAGGGCGTCGAACCTGCCGGCCGCCGCGGTCGCGCAAAACTATTTCGGATGGCGGACGCGGCGCGCGCGTGTTTCGCGCCGACCGGGAGCGGCGGCGACGATCTGGATTTGACACAGGAATCCGCGCGGTTGAAAAAAGCGCAAGCCGACAAAACGGAACTCGAGGTGGAAATATTCAAGGGCAATTTACTCGAATCCGAAGACGTCGCCGAGGTGTGGGCCGATCGAGTTTTGTCGGCCAGGTCGCTATTACTAACCATTCCGCCGCGGTTGGCTATGCAAATGAAAGCTATGGCCGATGAGCCATTGCCGGCAATCGAAGACACAATTGCCGAATCCATCCACGCCGCGTTGTGCGGACTCGCCGGCGGGGATCCTGGCGAAAGTGGTGGCGGCGGAATGGGCGCCGCCGCCAAGGTTAAAGGTTAGCGAGTGGGCCGAACAAAGGCGGATGTTGAGCCGGGAAAGTGCGGATGCCGCCGGACCATATAGGGTTTCCGCGGCGCCGTATCAACGCGAAATGCAGGATGCATTTAACGATCCGAACGTGAGAGAACTTGTATTTATGACGTCGGGGCAAATAGGTAAAACAACCATGGTGGAAAATATCATGGGCTATTGCATGGATCTGGCGCCGGCGCCCATGTTGGGGGTCTTGCCGACGTTGAATCTCGCCGACACATTTTCAAAGGATCGCCTGGCGCCGATGATTAGGGATACGCCGGCGTTGCGGGCCAAGGTTAAAGATGCCAAATCGCGGGATAGCTCCAATACACTGAAACACAAAAAGTTTCCTGGCGGCCAAATCACATTAATCGGCGGAAATGCGCCGTCCGATATGGCGTCGCGTCCAATAAAATATGCCTTTATCGACGAGCGGGATAGGTTGGCCGAGGCCGCCGGCAAAGAAGGCGATCCGTATTTCTTGATTATTCAGCGTCAAGAAAATTACTACGGCGCCAAGATGGTGCAGGATTCCACGCCAACAATCAAAGACGCATCGCCAATCGAATCGGCATTTCTCGAATCCGACCAACGATATTTCCACATACCGTGCAAATCGTGCGGCGGATATCAGAAATTGGTTTGGGCTAATGTTACGTGGGAAGTCAAGAAACCGCAGGTTCCCGAAGATGTTTGGTATACATGCGCCCATTGTGGGGATAAGTGGAGCGATGGCGATATTGTCGTTGGGTTGAAAACCGGAAATTGGATTGCCGAAGCGCCGTTTAACGGCATCGCCGGTTTCCACATCAATGCCATCTATTCGCCGTGGGCGCCGATGCAACGGATGGTGTCGAAATTCCTACGAGCAAAAAAAGACACCGAATCACTCAAGGCGTGGGTTAACACGCAGTTGGGCGAAACGTGGGAAGAACCTGGCGATGTGGTCGAACCATCGACGTTGTTTGCGCGCCGGGAACAATACGCCGCCGAGATGCCGGCCGGCGCGTTGGTCGCCGTGGCCGGCATCGACGTCCAAGGTGATCGCCTCGAGGTCGGCGTTTACGGGTACGGGATTGGCGAGGAATCTTGGGACATAACATATCGTGTTCTATGGGGCGATCCAGATAAAGACGATGTGTGGCAATTACTAGACGACGTTCTAATACGAGGACGGTTCAAACATGAAAGCGGCGCGACTATTGGGATTGCCGCGTCTTGTATTGACAGTGGCGGACACCATACACATCGCGTCTATGAATACTGCCGGACGCGGCAGAGCAAACGAATCTTTGCAATCAAGGGTATGGCGGGATTCGGACGTCCGATGGTGTCGGCGCCCAGCAGCAAACGCCATGGCCGCAATCGCCGTCCGGTTAAATTATTCACGTTGGGCGTGGACGAAATAAAGTCGCACGTCCATTCGCGGTTAGGCGTCGAAACGCCGGGGCCAGGTTACGCACATTTTCCCTTAAATCACGAATACGACGAGGAACATTTTTCGCAATTGGCGGCCGAAAAAGTGGTCACGCGGATGGTTAAGGGTACGCCAAAGCGGGAATGGATCCGGATCCGACCACGCAACGAAGCATTGGACAACCGCGGGTATGGATATGCCGCGTTGTGTTTGCTTAATCCGGATTTCGAAGCATTGGCCGAACGGTTGCGACCGGCGTCGGCCGCCGACGATTCGGTGTCGGCCACCGACGATGCGGCGCCGGATCGCGCGCCGGCGCGCCGGCGTGCGCGAAAGTCCGGCAATTATCTCAATAAATACCGGAGGCGGCAACGGTGATTAACATTCCTACATCCGAACCTGCCGAGATTATTGCCGGAACGTCGGTCAAGTGGACCAAATACATCGCGGATTATTTGCCGGCGGATGGGTGGACATATTCGATTGTTTTGGTAAACGCCGATGGCAAATGCACGGTTACCGGGTCGGACAATGGCGACGGTACGCATTTGGCCGAAATCGATCCAACGGATTCCGCGGATTGGTCGGCCGGCGAATACGAGTGGCAGTCATACGTTACCGATGGCACCGCAATCTATTTGGTTGCCGTGGGCACCATGACGGTTGTCACCAATTACGCGGACCAATCGTCGAATTATGACGCGCGGTCGGTGGCCAAAAAGAATTTGGATGCCATCAACACCGCGTTGATAAATCGGAATGATCCCACCATCGCCACGTATTCCCTTGCCGGCCGATCTCTATCGCGTTTCACGTCCACGGAATTATTGGAGGAACGCAAGGTATGGCGCGCCGAATACAACCGCGAACAACGGAAAAAAGACATTGCCAACGGTAACGGCAACGCCGGCCGGTTGCGTGCGAGGTTTGTTAAATGAACATTTTCGGCATCGGCAAAAACAAAACGCATCGCCGCCGGTTGTCGTCCGTCCGCGGCGCCGCACCAAAACCAACCGTTCGCCGGTTGCCGGCACGTCCGGCCAGGCCGCGCGGTCGGCGGTCCGCGGCGTTGCGATATTTTGATTCCGCGGTCACCGACCGATTGACCGCCGGTTGGACCACAACGCCCAAAAGCGCGGACGATGTTGTCCGCGAATGTTTGCGTACGTTGCGCGCGCGGTCGCGCGAACAAGTGTGCAACAACGATTACGCAAAGAAATTTACCGCGATGGTCAAGGGCAATGTTGTCGGTCCACGCGGCGCCGTGCTAACCGCGATGTGTGTCGGTATGAGCGGCAAACCGGATTATCTGGCGAACCAATGCATTGAGGAAAATTGGCGCGAATGGTGCGAGGACTTTTGCGACATTGAGGGTCAAAACAATTGGTTGGACCAACAGCGGTTATTCGTCGGCGCGGTGGCCGAGGACGGCGAATCATTGTTGCGCCATTATACCGGCCGATTCGCCGGAAAATATCAGTATGCAACGCAATTAATCGATCCCGAAACGTTAGATGTGGACCACAACGAGGATGGCCGATCAGGCGCGTCTATCAAGATGGGAATGGAATTCAACCGATACAACCAACGCACCGCATATTATCTCCGAACCGATTCGAAAGACAGTACCCATATAGGGCCGTATGGCCGGCGATATCATCGCGTGCCGGCGTCGGATATCGAACATGCGTTTCTGCCGGATCGCGTCGGTCAATCGCGCGGGTTGCCATGGATGGGCGCCAGTCTAGCGCGGATGCAAATGTTGGACGGGTTCGAAGATTCCGCGTTGGTGGCGGCGCGGGCCGGTGCCAACAATCTGTTTTCTATCATCGGCGACGATGGTGATTCATACGCCGGTGAAAGCGACGGATCCGGCGGAACGTATATGGACACCGAGCCGGGTTCGGTGAATCGATTCGACGCCGGCACCGAAATACAAATGCATGATCCAGCGTATCCGCATGGCGAGTTTGGGAGTTTTGTTAAGTCGATTTTACGCGGGATCTCCGCGGGGTTGTTGGTGTCGTATAATTCGTTGGCTAACGATCTCGAGGGTGTGAATTTTTCAAGCTTGCGCGCCGGCGCGATTGAGGAACGCGATGTATGGATGATGTTACAAGAGGTTGTGTTAATCGCGCGCCTGTGCCGGCCGGTCTATAACCATTGGCTAAAACGCGCGTTGTTGAGTGGTGAGTTGACCATTAACGGCAAACCTTTGAAACAATCGCGAATCCGCAAATATTCCAAAGTCCAATTTAACGCGCATAGGTGGCCATGGGTTGATCCGCTAAAAGACGTTAACGCGTCGGAGAAAGCGATATCGATGTGTTTGACCACATACACGCGCGAGGCCGCCAAATTGGGATCGAATTTCCACGATAACGTACGGCAACAACAGTTGGAACGCGAAGCGATGGCGGCCGCCGGTATCACGTCGGAACAGGCATTGACGGGCAATAGTGGCAACGGCAAGGAGGCCGGCGATGGCGGACAAGACGCAGACAATTAAGAGCAAAAAGGTGTATCGCGAAGCGGCGTTTATTTTGCCGCCGCATGGCGAAACCACGCGCGGATTCATAGACGAGGAAGCGCGGACAGTCGAACTGGCGTTTTCGAGTGAGGCGCCATGTTCACAGTGGTTCGGGCAGGAAGTTTTGGACCATTCGCCGGGTGCGGTGCGGTTGGAGCGAATCAAGGCGGCCGGCGCCGTGTTGGTTGGCCACGATCGTTCCGATCTAGTCGCGGTTCCCGAAAATATACGCATTGACGACGACCGCATGGGGCGGGCGAGTGTGCGCTTTGGTAATAGCGCGCGGGCCAATGAAATATTTCAGGACGTGATAGATGGCATCCGCCGAACGGTGTCGGTTGGTTATCGCATTCACGAAATGAAGATGATCGAAGAGCGCGACGACGGACCGGATACCTACCTCGTAACCGATTGGGAGCCATTCGAAATCTCGTTTGAACCGGCGCCAAACGATTACACGGTGGGCGTGGGTCGCGACGATGGCGACCATCCGCAAACAATCAACGTCAAACCTTTAGATAAGGAGATCGAAGCTATGGGTACCGAAACCATCACCGCAGATGTGGACGTGGATGCCATCCGCGTCGAAGAGCGTGCGAATGCTCTCAAGGGAGAGCGCGAACGGTCGGCGGAAATCCTGGCGATGCGGAAAACGCATCCGCAGCACGCCGAGATTTGCGATCAATTCCTGCATTCCGACCGGTCGGCCGCCGATTGTGGTTTGGCCATTCTCGCCGCCATGGAAACCGCCGGTGAAGTGACCAAGGCACCGGAAACCGGGGCAATCGGACTTAGCAAACAGGAAACGCGCGATTTCAATCTGATGAAAGCTTTGCGTTATCTGGTAAGTCCGTCGCAGCGCAACGCCAGTGCCGCCGGCCTGGAACTCGAGGCGAGTCGAACGGTGGCCGACAACATGGGAAAAGAGCCGGAAGGGCTTTATATCCCGTACGATTTCACGAGTCGCGCCATCAACGTCGGCACCGATAGTGCCGGTGGCTATACCGTGAACACCGAAGACGCCGGTATGTCGATGATCGAAATGTTGAGGAACGCCATGGTCGTGGCGCAGGCCGGTGCGAAATATTATCCGGGTTTGGTCGGGGATTTCGCGGTGTCTAAGCAGACCGGCGGCGCAACCGGGTATATCGTCGCCGAGGGCGTCGATGTTACCGAATCCGCATTGACGTTCGGCCAGGCCACCATGACGCCGTATACGTTCGGCGCCTACTCCGACATTACGCGCAAGATGCTATTGCAGTCGTCTATCGCAATTGAAAACGGACTCAAGATGGATCTGGCCACCACGTTGGCGACCATGATCGATCTCAAGGCAATACACGGATCCGGATCAAGCGAACCGACCGGTGTTTTGGCGACGTCCGGTATCGGATCCGTTGCCGGTGGCACCAATGGATTGGCGCCGGCGTGGTCCCATGTGGTCGATCTGGAATCCGAGGTTGCCGTTGATAACGCGTTGATCGGCACCGCCGGTTACATCACGAATCACCGGATTCGTGGCAAGCTCAAGAAAACGCCGCAGCACGCAACCGCCGCGGTCGGTCCGTGGGTTTGGGAAAACGGTTCGGCGCCTGGCGTTGGCGAGATCAATGGATATCCGGCGTATGCGACCAATCAGGTTTCCAGCACGTTGACAAAGGGATCCTCAACCGATTGTTCCGCCATCGCGTTCGGCATTTGGGCCGAAATGATCGTGGGTTTGTGGTCGTCGATCGATATCAACGTGGATATGGCAAGCTTGTCGAAGTCCGGCGGGATCCGCGTGGTGGCATTGCAGGATGCCGACGTGATGATTCGCCATGCGGAAAGTTTTGCCGCGATGTTGGACGCGCGTCACGCGGGTTAACATTTAGTGGTGTGATGGATAGTTAAAATCTTGGGGATCTGGAAACAGATCCCCAAGTGAAAAAAGAAAGAGGACGAAACCATGGGCGGCAATCTCCGAGATTTTGAAAACAATCTCAAGTATACCCAATTGATCGATCCGGCGGCGGCCACCGCGGACGTCGATAGCGCATCGGTCGATATGGCAAACTACGAATCGGTCGCATTCTATGTGTTGGTCGGTGCCACCGGCGACACATTGGATGGATCCAACCACATCCAATTGGAAATCGAAACGTCGGCCGATGATTCCACATTTGCCGATTGTGCCGATGCGTACATTACCAATGCGGTCACCGGCACGAACACCGGCACGTTTGCGTTGATTAACGCGGCGGACGAGGACGACGCGGTGTATATGACCGAATACCGCGGTAACGCGCGCTATGTGCGGGTTGTGGTCAATGTCACGGGGACGCATACGAATGGCACGCCGATCGCCGTGTTGGCGTTGCGGGGCCAGGCGAAAAACCTGCCGGTTAGCTAGAAAGCGGCCGGCGGATACGGAGGTAATATGCTAGTACGAATCACAAGGCATACAATCGGCGACGGTAGGCCGGTGTTTGCCGGCGAGATCCATGATCTCAATTGCGCCGAAATATTGGTTGCGTTGGGGAAAGCCGAGCCAGTATCGGCCGCCGAAGCGATCCCGTCGTTGATCGAACAATTCGACGACGACGACGACGACGATACCGAACGAATGTTGGATGAGGTTTTCGGTCCGGCCGACGATGCCGGCGATGCCGACGATGCCGGCGATGCCGACGATGCCGGCGATGCCGACGATGCCGGCGATGCCGACGATGCCGGCGATGCCGACGA
>Ga0209475_10001244_pt1 | contig 33856 bp, 29 predicted proteins | sample tdDd471_FD_187128 | JGI IMG/M metagenome (GOLD analysis project Ga0209475, IMG submission 187128) | Marine sediment microbial communities from the Atlantic coast under amendment with organic carbon and nitrate - tdDd47.1 (SPAdes)... | ecosystem: Environmental > Aquatic > Marine > Coastal >... | reverse complement strand
GATCGCCGCGACCAGCCTGTGGGCGGGCCCAGACCTGATTTTCGGATTTATCGTGATCACCACTTTGGCAGGCGGCGCACTGGCTTTATTTGCCCTGATGCGCGGCACCAAAAGCGCCAACAGCCCGCGCCCCTATGCGGGTTTAAGCAGCAGCGTTCTCGCAGCGGGTGGTGACACACCAGTGGCCCGCTTGGCGTCGCGGCCAATTCCATACGGTGTCGCCATCGCCATCGGCGGCTTTTTTGTGGTCGCCCAAATCATTCGGTCGAACCTGTAATCGACTTGAACATAATCACGTCGGCGATGGGCCGACATTACGTAAGCATGGGGAAAGAGCAATGAACGCACGAGGAATCATATTAACGGTGATCGCGCTGGTTTTATCCGGCCTGACCATCGTCATGGCGCGCAGTTGGCTGGAAAGCAACCAACAGCAAGCCGGCACCAGCATCTCGGCCCCTGTAACTGGGCCGCAAATATTGGTCGCACGCAGCAATTTAGCCATTGGCCACATCATTTCAGCAGATGATTTGGATCAGGTCACGTGGCCCAATGATGATTATAACGCAAACTATATTGTCGCCAGTCAGACTGCATCGGCGGAGCTTGTCGGCAGCGTTGTCCGCCACGGTGTTATCGCTGGCGAGCCGATCACTCGTGCCCGACTGGTCGCGCGCGGTGACCGCGGCTTTCTCGCCGCTGTCCTTGCCCCCGGCATGCGCGCCGTCACCATTGCAGTTGATCGAACCGCTGGCATCAGCGGGTTTATCTTTCCCGGTGACCGCGTCGACGTCATCCTGACCCATGAAATAGGCGGCACCTTAGAACAAAGCCGCAAGGTCAGCGAAACCGTGCTGCGCAACAGCCGCGTGTTGGCGGTGGATATGCGGACAAATGACCAAGACAGCACACCAGAGATCGCCAAGGCCGTCACGATTGAAGTCTCCCCAGCGACCGCCGAGCGTATCGCCGTGGCGCGCCGCATGGGTGAAATTTCGCTCAGCCTGCGTGGCCTGCTGCGCCCTGATGGCATGGCAGCGACGGCCTTAAACCGTGATGATAGCCGCCCCAATGCCGTGACCAACACGCATACTTGGGATTCGGATATCAGCACCATCCTGCCCCCCGCAGATGGCGAGAACGCTGGCGCGCGCCTGACCATCGCACGCGGTGCCATCGCCCAAGACGTTGAGATTAACGGAGGCGGAACATGAGTATTCCTCGCCAAAACCTAATGGCTGTAGCGCTGTTTGCCGCGGCGATTATCGCGCCTGTCGCGTCCCCCGTAACATCCCATGCGGCAACGCAAGAAACGGCCATCGTCACGGCCCAAGACAGCGTGTTGAAGCTGGAAACCAACAAGGGCGTTTTAATCCGTCTTGATCGGCCAGCCGAAAATATCTTTATCGCCAATCCAGAAATTGCCGATGTGCAGGTTAAGTCTGCACGCATGATCTATGTGTTCGGAAAAGCGGCGGGCGAAACCACGCTATTTGCCATCGATGGTAAAGAAAATATCATTTATTCGTCCGATATAGAGGTGAGCCAAAACCTCACCCGCGTCTCCAGTGCCATTCGCGACCTGCTTCCCGGCACTGACATCCAAGCCGAGAGCATCAACGGCTTAGTGGTTTTGTCGGGCTATGCGGAAAACCCTGATGAAACCGACACCGCCCAGCGCATGATCCGCCAAGCCGTCGGCGAGAAGATTGACATCATCAACCGGATCACCATCACCACACCGACACAGATCAACCTCCAAGTCAAAATTGCTGAGGTCGGTCGCGGTGTGCTCAAAGAGCTGGGCTTTAACTGGGACGCATCACTGTTCAGTGGCGGCACGCTTTTCGGGATCGCCAATGGCAACCCCGTCACACGTACAATTTTGGACCCGATCACCAATCTGCCAATAACCGAGTTTCTGACTCGTGGTGCGGGGGCCAGCAGCCTGTTTGGCTCCGCCAGCAGTGGCAACTTTGACCTGACCGCCGTCATTGACGCGCTGGAGACCGAAGGCTTCCTGTCCGTCTTGGCCGAGCCAAACCTGACCGCGCTGTCCGGTGAAACCGCCAGTTTTCTGGCGGGTGGCGAATTCCCGATTCCAGTGCCGGATGAGGGCGACATCTCGTTGGAATTCAAAGAGTTTGGCGTTGGCCTGACCTTTACGCCGCGTGTTCTGTCCGATGGCAAAATAAACCTACAAGTCGCCCCAGAGGTGAGCCAATTATCCAACAGCGGCGCGATCTCCATCAATGGCATTTCCGTGCCTGCGCTGACCACCCGCAAAGCATCCACCACCGTGGAACTTGCCAGTGGGCAAAGCTTTGCCATTGCTGGCCTGTTACAGTCAAACCTGACACAGGATACGCGCTCGTTCCCAATTCTTGGTGATATTCCCATTCTCGGCGCTTTGTTTCGATCCGACAAATACCAGCGCCAAGAAACCGAACTGGTCATTATCGTCACGCCCTACATCGTCGAGCCGGTCAGCGCACACCGCATTGCGTTGCCAACGGACGGTATATTAAGTCCATCGTTTTCCGAGCGCATGGGCGGCGACATGCCAATGGGTGATCAGCGCCCAATCAATGGCCCAGACCGCCCAGCGGGGCAGGCGCTGGTCGGCGGTGCGGGCTTTCGCATGAATGACCAATAAGACACGCAGAAACCAAGGATAAAACCATGTTGAACAAAATGCCTAAATTGCTGTGTATCGGGATCGCCGCCATCGGCGTCACGGCCTGCAACGCAACCAGTCATAAATATATGGGTGTGGACACCATGAAGCGCAGCACGGTGGAACATGCCCGCCTGAGCCATCGCATCGATACGCGCTTGGAAAGCGGCGGTCTTTCCGCCACCGCCAAAGCCCAAATCAACGCCTTTTTAGCCATTTCGCAGGCCCGTTACGGGGATGTCTTTTCGCTGGATACTGCCGAGACCCCAACCAGCAACACTGAACGCCAAGCCATTGGCCAATATCTGGCAAGCCTTGGGGTGCGTCTACAGGATGATGGTGTCATCACCAATTCGACGCCGGGTGAATTCGAAGCCGTTCTGGTCATTGATCGCTATGTGGCGACGCCGCCCAACTGCCATGGCAGCGCACAGACCCGTCAAACACCCATCAATCAAGCCTCTGTCGGGTTTGGCTGCGCCAGTCGTTCCAACCTAGGGATCATGGTTGCCAATCCACGCGATCTGATCATCGCCAGTGACTTCCAAGGTGCCAGCGCGCAAACGGCATCAAAAGCCGCAAGGGATTATCGCACTGGTGCGCCGCCCAGTCGCCCAGCGCTGTCTTCACCCGTCAACAGTGGCAGTGGCGGGGGCGGGGGCGGGGGCAACAACTAAGACGTCATGGGGATGAGAAATGTCAGCAGTTTCGAAAAATAAAATGGACCAAGATGCTACAAATGATACAGCGATTGTCGGCAAGCAATTTGCCGCATTTGTCTGCGACGAAAACAGTGCGCAAGCCGTCGGCGATGCAGTCAAAGCCTTTGACTGGTCCATCGACGGTGTACACCAAGGCGGTATCAAATCCGCGGTTTTAAGCGTGGCAGCATCAACGTCACCAAAGTTTCTGGTGGTCGATATTTCTAATTCCGCCGCCCCATCAGAGGACATCAATGCCCTCGCCGACGTATGTGCCCCCGGCACAATTGTTATCGCAATTGGCGAAATTAACGATGTCAAACTTTACCGAAACCTAATCGCCTCTGGTGTGCAGGATTATGTGGTTAAACCCATTGTACCGGACGTATTGCGGGACGCCATCGCCCTCGCCCGCCAAGCCCTGGAAGATCCACTGGATGATCGCGATCACCAACCCGCACATCACAAAGTTGTGGGTATCATGGGCGTGCGCGGCGGTGTTGGGGCCAGCACAATCGCCACTTCAGCAGCGTGGATCGCGGCCAATGAATTAGACCGCAAAACCGCGCTTCTTGATCTGGATATTCAATTCGGCACCAGCGCCCTGTCCTTTGATCTGGAACCCGGTCGTGGCCTGAACGAGGCCCTTGAGAACCCAAGTCGTGTCGATGGGTTATTCATCGACCGGGCGTCCGTCAGCTATGGCAAAAATTTATCCATTCTCGGCGCTGAGGCGCCCCTGTCAGAGCCGCTTAAAATCGATGACCAAGCGATTCACCATCTTAGCGGAGAGCTGCGGAAAAGTTTTGAGGTCTTAATCATGGACATCCCACGCGGGGTCCTAACAGCGCATTCTCAATTGCTAGACGACTTGGATGAGTTGTTTCTCGTCGCCGACCTCAGCCTTGCCGCCGTGCGTGACGTGATCCGTACCCAGTCCTTCATCAAGAGCATCGCCCCCAAACTGAACGTCCACGTCATCGTCAATAAAGCGGATAGCGCCGCCTTTTGCGAAATCAGCACCTCTGATTTCGAGGCGTCTCTCGATCTACCTGTCAAATGGACCCTGCCATTGGACCGTAAAACTATGCTGGAGGCCTCGCGGGCCGGACGCTCCCTGCCCGAGGCTACGCCCCGTGCCCGGCTGACCGAAGAAATTCGTCGTGCTGCGCGCTACATCTGTGGTCTTGAAGAGAGTACCACCGCCGCCAAAACTGGCCTTTTCAAAGGCTTGTTGAAAGGGGGTAAATAATGGCTCGTACTTTTGGACGAAACGCTGATAAACGCCGCGCCAAAACATCTGGCTTCGGACGCAATGGCACAGCCCCCGCCAAACCCGCCATCGACGCCCAAGATGCCGTCAGGGCCCTGCGCATGGTCAAGGGGGGCGAAGGGGATGGCCATATCCCTACCAAACCAACGGTGGTGACAGATATCAGCACAGGACAGGAAACCGCAACCGTGTCCTCTGTGAGCGAGCAAGTCATTCAGACGCTGGAAGGTAAATTGGTGAAAACCATTCCGCCCGATCTGGCTTGCGGGATGACCCACGAGCAGATCAATAATGAAATCCGCGCGCTTATCGACACCGAATTACAGAGCTTAGAACAAGCGCTGGACGAGCATGAGATTGTCGACATCCAAACCTTCCTTTTGAACCAGTTCATGGACTTGGTTGAAAATACCAACGAAGACCTAGTGTCTGACGAATCGAAAAAGGCCCCAAAAAACCCGGACAGTGGCGACTTGAAAGACGCCAAAGAACATGTTCAGCCGCTGTTGATGGAACATATTGATGCCAGCGCCGCGGCTAAATTACCCCGCGATATTCTTGGCGATCAAATCGGCACCGTGGTTGGCGAATTATTGGTTCAGGAAAAGATTAACCTGAACCTGTCTGAACAAAGCGATCTCGTCACCCTGTTATTGGACGATATGCTGGGCCTTGGCCCACTGGAGCCGCTTCTGGCTGATGACGCGATCACCGACATCATGGTCAATGGCCCGCGGCAAATTTACATTGAACGGGGCGGCAAGCTGCAAATGACCGAGGTCCATTTCCGCGACAGTCAGCACCTGCTCAACATTGCGCAACGCATTGTGACCGCCGTGGGTCGGCGGGTCGATGAAAGCTCGCCCATTTGTGACGCCCGCTTGGCCGATGGCAGTCGTGTCAACGTCATCATTCCGCCGCTTGCTATTGATGGCGCCTCCATTTCCATCCGAAAATTTGCCAAGCAAAAAATCACCTTGGACAAAATGATCGCGCAGGACAATATCTCGCCGAAAATGGGGAATGTCCTAAAAATTGCCGCCGCAAGCCGCCTCAATATCCTCATATCCGGCGGCACAGGCTCTGGTAAAACCACCATGCTTAACGCCCTATCGCGGATGATTGATACGGGCGAGCGCATCGTCACCATAGAGGACGCCGCCGAGCTGCAATTGCAGCAGCCCCACGTGGTTCGCTTGGAAACCCGCCCGCCCAACCTTGAAGGGTCAGGCGAGGTGACCATGCGCGACCTAGTAAAAAACTCGCTACGGATGCGCCCGGACAGGGTGATTTTGGGCGAAATTCGGGGCAGTGAGGCCGTGGATATGCTGCAAGCCATGAACACTGGCCATGATGGCTCGCTTGGCACCATTCACGCCAACCGCCCCCGCGAAGCCCTGACCCGACTAGAGAATATGGTCGGCCTTGCCGGTATTAATCTGCCCTCCAAGGCAGTCAGGACACAGATTGCCGACGCGTTGGATTTAATCGTCCAAGTGTCCCGTATGCGTGACGGCAAACGCCGGGTCCAATATGTCACCGAGGTCGTTGGCATGGAAGGCGACGTCATCACCACGCAGGACCTTTTCAAATATAAATTCACTGGCGAGGATGAAAACGGCGGTCTAACGGGAGAATTCATCTCCACAGGGGTGCGGCCCCATTTCATGGAGCGTGCCGAATATTTTGGCTTTGGTCGCGCGCTAATGATGGCAATGAGTTAGGAGGCGGTTATGGAAAACATCAACGCGAACATCCTTCTGATGGGGCTATTTTTGGCGTCCCTAGTTATTTTCGGCACTGTTTTCGCGGCCTTCTATGTCGCCCGCGGGCCACAGGATAAAATACGCAAACGCCTGAAGCATCTCAAAGGGCGCTATAGCGACAAGGCAACGATCTCCACCTCATCCGACAGTATCCTGCTCAACCAAGACGGCAGCGCACTGGACCAATTGGTAAAGTCGTTGTTACCACGACCAATGGAGTTGAAAAACCGCCTCGCCCGGGCAGGGTTAAACATTGGTGTTGGTGCCTATGCCGCGATTGGCATTGGTCTGGCGCTGGTTTCTTATATTCTTTTGTCCGTCATTGTCGGCGTGCCCGTTATTTTGTCCCTGCTATTGGCCTTGGCGGGTGGTGTTGGGCTGCCGCACCTTATAATTTCGCGGCGCATAAATTCTCGCATCCAAAAATTTATCGCACTGTTTCCTGATGCCATCGACCTCATCGTTCGGGGTCTGAGGTCCGGTTTACCGGTAAGCGAATCGATCAACGCGGTCAGCACAGAAATCGGCGCCCCTGTCGGCGAGGAATTCCAAAAAATCGCCGATGCCATGCGTTTTGGCACCAGCATGGAGGACGCTATGTGGGATGCCACACGCCGTGTTGATACAGCAGACTTCAAATTCTTTGTCATCTGCTTGGCGGTGCAAAAAGAAACGGGCGGGAATTTGGCAGAAACATTAACCAACCTGTCCGACATTCTGCGGCGGCGCCAGCAGATGAAGCTCAAAATTCGCGCCATGTCAGCAGAAGGCCGCGCCAGTGCCATGATTGTTGGCCTATTGCCCTTCATCATGTTCGGCTTGTTGCTCTCCATAAATTACGACTATGCGAGCATCCTATTTACCGACCCACGCGCCATCATCATATCCGTCGGCGGATTGATTTGGATGGGCTTAGGGGCGCTCGTTATGGCCAAAATGATTAGTTTTGAGATTTGACATGAACAATCTACCTTTCGATATCAGCCTGATAGATGCTATCACAATCATTGCTGGATTGGCCGTCTTTGTCTCCGTATTCGCGGTGTGGTCCACCCTGCTTGTTCGTGACCCTATGCGCGGCCGCATCAGAAGCCTTCAAGCCCGACGCGAAGAATTACGAGAAGGATTGGTGGCCACCCGCAAACGACAAAGCCCCATCAAAAAAATCGACCATGTGTCCCTGATGCGTAAGGTGGTTGACTATTTAAAGCTCACGCAAAAATCGCAGAGTAAGCGCATCACCATAAAACTGGCGCGCGCCGGTTTTCGGCAAAAAGATGCGATCATCATTTATCTCTTTGCCAAATTTGTCCTGCCGATCTTGGCGGCCATCGTCGCCTCGACCCTGATATTCGGGGTAAACTTCCTAGGTCCAGACTTACTGCAACAAGCAGCCTTTGGATTCGGCAGCATCGGCGTGGCATTCTATGCGCCCGAGGTATTCATCAAAAACACCACCGATAAACGGTATGAAGCTATTCGCAAAACCCTGCCCGATGCGCTTGATCTTTTGGTGATCTGCGCCGAAGCAGGGTTAACCCTAGATGCGGCGCTGAAACGGGTGTCCCGAGAAATGGCCTCGGCCTCGGCTGAACTGGCTGACGAGTTGAGCTTAACCGCCATAGAGCTGGGTTTTCTGACCAATCGACGTCAAGCCTTGGCCAACCTCGCAGATAGGGTTGATCTCAAAGCCATCGGCAGCGTTGTCACCACCTTGGTACAGACAGAAAAATACGGCACCCCGCTGTCCCAATCGCTGCGCATTCTGTCAGGCGAGTTTCGCACCCAACGCATGATGGCCGCCGAAGAAAAAGCCGCCCGGCTACCCGCGATCATGACAGTACCGCTGATTCTGTTCATTTTGCCAGTGCTGTTTATTGTCTTGCTGGGTCCTGCTGCATGCAGCGTCGCAGACAATATTATCAACCGCGGTTTCTAGTTCAACAGCAAAGCATTCGGCTATATGCGCGAAATTGCATCTATTCTCTTGACGTGGCCCCTCTAGCTATGGTCTCCTATGGCTGAGGATGAGTGATTTAACAACCTCTCAGGTTCGTTTACCTCCTCTTGCAGTTGCTTCATGTAATTGCAAATCCTCGCTGTCGTGACTCAGGCCGGATGGTTTATCCATCCGGCCGTTTTTCGTTTCTTGGCCAGGATGCTTTATCCGTCCGGCCGTTTTTCGTTTCTTGGCCAGGATGCTTTATCCGTCCGGCCGTTTTTCGTTTCTTGGCCAGGATGCTTTATCCATCCGGCCGTTTTTCGTTTCTTGGCCAGGATGCTTTATCCATCCGGCCGTTTTTCGTTTCTTGGCCAGGATGCTTTATCCATCCGGCGCATTCTTGATTATCTGGTTTCGTTTATGGTCCGGGTAATTGCCTCAAAGTATCTAAAGCGCAAAAAAATACGGCGGGGAAACCCCCGCCGCATCTCATTTCATAATAGAAGACTGTTATTTTTTATAGGCCTGCGGCGTCACGCCAGACAGTTCCATATAACGATCCCGCAACCGCGTTTGACGAGAGCTCAGTTCAACCTGCTCACCACGAATAAATACCGCGGTAGGCGCTGACATAAGCTCTAGCGGATCACCGTCCCAGACAACCACATCGGCGTCTTTTCCGGATTCTAAGCTACCAAAGCGATCGCCAATGCCAAATGCACGCGCTGGATTAATGGTGATGGATGCCATCGCATCATCCCAGCTCATACCATTGGCAACTGCAATCCCGGCTGCTTGCGGCATCAGGCGTTCATTACCACCGGCACCGCCAACAGCGACCATAATCACATCCACGCCAGCATTGGCTAAGCGGCCGCCATTTGCCAATGTGGCCGCAATGCTTTCAAAATCACCCGGCAGGTTATCCATGCCATTGATGATCACGGGCACCTTGGCCGCCGCCAATTGATCAGCGACCATCCACGCTTCCTGAGCCCCCTGCAAAACAAAGCGCAAATTTTCAAACCGCTCACGCAGTTTCAAGACCTGCAAAATGTCCGAGGCACGTGAGACACGGACCAACAACGGCATTTCGCCACGAACCACGGGACCAAGCGCCTGGGCATCGATCAATGAAACCACACTGTCACGCTCTCTATCCGGAAGGCTTCGCGTTCCACGGCGCACCAGACGGTCTGCTTCGTCCAAGGCTCGAACGATATAGCCCATCGCCGCGGCACGACTGCCGCCCGCATAACGCGCCCCAGCCTCGCCGTAGCTCATGGACATCGCGGCACCAGAGATAACACGCGTGTCCATATCACCACTTAGGTCTACAACCGCACCAATACCCCCGAAAATATTGTGGCCAGAGCTCGCCGGAAGCATCGCCCGTGTGACCCCTTCGATCCGAGCAATCGGTATATTGGTGGCATTTGGATTAAAGGCAGGTGCCAGTTCAAATGCAGCATCAAACGGCGCTGTTTCGACCGCGCCACTGCGCTGCCCCCCATTCACACCATTGTCCCGCGTTCCCGCGACTGCACCAACCTCTGTCACACCAAGGCCTGACAACGCACTCATGAGGCCCGGCGTCACGTAATTGCCGCCCGCGTTGATAACACGGTATCCCGCAGGCACGCTTAGGCCACTACCTACGGCAGCAATACGCCCGCCTTCGATCAGGACGGTCCCATTTTCAATAGTCCCAGACGACCCCATAGTCACCACCTTGCCGCCAACGATCGCGACGTTCTCAGCGACAGCTGGATTGATGGCCGCGTTAGCGAAAAGTGCCGCTGCGACAGCGACAAAACTGCTCAATAAACGGTTCATTTCGCATCTCCTTCACCCGGATGGCCCAAACGGAAGTCCGAAACAGGCTGGTAAGCAGGGTCGTTCAAGTCATAGACCTTCGCGCCATCAACAAAGACTTGCTCGGCGGAGGTATAGACACTGAACGGATTGCCGTTCCACATCACCACATCGGCGTCTTTGCCAATTTCAAGCGATCCTGTTTGGTCTTCAATGCCAAGTGACTTGGCGGCATTGATTGCAATCCATGTCCAGGCCTCTTCAATCGGAATAACAAGGCCCGCCCGTGCCGCATCAGCGACGGATTTGGCTGTTTCCTGATTAAGACGCTGAATACCCACGTCCGAATCCGAATGGGTCACCGCACAGGCACCTGCATTATGGACAAAGGGCAGGTTTTCACGAATGCCATCATAAGCTTCCATTTTAAACCCAAACCAGTCGGCCCACATCGCTGAACAAATGCCCTCTTTCGCCAAAATGTCAGCGATTTTGTAGCTTTCAACAGCGTGATGGAAGGTGGAAATGTCATAATTAAATTCTTTAGAAATATCAATCATGACCGCCATTTGATCCGCACGATAGCAATGGTTGTGGATCAAAATATCGCCCTCTAAGACGCCAACCAGCGTATCCATCTCAAGGTCCTGTTTGGGCGGGTTCGGGTCTTTTCCCTCAGCATGCTCTGCCCGATATTTATCCCAACTTTCCTTGTAAGAACGCGCCCCAATCCATGCGTTGCGATAACCGGCCACATTACCCATCAGCGTTGACGGGCCACGACTACGATAAACACGCTTGGGGTTTTCCCCACAGGCCATTTTCAAACCATAAGGGGCATCTGGGAACTTCATTCCCTGCATCGTCCGCGACGGAACGTTTTTCAGCGTGACACCGCGACCACCAAACAGGTTGGCAGACCCAGGCAGAATCTGTAACGACGTCACCCCACCCGCAGCCGCGCGGTGGAACCCGGGGTCATGCGGCCAAACCGAATGCTCGGCCCAGACCTCAGCGGTATTGGGGTTGGTTGCTTCATTGCCATCAGAATGGGCCGCAACGCCTGGTGAGGCATAGACGCCTAGATGCGAATGCACATCGATAACGCCAGGGGTCACCCATTTACCCGTTCCATCAATGACACGCGCCCCCGCTGGCACATCAACATCGGCGCCAACAGCCACAATGTCACCGCCATTCATAACCACCGTGCCACCTTCGATCCGACCGCCAATGCCATCCAGAACGGTGGCACCGACAATCGCTGTCAGATCACTTGGCAGCGGCGCATATGTCGATGGATATGGATTCTTGTTAATTTCGACCAGCGGACGCTGGCTTTTCTTTTCACCTGCACCTTCGTCGTCTGACTGGGCAAGTGCTGGCGAAACTGCCAGACCGACCAGAGCGACCCCCCCAAGGAGCAAGGCCCCAATGTGCATTCCTGCCCATCTGCGCTTTGCCGAAGACCCAGCTAGGGTCTTATCCCCCATAATGCTTCTGTTGAGCATGCTCGTCCCTTTATATTGTTACCACAAGAGGAGAACGGTAACAGACCGCCCTGCGCAAGAAAAGGTGCAATTGTTTCTGTTTATCTCGTAGAAAGCGCGACTGGTCGCAGCTTCTGACAAAAAAGAGGCCGCAGTATCACCGCGGCCCCTTTGTCATGATTTTGATTCTCACTGGTTTAGTGCACGCCATGCATACCTTTGCGGATAATTGGCGAAATCACCAAGAGCAGCACACCAGCGCCAACAGCCAACGAGCCGATGGACCAGAACACATTCACATAGGTCGCCAACGCAGCATGGGGATCAAGCACCGTGCCACCAACCGTTTCGGTCGATGCCATGGCGGCAATGAACCCGCCCATATACTGTGCCAAACTTGATGATAGGAACCAGACACCCATCATCAAGCCCACCAGACGTGCCACCGCCAGCTTGGTGATCATCGACAAGCCTACGGGGCTGAGACACAATTCACCCGTGGTGTGCAATAAATAAGCCAGCGCAATCCAGATCAAGCCGACCTGCGCATTGGCATCCGCCGTGGTTGCCCCATAGACCAGAATCAAGAAGCCGAAACCAACCTGCATCAGGCCCATAGCAAATTTAACTGGCGTAGACGGCTCACGGCCCTTCTGTGCCAGCCGGACCCACATGATAGAGAAAAACGGTGCCAACAAAACAATGAACATCGGGTTGAAGACCTGCACCGATGCGGCGGGCATGCTAAAGAGCCCGAAAACATCGCGGTCAGTATTTCGGTCAGCATAAAGCGTCAAGCTTGACCCCGCTTGTTCAAACAAGGCCCAGAACAGAACTGAGAAAACCACCAGCAGCAGGGCCACCAGCATACGGTCGCGTTCTTCTTTGGAACAATAAAAGACCGTGTAAAGCGGAATACCCACCACAACGAGGACGGAGACCGTACTCAGCAGCTTGCCGACCATGGATAGGCCCATGAAAGCCCCAATCAAGCCCGTTTGCGCTTCGATCGCAACCATAGAGGCATAAGACGTCGCATAGGTCTCATGCAACAGACCCCAAACGATGGGCACCGCCAAGAATGAAAAGAGTAAAATATAATGATTTGGGCTTAAACCGCCTGCTTTCGGTGTATAAAGCGCCTCTGCATCCGGCACGTCGCCGCGGCCTTCCAGCGTATCGGCATTTTTCGAAAAGATGAAATAGGCCGCCACCATGCCAAAGCCTGCGAGCGCAAAACCCCAATCCCAACCAAACCAGATGGCAACGATTGGGCTGATCCACTGCGTCAGCAACGAGCCCAAATTGATCCCCATGTAGAAAATGGTAAAACCCGCGTCGCGGCGTTCGTCCCCAGCGGGATACAGCGCGCCAACAATGGTCGATATATTGGGCTTGAAATAACCATTCCCCACAATGACCAAGGCCAATGCAATAAAGGTCAGGTTCACATGGAACATATCGCGCACGGCATCAAATTTATATTCACCACCCGCGATATCAGCTGGCAGGGCGCTTTCCTCAGCACCAACAAGATGCAGCCCCCCCTCGATCACTTGCGAAGGTTTGACCTGATACTGTTGATCGCCCACGGCAACATATTGCAGGGTGCTGTCACCTTCTTCGACGATCACCACGTCATAACGCTCGCCCGCATATTCGAAATAAGGCTTGGCCACGTCGCCGCCAAAATACATTCCGAAATAGCCCGCGGCCATTAATAAGGCCCCCATGCGCACAGACTTTTGTGCGCCAAACCATTTATCCGCAATCAGCCCACCAATCAGCGGAGTCAGATAGACAAGCGATGTAATCGCCCCATAAAGACCACCAGAGACCTCATCAGGGAACATGAAATGCTGTGCGAAATAAAGAATAAGGAGGGCGCGCATGCCGTAATAGCCAAAGCGCTCCCACATTTCGGAAAAGAATAAAACGGCCAACCCTTTGGGATGACCAAAAAAGGATTCGTCCCGTCCAGCTGCACTGTCGGCAGCAACACTATTATCAGACATAAATTTCCTCGTGATTTAAATGACCACCCCCCGGCGGTCCCCCAGCTATTGACCATAAGGGATAAACACCCACGCGCCGTTTGTCACCAAAAATAGGAAATCAGACCCGAAACCGCTTTTCCCAAACCGCAGGCTGTGCTTCTATTGATCCATGATAAAGTCCACAGACATATTATCCCGGCACGAGATCAGGAGCCTGCGCACCCATTCCCGGATCAGGGGGCCGCTGCTGGTTCTGCACGCTTGGGCGGTCATTTTGGCGATGATGGCATTCTATATCATGGTCCCGCATCCGCTGGTCCTGCTGCTGGGTGTTTTTGTCATCGGAGCACGACAACTGGGTCTGGCCATCCTGATGCATGATGCGTCGCACGGGCTATTGACCCCGGACCGGGCGGTCAATGATTGGCTGGGCCACTGGCTATGTGCACTGCCTGTTGGCCTAGTGTTGAGCGATTACCGCCCCTATCACATGCGTCACCACCGCTTCACCCAGCAGGACAATGACCCCGACCTTAGTCTTTCAAAACCATTTCCCATTACCAAGGCAAGCTTGGCGCGAAAAATACTGCGTGACCTCAGCGGACTGACATTTTTGCGTCTGCGGACCTTGCAGATCATTGCCGCTTGGGGTCCGCGGGACCTAAGTTTAGCCGCCCATATGCGCCGGTTTTGGCATGGATTTGGCCAAATTATTCTGGTCAATGTGTTGATCTGGGCCATCTTAGATATGGCTGGGTATGGTTCTTTATATTTCTTGCTATGGCTTTTGCCCTTAGCAACTGCCAACCAATTGGTCGCCCGCATCCGCAACATCGCCGAACATGCCGTGGTGCCGGACGATAAAGACGATTTCAAAAACGCCCGCACCACATTCACGAACCCTTTAACACGGGCCTTCATCGCCCCTTATTGGGTCAATTATCATGTGGAACATCACCTGTTTGTCTATGTGCCCTGCTATAACCTGCCCCGCGCGCACCAGATTTTGCAGCAAAAAGGCCTGACTGAGCGTATGGAGATGAAACCAGGGTATCTCAGCGTATTAAAAGCCGCCACACAGGGTTAAAATGCGGCCCGAACGCCAAAGCTTAATAAGCGGGGTTGCGCATATGTGATAATGCCCGCACCTGATATCGCCGACTGGATATCTGCATCAAAGGCATTTTCAACAGCCCCATAAAGGCTGAGCTGCTGCGACCATGCCCAGTTCACATAAGCATTCGCACTGATATAGGCATCAAGAACCCGGCTGTTGAGGTCGTCTTCATATTGACCGGAAGACAAGCGCAGTTCACCACCCGCTGTCCACACGCCGCCAGCATCATAATCAAGCGCGATATTGCCACGGTGCAGGGGGGATTGCGCCAGACGCTTGCCCGTCAATGCCTCCTGACCCACATTTACGCCTGTGACCCGCGCCCGCGACCAGATATAAGCCGCCCGCAGATGAATTGCCTCTGTCAGTTTTCCGCTGAATCCCAGTTCAACCCCATCGGCGACGATATGGCCGATATTCTGGCGTTGGCGCAGACTGCCCGCCGCTGGCACAAAACCGGTTGGCGGGAAAAAGCCGGGGCCAAGCGCCAGCGTCACATTGCCCACACCGTCATTCAGCCAGTTCCGAAAATAGGTCAGACGCGCCGTGCCGCCCATTATTTCTGTATCCACACCAACGTCCAGACCAATCAACTGTTCGGGCCTTAACAGGGGGTTGGCCTCGGTGATGTCATTGCCGACGCGAAAAGGGCGATAAAATTCATTGATCGTGGGCAGTCGAAAGCCAGAATAAAGCGCCGCGCGCATCTGACTATTCTCGCTCATATCCATCCGACCAGACAGCCGCCCATTGACCATACTGCCCGTTGTGTCGACGATGGTATCTTGGCGCACAATGCCACTTGTTTCTGTGTTGGTCTCAACGCGCTGGCCATTCTTTGCCGACCAATGATCAACGCGCACCATGGCGGACAGGCTGTATCCCTCGCCTGATTTCGTCAGTTCGCCATGCACACCCACTAAAGCCTGTTGCCCACCCGCCAAACGCGCGCGGGTAAAGCCAGCGCCCAGATTGCGAAACCGCTCATGAGTTTCGCCCTTGCTACCGCGGACATCAAACCCAAACTGTAAATCCAGATCATCCCCCAGTGGCGCTTCGACAAGGCCATTGGCCCCCCACGACGTGGACGGCACCGCATATTGGTCCAGCACCTGCCGCTCTTGCTTTCGCTGATCCAGGGCAATGGCAAAGGCATTGGCAAAGTCTTGTTCTCGGTAATAGCCATTCAACTGCCAGCCAGCCCTTGCATCTACGCTGTGGGTGATACTGGCGTTTAGGCCCTTGCTTTCGGTGTGGTTGGCCGCCAATGACAGGCCATTGACCCGCGCTTCGTCAAAATACTGTGCGCCCAAGGCCAATTTGGTCTTGCTGGAAACATCAGCGGTTAAGCGTGCACCAATGCTGGTGGTCTGTCTGGCGGCAGGAACATCAACCGGACCGCGCTGGGCCTGATCGAGAAGATAAAACCCGTCGCTATCATCAAATCTTCCGTAAAGCGACAGACTGTACCCATCGCCCACCACATCACCAGCCCCCGCCAAGGAACGCGTTCCATAGTTACCACCTGTCATGCGCACCCGCGCACCCGTTGCGATCGGCGTGCGTGATGTCATGGCGATAACCCCCGAAATCGCCTGATTACCCCATGACCCCGCCCCGCCGCCATGGGTGATAGTCACATCGCCTAGGCTCTGTTCCGGCACCGCCTGCCAATAGACCCAGCCGCCAAAGCCATCATTCAAGGGAATTCCATCAAGCATCACCAAAGCCCGCCCCGCGCCATTTGGGCCAACGCCGCGCAAGGTCATACCCTGCGTGGTCGGATGGGCAGACAAGCTGGACGCCCGGCGGAACAAACCAATGGCAGGGTCGCGGCCAATCAATTCATCCAAAGATTGATGATAGCCCATGCCCAGATTGCCGGGGCCAATGCGCGTCACATGTAGTTCAGCGTGACTGCGCCCGACCCGTTGTTCGGTGATGGTGACTTCTTCAATAGGTGGCACTTCGACAGGGGATTGAGCGCTACTGGCTGAAACAAATGCGACAAAACTAGTTGCCGCGCATCCGGGCAGCCATAACATCATCAATGGAGACTTCATTCTTAATACTTCCAAATTCGCTGCGCACGAAACTGAGAACAGAGGCAAGCTCATCATCGCTCAGCTGCTTAAAGCCCGGCATGGGTGTCGAAAAATCAGACTGCCAATCCTTGATATTGCCCGTCCCCGTCATCACAAGCCACGCCAGATATTCAGCGTCGCCGTCAACAATGTTTGATTCGACCAGTGGCGCGGCCATAAAGGGTATGCCCCAGCCATCGGACTGGTGGCAAGTTTCGCAATTGTTTTTATAGAGTTTCGCACCGTCTAGGGCGTGTGCGGCACTGGGAAGCCCCAGCGCCAACACAATGCCAACAAGAGCCTTATTTACCCACATATTGTACGCGCCATACGCGGCCCTTCATGCTGTCCGCAATGAAAAGTGCGCCGTCCCGCGCCTGCGCGAGACCCATGGGGCGAAAACGTGCCTGACGCGGGTTTGCCAAAACGTCAACGCCCTTATAGCCATCGGAAAAGACGCTCATTTCACCCGCACTGCCATCGTCATTCATCGGGAAGGCGACAATTTTATAACCCTCTTGCGGCAGTGGTGCCCGGTTCCATGACCCATGAAATGCGATCAGCGCAGCACCCTTCATATGCGATCCAAGACCATCGCCCTCGACAAAAATCAGGTCATTTGGTGCCCAATGGCCGCCAGTGACACCAACGGGGGTCGCAAAATCCCCCTCTGCCAACATTTTACCGTCCCCGCCATATTCCGGGCCCTGCATCCGTGCGCCCTGTTTATGATCCCAATAGGTATAAGGCCAGCCATGGTTGGAGCCTTGTGCGGCGCGGTGGAACTCTTCCGCAGGCAGTTCGGCACTGTCTTCGTCTGTATAATAATCCGGCCAGAAAGCGGACAGTTGATCGCGACCATGCTGGGCAAAATAAAGCGCATTCTGGCTATGATTCCAATCTAGGGCGACCGCGTTGCGGATGCCTGTTGCGTAACGCGCACTGCCATCAAATACCTGATCGGTTGCATCCGCATTAAATTTCCAAATGCCTGCGCCCACGTCCAGAATGGGGCACGGCATCATGCCGGGGCTGCCTGCTGTGCGCATTTCCTGCTGACAGGCATTGGCATCAGCACCAACATTCACATAGATGTTACCGTCATCATCAAAGGTGAAGGGCTTAACAGCATGCTGACGCTGTTCAGGAAAGCCGGAAACAACCGTTTCCATAGCGCCCGAAGGGATCAACTCGTCGCCGTTAAATTTGAACCGCACCACCGCGGTGTCGGTGCCAAAATACAAATAGTCACCGCGAACCTCGATCCCGGTGCCGATCACATCGCCAAAATATTGAACATCATCCGCATGGCCATCGCCATCATTATCCCGCAGGGCGACAATGCCCTTGTCTTCATGCGCCCGGCGCAGAGCCACATAAACCGCGCCATCGTCACGGGTTGTGATATGGCGCGCAAACCCAAGGTTATCTGCGTATATCGTTGCAACATAACCCTCTGGCAGGGTCATGCCGAGATCCGCATCAGACTGCATGACCATGGAACTATGGCTGGCATCCTCTTGCTTGACCTGATCACCTGTCCCATCACATGCTGCAAGCAGGCCCAAGGCACTCACGCTTGCCAAGCAGGTCGCTAATTTCCTGTAATCCATATCCCATCCCTCGTTTTTCTAGGTCTCACCCATTGTTCTTGGTATTGTTCGTCAAGAAATATGCCCCTCCCCCCCATGACTGACAAGTCGTATTTCTATAAACTTGCCTTTCATATTCTGTTCGCTACCATGCGCCACCAGAAAACCTTAATGAAGAAGAGCCATGTTTAATCTTAAAAATCCAGATACCATTGACCTCTTGCTGTCTCGTCGTTCGGAGAAATCCAGACGGATGACACCCCCCGGCCCCACCCCCAAGGAATTAGAAAAAATTCTGCGCTGCGGCATGCGTGTGCCGGATCATGGCAAGCTGGCCCCGTGGCGCTTCATCGTTGTGGCGGGTACGGCCCAAGATAAATTGTCCGGCATCATGGCAGACGCCTATGTGGCGGAAGGCGGGGAAGAGGGCAGTGCCAAGCACACTGCATTGTTGGACTTTCCAAAGCAGGCGCCATTGATGCTCGCCGTTGTCTCGAAACCTGACCCCAGCCATAAAGTTCCTGTGTGGGAACAGCATCTTTCGGTCGGTGCAGCCTGCCAGAATATATTGGTGGCTAGCCATGCCTTGGGGTATGCGGGACAGTGGCTCACCGGGGATGGGGCTTATTTAACAGGGGTAAAAGAGGCTTTTCAACTGGGCACAGACGACCGCATCGCCGGATTCTTATTCATCGGGTCCAGCAACAATCAAATGTCCGAGCGACCGCGCCCGGACTTTGATCAGATTGTCAGCTTTTTCGATTAATTAGCAGCACTTATTGAATGCATCGAGCGTTGCTTCGAACGGCAATAAAATAGACGCGTGCCGCGATGTGATATCCCGCGCTGGCTCAAAGATGCTAAAAACCTCCCAATCGCCTTCGGGCATGGGGTCTTCGGACTTTAACATATGCTCAACCGCGTCTTTCATGGCCAGCACGTCCTCCTTGGTCATGCCCACAATAAGCTTGCCAAACAAGGCGCAGGCCGCTTGCGACAGGGCACAGGCTTTTAAGTCCTGCGAAAAGTCGGCAATCCGACCGTCTTCAAGTTTCATGTCCACAGTGACGCGACTGCCGCAGATACGGCTGGTTTTTGTGCCGGTGACATCTGGTTCTTGCAGACGGCCTTCGTGTGGAATATTGGCCGCCAAGCGCAAAATTTCTTTATTATACAACTCGGGTGTCATTCATGCTTCCCCAAAAAATTCGTGACCCTATAGCTTGAATTTATACCCAATCGAGCCATATATACCAACGGAATAAACGATCAATGGGCCAGTCATATTTGTGACAAAATGGAATTGGTTTCAACAGTAATTATATGGCCAGCTTGACGAATTAAGGTTTATTTCGCTAAATAGAACCGTTCAGTCGTGATTTGTTACGTTTTGCTTCAAGTGTGAAGGGCTGGGCCTCCGATGTGAAAGAGTATTTAGACTTGGTCTGCCAATTGGCATAGGCCCGGCGTCTATTGACCTCAGATTAAGAGCGATTACGCCCAAACGACCGATAGGATATAAAATGGATGCCATCGTCAAACACCAGCAGCAGACCGCAGATCAAGCCGGAAAAAAGGTCGAAAATCAAGCTGACGATCACACCAAAGATCGCCCAAGCCGCGAGGACGCGGAGGCTGCGGTACGCACATTGATCAAATGGGCTGGCGATGATCCAACGCGCGAAGGCCTGATTGACACGCCACGCCGCGTGGCCAAAGCATTTGGTGAGTATTTCTCTGGCTATGGCGCTGATCCCGCGGGGGTCTTATCGCGGACCTTTGAAGAGGTAGAAAGCTATGACGATATTGTCATCGTCCGCGATATTGACGTGACCAGCCACTGCGAACATCACATGGTTCCGGTGATTGGCCGTGCCCATGTCGCCTATTTGCCCGATGGAAAGGTTGTTGGTCTTTCGAAATTGGCGCGACTAGTTGATATTTATGCGCGCCGCCTGCAAACGCAAGAAACCATGACCGCGCAAATTGCTGATGCACTGGAAAGCGTCTTAAAGCCCAAGGGGGTGGCTATCATGGTGGATGCCGTGCATCACTGTATGACCATGCGCGGGGTGAAGAATAAATGTGCATCGACCATCACCACGCAGTTTCGTGGGGCATTTCGCGATGATGCTCGGCTGGAACAACGCTTTTTGGCCAGCATTAACGCATCAAAATAAGCATTCCCCTCTGATTCTAGGCGTTTTGTATGATCCAAGAATTTCTGCGCCATTTGCTGACCGCCGCCCCCGAGCACATTAAAAAAATGGGCTATTTAGCGGAAAGCATCGCCATAGACGCGCGACAGGCCCGCTGTAAGGCCGCATGGACGCCGCATCTAGAAACCACCAAGGATACCATCGCTGATGAATGTGCGCGTCTTGGCAGCCTTGATACCATTAATGTTTATGGCGCGGGCGGCCTTTACGATGTGCCGTTGGAACGATTGAACCTACATGCGGCAACAGTGAACCTCACCGATATCGTTGTCCTGAAACGGGCGAGAAAATTGACCCAAGGGTTGGATCACCTGCGTTTGGTTGAACACGACATCACAGAATATGCAAAACCCTTCTATGAATTCTTGACCTCATCCAATTCCCGGCTGCCGGACGTGCCGATGCACCCTGACCTTTCGCTCGGCTATAAGCCTGATTTGGCCATCTCGCTGAATCTGATCAGCCAATTGGCGATTCCATTTTATGGCTCCTGTGAGAAATACGGAAAAACCTGTAAGCCTGAAAAGTTGCATCGGCTTTTGGCGACCGCGCATCTAAACGGCCTCAAGGCACTTGGCTGCCCCGTTTTAATCATTGCTGATATCGAACGCGTCTATGAGGAAAACGGCCAAGAGATTGACCGCGAACCCGCCCTGCCCCCAGACCTACTAGACATGCCCTATAAAAGTTGGTGGTGGGATATCGCGCCAAAGGGTGAAGCCAATCGCACGATTAATATTCGTCACCATGTTGGAGCATGGCGATTATAGGTGTATAGTCCTCCATCAACAAAGTAGAGGGCCATGACGCTAGAAATCATTCAAATTCCAGTTCTTCAGGACAATTATATATATCTGCTGCATGCCAGTGAAAGCGGCGAAAGCGCCGTTGTGGACCCGGCGCTGGCGGCTCCGGTTTTGGACGAGTTGACAAAGCGCGGCTGGTCGCTTGATCTGATCCTGAACACCCATCACCACCATGACCATGTGGGGGGGAATCTGGAACTGAAGGCCGAAACTGGCTGCCATATTGTTGGTGCCGCCATTGACGCCGCCCGCATCCCCGGTATTGATATTCAGGTCGGGGAAGAAGACGACATCATGCTGGGCGAACATAAGGCGCGGATTTTTGATGTTCCCGGGCACACCCGCGGACATATTGCCTATTGGTTTTCAACCGATGACGCGCTCTTTTGTGGCGATACCTTATTTGCTCTGGGCTGTGGGCGCCTGTTTGAGGGCTCGCCAGAGGACATGTGGCACTCGCTATCGAAACTACGGGCGCTTCCCGATGAGACACGCATCTATTGCGCCCATGAATATACCCAAGCCAATGGTGACTTTGCCCTCAGTATCGAACCAAATAATGCCGACCTCAATGCGCGCATGGATGAGGTGATTGCACGCCGTGAAGCGGGCAAGCCCACCGTGCCGTCAACGCTGGCACAGGAAAAGGCCACAAACCCATTTTTACGCGCTGACGCCGCGGCTCTATTGGCCAGCGCAGGACTGATCGGTAAAGACCCGATCACCGCCTTTGCCGCTATTCGTCGCGCCAAGGATAATTTCTAGATTTCGAAACCCTAAATTCAGGTCATGACACCGGAGAGAAAACATGAGCGAGAAAACAAACCTCTATAAAAATATAGGCATATTGGTTGTGCTGGCGGTTGGCCTTGGCGCGATCGTCTGGAGCAATCAACAGCATATGAAGGAAAGCAATAACGAAATGAAAGACCCCTATATCTGGCTGGAAGACGTTGAAGGCGAACGTGCCTTGGCGTGGGTCGAAGAACAAAACGCCCGCACACTGCCGATTCTTGAAGGGGACTCGCGCTATAGTGAAATACTTGAAGAAGCGGCAGATATTTTCAATGCCTCTGACCGTATTCCCTATGCCTCCATCAAGGATGGCTATGCTTATAATTTCTGGCAGGATGAAACCAATGTGCGCGGGCTGATGCGCCGGGCAACCTTAGCCAGTTATCAAACGGACGCCCCAGAATGGGAAACTGTTTTTGATCTGGACGCCATTGCCACAGCCGAGCAGGAAAACTGGGTTTATAAAGGCCGAGACTGCCTTGGCACCCGTTGTCTTTTACGCCTGTCTCGTGGCGGCGGGGATGCGGTTGTTGTGCGCGAAGTTGATCTGACAACCAAGGACTTTGTTGTTGGCGGATTTGAATTGAGCGAGGCCAAACTGTCCGCAGCATGGGTCGATACAGACACCCTGATTGTGGGGTCTGATTTCGGTGATGGTAGCGTGACAACATCTGGGTATGCCCGCACAATCCGCATTTGGAAACGCGGCACCAACATTGCCGACGCGCCGCAGATTTTCGAGATTCCAGAGGCGGAAATGGGCGTTTTCGCCAGCTATGAAATCCGCCCCGAAGGCCACTATACCTTCATCAACCAAGTCCCGAAATTCTTCACCGGCCACACTTGGCATGTTGCGGATGACGGCACCAGCACCAAACTGCCTTTCCCAGAAGATGCAGACTATCGCGGCATGTTCAAGGGTTATGCTATGGCGATGATGCGCACCGATTGGGTGGTTGATGGGGCGACCTTCCCTGCTGGCTCGCTCATCGGTATCAGCTTGCCGCATGTCATTGCCACGGGGGATACTGGCACCATCGAAACCATTTACGCCCCCCGCGAAGGCGAGACCATCGAAGGCGTTTCGACCACCAAGGATAATGTCTATGTGAGCATTTTGAACAACGTCACTGGCTCATTGAAAGCGCTCGCCCATTCTGGGGGCGGTTGGATGGTTCGGAACGTCAGCCTGCCAGAAAATGGCTCATTACGGATCGTTGACGCGGATGACCATTCCAATGTGGCCTTTGTGAATTATGAAAGCTTCCTAACGCCCGACAGCCTGTATGTTCTGGACGGTGCGGCCGCACCACGGTTAATCAAGTCCTTGCCCGCACGCTTTGACGCCACCGGCCTTGTGACGGAACAAAAATGGGCCACATCAGCCGATGGGACGCAGATCCCCTATTTTATCGTCCACGCCAACGATATGCCCATGGATGGCACCACCCCAACGCTGCTGTATGGATATGGCGGGTTTGAGGTGTCTCTTGATCCCAGCTATGTTGACCCACCCGCCCTTTCATGGTTGAAACGCGGCGGTGCATATGCGGTTGCTAACATCCGCGGCGGCGGAGAATTTGGCCCCAAATGGCATCAAGCGGCGCTGCTTGAAAATCGCCAACGGGCCTATGATGACTTTATCGCCGTGTCCGAAGACCTGATCGCAACCGGTGTGACGACCCCGCGGCGGCTTGGCATCCGGGGCGGCTCCAACGGTGGGCTGCTGATGGGGGCGATGTTCACCCAACGGCCAGAGCTTTATAATGCCGTCATCACTGCGGTGCCGCTGCTGGATATGCTGCGCTATCACAAACTGCTCGCAGGGGCCAGTTGGATGGCCGAATATGGCAACCCCGACATTGCCGAACAGCGGGCTTATATAGAAGCCTATTCGCCCTATCAGAACGTCAATGCGAAAACCCAGTATCCCGAGATTTTCTTCTATACCTCGACCAAGGATGACCGGGTGCATCCGGGGCATGCGCGTAAAATGGTGGCGAAAATGATGGACCAAGGTCATAGCGTGCTTTACTTCGAAAATACCGAAGGCGGTCACGCCGCAGCCGCCAATCAGATGCAACGAGCGCGATCGGCTGCTTTGCAGACGATTTACCTGATGCAAAAACTGATGGACAACTAAACGGTTCGAAAAGAACGTAAAAAAGGCGGAGAACATTCTCCGCCTTTTTTTATATCTGATGTGATCTAGACTTTATTCTACATCTTCTTCTGACGCAGCGTCTTCGCCAAGGCGCGGCGTATCATAGGCCTTTGCGAAAAACAACGCGTTCAAGAACAGCTTATTGGTGCCATACCAATAGGCGCGGAAGTTTGGATTGTCGGCAAATAGGACCACGGCACCGCGCCCCTTTCGCTCGGCAATCACCGCTGGTGTCCCGGCGATATCGCGGCGTTTATCTTCTGCGGCAAAGCCCGACAGGCGCGGCTCCTCCTTATGATATTCAGCAACAACGGCCATTGGGTTCTTCGGCCGTTCCAGCGTATGCGTACCGGACTTGTGCATGGCGACACCACGGCGAACATAACCAAAGCCCAGCGGGTGAGAGGTATCCAAGTCAGCGCCAAAAATCGCGCCGCCAATCACTTCTTGGGCTTCCATATCCGCTTTATCCGCATAATTTGCCCGCGCTGGGTTAGCAACGTCCTCTTTTTTGTCGGCTTTGCGGCCCAGGAATTTCTCTTGCGCCCAAACCGAAGCATTGCGTTCCGCAATGACCACGCCGCCAGCACGCACCCAATCACTGATCTTTTCAATCACTTCATCACTCAGGTCCCCGTACCCACCGCCGGGGAAAATAATGTGGGTATAGCGATCCAAGTCGGCATTTTTCAGTACGAATTTGTCGTTCATGCTCACCGGGACACGCATGCGGTAATCCAGCAGATGCCAAATTTCACCAGCGTCATAGGATGACACACCATTCCCCACCACAATCAGCGGACGCGGGGTGGTCAGCGGACGCACATTATCACTGCCCATCTGCGGACCATTCACCGTCCAGCCAGAGGTCACGGCATGAACCTCAATACCGTCTTCGGTCGCAACCTTGGACATAACTTCATAGATTTCATCGCGGCTGAGGTCTTGATGCTCAAAATGCACATAAATGGTGCCAGGTGCGGCCTCGACCTGACCACGGGTGGTGTCCACCGTTGCGGCGCGGGTCATCACGCGGGCCTTAATACCCGCGTCCAGCACCCGGTAAAGGGCTTTAGGTGAATAATACGGCCCCCACGAGAATATATAGCCATAGCTGGCTTCATCAGGCGCTGCGGCGGATGAGAAGTCAGGGCCATCAATCTGCGCCCCCAAAAGATTGGCCCGGTAAGCACGGGCTGACACCGGGGCATCCTGCAGGTTAAAGGCAAGCGGCATGGTCCAAGTGGAGACATCATAGAAGGTCTCGTTCTCAAATTCGAACACACGCTCAAACAAAGCACTGGCCAAGGTATATTGCGACTGGTCCAGCGGCACGATATAGGCATCACCACCGGCAAATTTTATGTCATCAATTGTGATATCACGGGCCAACGCGTGCACACGAATTTTGTGATAACTGAGCATATCAATGAATAGCTGCTCGCGTGTGGCGTCTTCTGGCGCGGCAAAGACATAGGCTTTTACGTCGGCCTTACGCGCTTGTTCCCGGGCACCATCATAAAATGCGCGCTGATAGGCATGCAGGGCGGGACGCATTTCAACCGCCGCTTCAACTGATGCGATGGAGGTACGGAAATGTTTGCGCACATTGCCCCGATAGGTATGAAGATAGCCGGCATCACTTACAACTTCGCCACCCATACCTTGGGCTGCCTCATAAAGGATACCGACACCCCCGTGCAGCATGGGAAAAGTTGAGCCCTTGCCGATATAGAAATTGTCATAGCCTTCTTCGTTAAAATACAGCCAGCCTTCACTGTCGAGAAAATTCGACGAGAAGCGCGCATATTGTTCGACCAAATCACGGCCCTCTTGGGGGATTGACGGATAGTAACGCGTGGGGTCACCCGGCGCGAAATAGTAAGACCGTTGGCGGCCCATTTCATGATAATCCACCGACAGGTTGGGGCGCCATTCGTGCCATTTTTTCATCCACGCGCGCGGTTCCGGCTGGGTGACCGGCAACCATTGACGGTTCAAATCAAACCAATAATGGTTGGTCCGTGGACCGGGGAACTGAAAGTTTTTCACGCGGTCTTGGTCGTTGTTATTGCGCGCATATGACCAACCTTGGTCGCGCCATGCGATGCGGCGACTGTGACCATCTGGATTAAAGACAGCAGTCAACAAAATCACAGAGTTTTTGAGCTGATGCTCAATTTCAGCGCCTTGGGCAGAAGCCAAATGATAGAGCGTGGGCAGCGCCGCATCCATGCCGGATTCCTCAACACCGTGCACGCCGTAATTCAACCATGTTACCGCGGGCAAGTCGTCAGAGGCATCCCCACCTTCGGTGCGGGCCCACTGTGCGGCTTTAATCTCGCTAAGACGTGCGTGATTTTCTGGCGAAGTCACGACCGCAAACATGATCGGGCGACGTTCATGGGTATAGCCGATAATCTCAACACTCACCCGGTCCGACATCTCGCCAATCATCTGGTAATATTCGACCAGCTTGTGATAACGCACGGGGCTATCGCCAATGCGGTGTCCCAAAAAATCTTCTGGTGCGGGGATCGACGCGTCATATTCAACGCCTTCGATGGTCAGGTCATCGGGCATCGCCGCCCAGCCTGAAATCGGCATAAATATGATCACGGCTAGGGCCAAGGCCCCCATCAAATAGTCTCTCATCCGCACGTTCCCTCTCCCCTCAATGATTATGAATAGAATTATTATTGTCGCTTTTCAGCGTTATGTTCGCGTTCGCAAGATGCTTTCCACCAACGGAATATGATCCGCTCGGTCCACATCAATGGAGGCTTCGGCGTCGAGGATAACAGGCGCAATCCGCGCGTCAACGACATTTGAAACACGCTCCAGCGCCCCAAATAAATCGAGTTTACCGAGCAATACCTTCAACAGTGTTGCAATCCCAAAGGCGGCCACCATCCGCAGCGCCTTTTTGCGCGACGCTTCAATTCCGGTCCAGAACTGAACAGCCGCCAAGGCCTGAGGAGACTTCAAAAGAAATAGATTGCACCCAGAAAAACCCTCGCCCTTAAGATTGACGAATGTTCGCTTCATCTTTGGGTATGCATGGGCAATATCTGATTTTTGCGCAAGCCCCACCGCCACGTCACAGTCCAGTTCATCCGCCGCCGCCAGAAAAAGGCCAAGGCGCGCGCCCGTGAGCAGCGGGTTATCGGCTGTTACAATTAAAACAGGGTATTCTGAGCTGTCATTGGCTTGGGCAACCATAACACTTGATGCTGGCGACGTGCCGCCTTCGCACCAACGGACAGCCCCGCCCACGGCAGATGCCGTAATGCCGCACTGAATTTCATCCACATTATTAGCAACAATGGTGACCGTGCCAATCATTGGGCACTCTGCCAACACCCCTAAAACACGTGCAATCATCTGTTGTCCGCCAACGCCTGCAAGCGCCTTACGCGTAGCGCCTGTGGCCCGCGCCACGGGGTCATCTGGGCCGCGATCCCCCGCCAACAGAAGGCAATTATATTTGGGACTATGCGCCATCCAGCTCCCTATTAGCTACGAAAAAGCGCCGGCACTTCGTCTGCCCTTGGTCGCTGATAAGCAGGCAGGTCCTCGATAATGTCTTCGGCGCGTTCAACATGCACACGTGACAGTGCTGTGCTTCCTTCGTCATGGGTCAGTTGGGCCAACAACATATAAACGTCCGCACCAGCCCGGTCATCCTTGGCGCGGGCCGCTAATTGATCAAGCTTTTCGCGCGCCTCAGGCGCATTTCCGTCCGCTAAATCACAGCGAACGTCCATCACATCAATAGACATTTGGTTTTTATGATGCTGCCGCAGAACCTCGATAGAGGCCCGCGCCGCCGCCACATCCCCCATGCGTAAACACACTGTACAATAATCAAGCCGCTCATCCAGCAAAGCAGGTGCGAAGGAAAATAGATGGTTAAAGGCGTCATAAGCGTCTTGATTGCGGTCTGCACGCGCCAAGACCGTGGCCTTAAGCGCCAATGCAGGCGGCAAATCCGGGAACGTGGCCAGCAATTGATCGGCGAGCATAATAGCCTCGTCAAACTGACCAAGTTCCATCATGGCAATCCCCCGACTGACCAAGGCCTGTTGATGGCCCGGCTGCAACCCCAGCGCCTTATCGCAATATTCAAGTTGCTGTTCAAGGCGGCCAAGGCGGCCAGCGACGATGCCATATTCCACCATCACATCCGGCACATTAGGGAATTTTCCAACCGCCTTCGCCAACACGGTTTGCGCGTCTTCCAATTCATCCTGCCACTTATAAACCCGGCCCATGGTCAATACTGCTGAGACATTATCAGGCTCGCTAGACAAGACATCCCGTAGCAAGTTTAGGGACGTGCCATAATTCGCTTCCCGCGCCATGAGGATAGCCAGCTTCAACTTCGCATCCACCAGTCCCGGCGCTAAGTCCAGCGCCTCTCGGAAGCAGGCCTTGGCAGGCTCAAACTCACCAAACGCATAATGCAAGGTGCCCAAAAGCGAATGTGCGCGGGCATAGACGCCGTCTTCCTCCGGCCCTTGTGACACGCGCGGTTGATTATCAATGACTGCAACATAGCAATCGCGGGCGGCCGCTAAACGGCCAGCATTTTGATGATCAATGCCTTGCTTGATCTGATCGACAACAGCTTGAAGTTCCATCTTTCTCTTTCTATTCGTCTTCTGACTAATATGTATCTTGCGCCATAGGTCAGGTGACCGCGTTGCGATGGCTATATTTTTCATCCCGCCAAACGCCACTGTCCATAATACCTTCCAGAGCCTCGACCGCTCGGTATATATCTTCATAGCTCAGATATAAAGGCGTAAAGCCAAATCGCATGATGTTGGGGGCACGAAAGTCGCCGATCACGCCGCGTTCTATCAACGCCTGCACAATTGCATAACCATCCGCTGAGGCGAATGAAACCTGACTGCCGCGCAAACGCCCTTCGCGCGGTGAGACCAGCGTGAACCCATGCCCCGCCAATCGCGCCTCGACCAATTCTATAAACATATCCCCCATCGCCATAGACTTGGCCCGCACGTCCAGCATATCAACATCGCCAAATACCTTTAAGGCTTCGTCTAGGATGCTGAGGCCAAGCACCACAGGTGTACCACACAGGTTTCGCGCAACGCCGGGTGCTGGCGTATAGTCTTCGCCAAAATCGAATGGCTTGGCATGACCCATCCAGCCAGACAATGGCGGCTGAATTTGGTTTTGGTGCTGCGGCGCGACATACAGAAATGCTGGCGCCCCGGGACCGCCATTTAGATATTTATAACCACAGCCCACTGCAAAATCAGCGCCTGTTGCAGTCATATCCACGGGCAGTGCACCCGCGCTATGGGCCAAGTCCCAGACCACCAGTGCCCCAACCTCGTGCGCCTTAGCGGTTACGGCCGCCATGTCATGAAATGTGCCCGTGCGAAAGTCCACATGGGTCAGGCATAAAACCGCCGTATCCTGATCCAGGGCATCCAAGACATGTTCGCTGCCCGGTCCTGAACGAGTAAGTTTTTCGACGGTGGTACCCGCGCCCAACAAATCGCTGATGCCCTGCAGGACATAAATATCGGTGGGGAAGTTACCTGTTTCTGTCAGGATTTTACTGCGCCCTGGGCGCAATCGCCGCGCCGCCACCACCATTTTAAAGAGGTTCACCGATGTGCTATCCGCCGCGACAACACTTCCCGGGGCGGCACCGATCAATCGCGCGATCCGCGCGCCCACACAACTGGGTAAGGACATCCAGTTCGCATCATTCCAACTGCGAATCAGGCCCTTGCCCCATTCATCTTGTACGACCCGCTGCACCCGGTCCGGCACCGATGTGGGCAGAACCCCCAATGAATTGCCGTCCAGATAAATTACCCCCTCAGGTATTTCGAAAAATGCCCTCTTTGGTGCGAGCGGGTCATGGGCATCAAGCTTGCGGGCTTTATCGATGGTCCAGTGAGTCATGCGTTCATTCCTCTAGTCCAATTCTCTTAACACGGCGCGCACAGGACTGGCGTCCCCGCCTTCAATTTTAAGCGGCAGAGCAATCAGTTCATATTCGCCGGGTGCTACATGATCCAAAACCAGCCCCTCGAGGATAGCCATTTGATTGGCCAAAACAGCCTTATGGGCATCCAGGGTCTTTGACTGTTCTGGATCGATAGAAGGCGTATCTATGCCAACAAGGTGGCCGCCGCGTGCAGCGATCAGGTTAATCATATCCGGGTGAATGGCCGTAAATCTGCTGTCCCACCCATCATGCGGAAAAGCATCATAGGTGCGAAACAAAACCCGCTGCGCCCCCTGCGGCAATTCAATGGTTTGTGGGCTGATCAAAGGTCCGCAACCACGCACATCAAGCACATGGCACGGCCCCACATAACGCGCCAGATTCACGGCATCGATCGTGTTGCCATCCTTGCCATAATGATAAGGCGCGTCGGCGTGGGTGCCTGTATGATTGGACATGGCCACATTGCCCACATTCACCGGGCAATCGCCTTCCATCACCCAGTTCGAATGAAACTCATAAGCTTTATCGCCGGGCCAAACAGGAATGCCGGGGCGAAGGGATTGCGAAATGTCTATAATGCGGCTCATCAGCAATTCTCATCAGGCTTTGTACATGAAGATGCTGCCTAAAGCTCCGTGCGGACAGTCATCAATTCAGGGAATAATTTCGCCGACAGACCTTGCGCCAAATAAGGCAAGCCCGAAGACCCGCCAGTCCCCATTTTATTACCTATAATCCGCTCAACCGTTTTTAAATGATGGTATCGCCACATCTGGAAATTATGTTCAAAATCCATCAGTTTTTCGGCCAGCTCATACAAATCCCAATGGTTTTCAGTATCAGAATAAACCACATGCCACGCCGCCCGAACGCTGTCATTTTCCACATAGGGCGCGTCATAGGCACGGTTGAGCACAGCTTGGTCAATGGCAAAACCGCGACGCGCCAATAAGGCAATCACAACATCATAAAGACTAGGCGCCTTAAGGGCATCTTGCAGCCGCCGATAATTATCCGGCTTGCCTTCATGCACTTTCGCCAGTTCAGGGACCTTGTTACCGATTTTATATTCCAACAGCCGAAACTGTACTGATTGAAAACCCGAAGATCGGCCCAAGCTATCGCGAAACTTCAGGTAATCTGCGGGCGTCATCGTCGTCAATACATCCCAAGCGCCGATCATTTGCGTATGAATGCGCGCCACGCGCGAAAACATTTTAAAGCTGGGCTTTAATTCGTCCTCACTTATGTGCTTGACCGCAGCATCAAGTTCATGATGAACAAGCTTCATCCACAGCTCCATCACATGATGGATGATAATAAAAAGCATTTCATCATGCTCACTGGAAATCGGTTTTTGTGCACCCAGAACATCGTCCAGCTTTAAATACTGCGCATAGTCCATATCCATATCCCAATGGATGGATTCGCCGGACAGGTCCAGTTTTCCGGTGTTTTTATCCTGTGCCATTTACCGCTCCCAATAGAGTGTAGATCAACGAAATCATGATTGACGTACAAAAACGGTTTCCCAGTCCCATGTCAATGTTATTTGGCCGCTGTTCCTGTTTGATCCCAGCTCCGCAGAGGCTCATAGGAGAACCATCACTACTCGCCCTTGACTAAACCGAAATACGGCCTATTTCTATCTATAGGAGTTAACACTCTCAGTCAGCGCGATTTCCGGGCAAAAACTCCCGAATGAGTAGTTGATTTACTGCGCCTGCTCACGTTAAATGATCACAAGTTTCAAGCAGGGAAACGAAAAAAACAAGAAAATAAATGGAGACCTAGAGTATGGTACACACAGTAAACCCAGTAGATAAAAACGTTGGGAAACGCCTTCGTCAGCGCAGGGTAGAGTTGGGCATGTCTCAGCAAGCCTTGGGCGAGGTTCTCGGATTGTCTTTCCAACAAATTCAAAAATATGAAAGCGGTGCCAATCGCATCGCGGCAAGTCGGTTATATGACATTTGTCGTTCGCTGGAAGTCGAGGTTAGCTTTTTCTTTGAAGGTATCGACGAAAACGATCCTGAAGGTTCAGCCGAACTGAGTGACGAAAACAAACTGATGACTGGTCGCGAAGCGTTGGAATTGCTGCGTTCCTATGTGGCGATTGATGACAGCAATGTCCGCCGAGCCATCCGCGCTTTCTTAGCATCTGTTGCCCATTCCAAGGACAATAACGACAGCTAAGATAGGATGTAAAGGTACGCATTTTGATACAATGTCGCACAGTTACAGGGAGCTTCACGCCCGAAATGTGTCCAGAAGAAGAGATGGATGATACCTCGCTTCTTCTGGAACGCCTTACCAGTGCTGACACGCCTCATGACATGAACCTCGCGTTAGCGGAATTTCTGCAAGTTATTGGCGTTGAGCGTTTCGCTTATGTGGCACCTAATCCGAGCACCAGCCTTCTTCGCACGTGGTATGTCACCAATTACGAAGAAGAATGGACCAGCCGCTATACTGAACAAAATTATTTGGCATGTGACCCACTTTACCAATTAGCACGATCCAGCCGGATGCCGATAAGCTATTCAGCTGACCAGTTGGGCAAGTCTGACAATAGAAAAGAAAAAGAAATTCTTTTTCTCGCCAATGATTTCGGTATGGGGAATTGGCTGGCCGCACCGATTCATGGACACAATGGCAAATTTGCCAGCCTGATTGCTGCATTCCCGTCTGAGCGCCGTTCGCTTGACACAACGGGCAAATACCTTTTTTTCCTCGGCGCTCTTTATTTTCATCATGCACTTTGGGCCAGGTTAGATGGCGATTCGCCAACGCATCAGCGTCCCTTAAGTTCCCAGCAAGTGGAAATTCTGGCGTGGGCCGCAGCGGGCAAATCAAAATGGGACATTTCCGATATCCTGACAAAGTCGCAAGACCTTATTCGACAAGAAGTCGCCGCCGCAGGACGTGCGCTTGGTACTTTCAACCTGACATCAACAATTGCCAAGGCTTATGCTCTTGGCTACCTGAAACGATAGCCTTCCACAGCTATTACGAAGTGTATTAGCATATCTATACACATTCTTAAGCGCACGATATGCTTGAACGATTGACCATGCCCCCCACGATTACAAGAGGAGTACCCAATGTCTTCAGGCTTTGATCCAATGGAAGTGCCTTCCGACCTTCCGCCAGAACTACACCTTAAAATGGCTTTGGACTTTCTTTACGTGCGCGCGAAAAAACTCAACATGCCCATGACATCTGCCATGATCGAAGCCGCATGCCTTTCGGCTATCCAAGAGCTGGGGCAATCGCCGGACCCAGTACATGATACCAAGAGCCCTTCCGCCCCGAAGACTTAGGTTTATTTTTGGTTTGGTTTGGCCACAAAAAAACGCTCCGGAGCATTCTGGAGCGTTGTTTTTTTGGGGTTTGTGATTGTTTTGCATTTAGCGAAGG
>Ga0209475_10001243_pt1 | contig 33866 bp, 21 predicted proteins | sample tdDd471_FD_187128 | JGI IMG/M metagenome (GOLD analysis project Ga0209475, IMG submission 187128) | Marine sediment microbial communities from the Atlantic coast under amendment with organic carbon and nitrate - tdDd47.1 (SPAdes)... | ecosystem: Environmental > Aquatic > Marine > Coastal >... | reverse complement strand
CAAGGGAGAACTGTTCCGCTTCAGCTCTTTGAAAAGCCCCAAGGTACAGATAGAACGGGACGAGCTTACCGACGAAATCAGCGAAAACGAAGCCGTGTTTTACGAGCGCATGGCCCTGGTTGAAACCGGCCTGCAGATGTTCGATAGCCTGCTGACCGCCTTTTTAAAGGTGCGGGTGGGCTCCGGCTGGGCGCAAAAGCTACAGGACATTCATGACTGGATGGGGTCAAAACGCTGAGGCGTCTTGACCGAAGCGGTATGATACCCTATAACATGAACTAATACTTCAGTGCATTACCGTAATAAAGGAGAGAGAGCATGAAACGGATTCTTCTGGCAGTGGGCATGTTGTGTATTATGGGCCTGATGGCAGCGCCCCAGGCGCAAGCCTCCACCACCGGCGTCAAGCTGGGCTTTAATGTGGCTTCGATATGGGGGGATGACACAGGCTTTGGTATGGGATTTGAAACCGAGCCCCGACTGGGACTGAACGCTGGAATATTTACTCAGTACGATTTCATGGAGTTCGTCGGCATCCAGACCGAACTACTATACACCCAAAAAGGCATAGTATTCAAGGACGTTGATGACACCTATATTAATATGGATTATATTGAAATCCCCATCATGGTCCGTGGTATGATTCCCATTGGTATCATTAAGCCCTTTATTTATGCTGGTGTGCATGTGTCCATTCTGGTCGTTGGCGATGCCAAGGTAGCAGGAGTGGATAAATTGGATTGGGAAGATTTTAATACCTTCGACTGGGGCTTGGTTTTTGGTGGTGGCGTGGACCTGACACTTGGGCCCATCGTGCTGCACACCGATCTGCGCTATACCCTGGGCATGCGCAGTGGCGACGCTGACCTTGACATCAAAAACGGTGTCTTCTTTATCGATGTCGGTGTTGGCTTCTAAGCAACACTCATATTTTTACGAAAAAAGCCTCCCGAAACCGGGAGGCTTTTTTATTTGAATCATACCGCTTCAAGCCATCAGGGGTTTGAGTAGGTCATCTCGCTGATGCCCTCGCCCTGCACATCGACTTCCTCGCCATCGACAACCAGGGTAAAGGAAAACTCGTTGCGCCAGGTAAAGCTCATGGGATCCACCACCTGTCGCACAATGCTGCGAATAATCGGCGGTAGCTTGTTCACAAAGGAATAGCGGCTCAACAACTTTTTCATTTTTACCCGGCCCTTTAAATGCACCCGCTTGCTTTTGGCTTCCAGTTCGTATTCCGTCACCGTCACATAGCGGGAGTATTTTTCATCAGGACCATAGGTAACAGGCTTAAGGCGATACCGGAAACTTTGCAGTATGGGCACGCCGTCCCGGGTGACCAACAGCCAGGGAATCCGCACCGACCCCTGCGCCGGAGGCGTCACAAACTCCGACAGCAGCACCGAATGCCGCTTGTCATACGCCCGAAGACGAATCCATCGCCGGGACTGATCAAAGGCAGGCACATCCATGGTGGAGTGATCGCCAAAGCCGATGCCCTTCACCTGTATGGTTTTGCCCCGCACCGTTACGGTGCCGCTGACATCCGCCCGGGGAGCCATCAGCAGAAAATCGTAGATGCCATCCTCGCCGTTGGGACCATACAACACCCGACCATCTTTGGGACGCCAGGGAGCCACCCGGTTTTTGAATTGCACATCAATGGCAAAGTTGTCGTCTTTACCCTTGATATGAAATCCCTTTTCATTGCCTGTCACAAAGTTGTTCTTGATGGACAGCAGAAAATCGCCGGAGCGGTTGTACTTCCATTCCCCGTAATCGGCTTTCTCCGCCAGGCCTGCGCCCTTGCCCTTTGCAGGGCTGTAGCTCATGGAAACCCCGGCCTTGAAATCGCCGATACCGAGATTGTTGATAACAAACTGAATATAGACCCGGGAGCCGTCATCAAACCAGCCGTTAAAGGAATAGGACTCAAGGTACCACTCCTTGCCGATAAACTTCGGCTGAAAATCCTTTACCGTGACGGGATTTCCGCGGCTTGCGTAGGGGCGTATTTCGTACTTGTCCTGTGCATGGGCAAAGGAACACCATACTGCAACAACCGCCACGACAACTGGCCCAAACAGCCTTGCGGGCCTCATGTATTACTCCGATTCAGTCAGTAATCGCCGCTTTAAAGGATTCCACAATCACCACCGGTGCGGGATCGTAGCCATACTTCAGCGCGAGGAAATAGGTTGTGAAATCGCCCAGATACAGCATGCGGAACAGTTTTTCCGCCATGCTGTCACCGGCAAACCAGGTTTCCAGCCACTGCACCTTGTACTCGTTGAACACGCCCTTCATGGCTTCAAAACGCCGGGCCACCCGGGGATGTTCATCGCTGTCCCGCAGCATCAGCACCAAAAGCGGCGCTTCCAGCAGGTTGGTGAATCCCACCATCTCGTTATGGTTCAACTCCGGCACTGAATTATAAAATGCAGGAATCTTGGTATTTTCGTTGAACTTGATTTTCCATATGCGGCCAACGCTGTCGGTGTAGGCACCCGAGGCGTATACCATGGGCACCCGGCCTTCAAGGCGTCCCGCCAGTTCCCGGGCTTCTTCTTCGGGGTTCACATCACCCAAAATCCGGGACAGTTCCTTCAGATGGGCTTCCACATCCGCATCAATCAACCCGGCTTTTTGCATGGCCAGCAGAATGTATGCGTAAAAATAGCCGGAGCCAAAACGCGGCTGGAACCCGGGCATTTGCTCGTCAATGATAAGCAGGGGGTCACCGGCGTCTTTGGCCATGGTGGCCAGCTTACCGCCTTTGGTAATGACGCAGACCGGCAGCCCGCGTTCACGGGCTTTTCCGTATGCGGCAATGGTCTCTTCGGTGTTGCCGGAAAAGGAACACAAAAACACCAGTGTGTCGTCCTTAATCCACACCGGCAGGTCGTACTCACGACTGATTTCCAAACGGACCTGATCAATCCACAGGGCATTGACAATATCGCCGGGCAACGATGAGCCGCCCATTCCGCACAGGATCGCACCGGAGGCTTTGGGCAGGTTCATATCTTTGGGAAACCATTCCAGCGCCTTGGTAAACTGCTGAGGGAACGCCCGCAGCATCTGCAACATGTTACTCTTGTCCAACTCCCGGATTCTAGTCTCGTCCATCATACACCACCTTCCCTTGGGCAATAGTCATAACAACTTTGCCGGTCAGATTCTTCCCTTCAAAGGGAGAAATCTTTGCCATGGAGGCAAAGTCCGACCGCTCAACCGTCCATTCCATTTCAGGATCGATAATCGTTACGTCTGCAATACTGCCGGGCTGTAGGGTGCCCCGTCCTTCCAGACCCAAAATACGGGCAGGGTTAACGCTCATGGCTTCCACCATTCGCGATGGCGACAGCATCTCGGCGCTCACCAGGGTAGTCATGGCCGCGACAGCTGTTTCCAGGCCAATGGAGCCCGGTTCTGCCTGATCAAATTCCACTTCCTTGTCCACTGCATTGCGGGGCAGGTGATCCGAGCATACGACATCAATAATACCATCCCGGACCGCCCGGCGCAGGGTGCGCATGTCATCGCGGTTACCCAAAGACGGCAGGATATTCAGGGCGCTGTCATAGGTATTGAGATCTTCGTCACAGAAGAACAGATGTGTGGGGGTCACATCGGCGGTGGCGTCCACGGTCTGACGACTGCGGAATACCTTGAGCCAGTCCACAGCATCGCGGCTGGAAAGCCGGGCAAAGTGCACCGGACAACCGGTATAGGATGCCAGCATCAAATCCCGCATCATGGGGGCGGCTTCGGCCAATGCCGGGGTAGCAGGCATACCCAGACGGGTGCTTGCAAGCCCTTCACGCAGCAGACCTTTGCCGTGAAGGTTCCGGTCCAGCGGGAAGCTGACAACCCGCAGATCGAAGTTGCCTGCGTATTCCATGGCGCAGCGCATGACTTCGCCGTTATCCAGGGCGTAATCCACATCACCCACCAGAGGGCAGCCGATTTCCTTGAGTTCACCCATGTGCGAGGGCTTTTCGCCCTTCATTTTTTGGGTCAGTGTGCCGGTGGGGACCACGGCGGGCCCGCCGACTTCAGCAGCACGTTTCACTATCAATTCCGCCACCGGACGGCTGTCGCATACCGGATCGGTTGCAGGATTCAGAGCCACGGTGGTAAAACCGCCGCGGGCAGCGGCCTTAAGGCCGGAATCAAAGGTTTCCCGGTCTTCAAAACCGGGTTCACCCAAATGGGCCCGCATATCGATGAGACCCGGCACAACCCACATACCTTTGGCATCAATCTCTTTGATGATAGCAGTGTCAGCGGCATTGGCAGGATCAATGACTTTGCCGCGATTAAGAATAATAGTACCAACTTTTTCCACCCCGGCGACGGGATCGATGATTTTTCCGTTGCGGATAACCAGCATCATGTAATGGCCTCCTCTTCAATGGTGCCGCCCAGAACCAGATACAACATGGCCATGCGTACCGCAATACCATTGGTGACCTGATCAAGAATGACGGATTTCTCGCCGTCGGCCAGTTCGTAGGCCAACTCGACGCCGCGGTTGATAGGACCGGGGTGCATAAGAATATGATCTTTGGCTGCAAGTTTCATGATTTCCGGGGTAACGCCGAAGAACCGGAAATATTCCCGGTTGCTGGGGAACAGGGTTTTGGGCATACGCTCAAGCTGAATACGCAGCAGCATAACCACATCGGCATCGGCCACGGCATCCTGGATGCGCTTGTGCACCACCACGCCAAGACGTTCGATATCCCGGGGAATCATGGTGCTGGGACCGGAAACATGAACTTCCGCGCCCATTTTGGTCAAACCGAAAATATTGGAATGCGCCACGCGGCTGTGGGTGATATCCCCAAGCAGTGCAACCTTCAGGCCTTCAAGGCTCCTTTTGTTTTCCCGCATGGTGTACATGTCCAGCAGGGCCTGGGAGGGATGCTCGTGCCAGCCATCACCGGCATTCAGTACCGATACATCGGTGTTTTCCGCCACAAAGCGGGGAGCCCCGGAACTTTTATGGCGAATGACAATCACCGAAGGCTGCATGGCCTCCAGATTTTTACAGGTATCGATAAGGGTTTCGCCCTTAACCAGACTTGAAGTACTGGCGGAAAACGCCATGGTATCGGCGTTCAACCGTTTCGCAGCCGAGTCAAATGACAGCTTGGTGCGTGTCGACGGCTCAAAAAATGCCGTCATCACCATCATATTCCGCAGGGCCGGAACCTTACGTATAGGTGGTGGTCCAAAGAGATCCTTAAACCGCTTGGCAGTGTCAAGGATCAGCGTGATATCCTTTGAGGACAAGTCCTCAATCCCTAAAATATGCTTGTGTTTGAAGGACGGTGACATCCTTAATTCCCCTTACGCTTCCGGGTTGTGGTGGACGTACTCTTACCTGTCTTACTGGTTTTCGTTGTTTTTTTGGTGTTTTTGGCTGCGGCCTTTGGTTTTGCAGCAGCTTTTTTAGCAGGCTTAGCTGTTGCCGTTTTTGTGGTTGTCTTCTTTGCAGTCGCCTTTGTGGCGGCTTTTGGCTTTGCTGCGGCCTTTTTCGGCTTGGCACTGCTCTTTTTGGTGGTTTTGGCTTTGGTCTTTTTGGCGGGTTCCTTTGCCGCAGCCTTTGCCCGGGGCTTCACCTTTTCCCGCAGGCAGATCCGGTCAACTTCGAAGTCTTCTTCCTTGACTTCCAGCTTCACCGATTCATTGTCAGCGGTTTCGATTTTCATACCGCAATAATCCGGCTGAATGGGAAGCTCACGGTGTCCGCGATCCGCCAGCACCGCAAGCTGCACGCTCTTGGGACGTCCAAGATCCACCAGCAGATCCAACGCCGCCCGGATAGTGCGCCCGGTGTACAGCACATCGTCAACCAACACCACTTTCTTACCGTCAATGGTAAAATCAAACTTGGTGTAGCCGATCATGGGAACTTCCAGGCCGCGGAACACATCATCGCGGTACAAAGTGATATCAATGGTTCCCAGCGGCAGGGTAACGCCTTCGATGCGCTTAATATAGCGCTGAATCCGTTTTGCCAGATGAGCTCCGCCGGTGTAAATCCCAATCAGGACCAGATTGTCGAGGCTGTCGTTGCGCTCCACAATTTCCATGGCAAGGCGATTAAGGGTACGCCGTAGCGCCACGCCTTCCAGCAATACTTTTTTCAAACGTAATGTTGTCAATGCGGCCTCCCGATTATTCAGGGGGGTTGAGAGCTTCCAGTTCGGGCAATACGAACATGCCGTCTTTACGAATCAGGACACCATCAAAGTAAATCTCGCCGCCGCCCTGATGCTTAAACTGACGGCAAACCATATCCCAGTGCACCTGACTGTCGTTGCCGTTTGGTGCTTCCTCGTAGCTGGCTCCGGGGGTAAAGTGGAAACTTCCGGAGATTTTCTCGTCAAAGAGAATATCCAACATAGGTTCGCGGATGACCGGGTTGCAGCCAAGGGCGAACTCGCCCACATAGCGTGCCCCATCATCGCGATCCAGGATATCATTCAGCCGCTGCACGTCACCCTGAGCGCATGTGGCGTCCACGATTTTGCCGTTTTTAAAGGTAAGGGTCACGCCATCGAAATAGCTGCCCTGATACAATGTTGGGGTATTGTAGGCAATAACGCCGTTGGCGGAATCCATAACCGGCGCGGTAAAGACTTCGCCATCCGGGATATTGTATTCACCGGCGCACTTGATAGCGGGAATACCCTTGATTGAAAAGCTGACGTCTGTGCCGGGACCGGTGATTTTCACCATGTCGGTTTTGTCCATCAAATCTTTGAGGGGATCCATGTCCTTGTCCATTTTGGCATAATCCACCAGGCATGAAGCAAAGAAAAATTCCTCGAAGGCTGCGCTGGACATTTTGGCGGCCTGGGCAAAACTCGGGCTGGGGAATCGTAAAATGGCCCAGCGGGTTTTGGGCACCCGAATATCGAAGTGCACATGCTGCAGAATCCAGCGGGAATAGATTTTCATACGCTCGGTGGGAACATCGGACAGCTCCAGAACGTTTTCCGCGCCCCGGACACCGATATATGCGTCCATTTGCTCCATCAGCGAACGGTCAACACCGCCCAAAACTTCAAACTGATCATCTTCTGCGCCCATCAGCATGGCCCGGAAGATACGCTCGTCATGCAGGCGAACATAGGGATATGCTTTTTTCTCATACGCGACCTGAACCAACCGATCCACCAGGGGGAAGGTTTTGGTTCCCGTGGCCTCGATAAGAACCTTATCGCCGGGTTTTAGGGCCGTCGAATGCTCCACCAGCAACCGTGCCAGCTGGTCTACACGAGTATCCATGATACTGCTCCTTGAAGTTTGGGTGTTCGTCGACTGATGAGGGCATGGTAAAAAATCTACCCGGTCAAGTCAACTCTAAAGATACCGTCAATCTGCTGTCCCCGGGTAATTTTTCCTGTCAGAGCGGTTGTATGATCACATTGAGACACACAGGCCGGCCCCGGGCATTTTATCTGAAGTGCAATAGGGAATGCAGCATAGAAAAAAGCCCCTTTAGCGTTAACTAAAGGGGCTTTTAATGCTCTCATAGGTCCACTTTTAAAAAGTGGCAGGGCAGGTAGGAATCGAACCCACAACCGCTGGATTTGGAGTCCAGTGCTCTACCAATTGAGCCACTGCCCTATCCTCAAGCTACGGACTGGTTATTCTACGATCTCGGTAACCAGACCAGCGCCGACGGTGCGGCCGCCTTCGCGGATGGCGAAGCGGAGTTCTTTCTCCATGGCGACTGCGGTGATCAGCTTAACATCAATGGCGACTTTGTCACCAGGCATAACCATGTGCACGCTCTCGGGCAGTGTCACAGAACCGGTCACGTCGGTTGTACGGAAGTAGAACTGCGGACGATAGCCGTTAACGAACGGGGTATGACGGCCGCCTTCTTCCTTGGTAAGGACGTAGACTTCGGCTTTGAAGGTGGTATGCGGTTTAATGCTACCGGGCTTGGCCAGAACCTGACCGCGCTCGATGCTTTCTTTTTTGGTACCACGAAGCAGGCAACCAACGTTATCGCCAGCGCGACCTTCATCGAGGATTTTGCGGAACATTTCAACACCGGTAACAACGGTTTTGACGGTGTCTTTGAAACCAACGATTTCAATTTCGTCGCCGGTGTTCACAATGCCGCGCTCCACACGACCGGTGGCCACGGTGCCACGACCGGAGATGGAGAAAACGTCTTCCACGGGCATCAGGAAGGGCTTGTCGGTGGGGCGCTCGGGCTCCTGAATATAGGAGTCAACGGCGTCCATCAGCTTCACGATGGATTCGGCGCCGATTTCGCCATTGTCGCCTTCCAGGGCCTTCAGGGCGGAACCGCGGATGATGGGAATATCATCACCGGGGAACTCATAGGTGTCCAGCAGTTCGCGGACTTCCATTTCCACGAGGTCCAGCAGTTCTTCATCTTCCATCATGTCAACCTTGTTCAGGTAAACAACGATGTAGGGAACGCCAACCTGGCGGGCCAGAAGGATGTGCTCACGGGTCTGGGGCATGGGGCCATCGTTGGCGGCCACGACCAGAATGGTTCCGTCCATCTGAGCAGCACCGGTGATCATGTTTTTGATATAGTCAGCGTGGCCCGGGCAATCGATGTGGGCATAGTGCCGGGGTTCGGTCTGATATTCGATGTGAGCGGTCTGGATTGTGATTCCACGGGCCTTCTCTTCGGGAGCCTTGTCAATGGAATCGAAGGGTGCGAAGTCAGCGCCGCCCTTTTCCGCCAGCACGCGGGTAATGGCCGCAGTAAGAGTGGTTTTACCATGATCGATATGACCGATGGTACCAATATTCAGATGCGGTTTATCTCGCTCAAATTTTGCTTTTGCCATCCTGAATTTCCTCCTTAAAAGTAACTTCGTTACTACAAGTATTCTTTGGGTTCTATATACTAGATCAAACCGTAACGGCAAATCCGAAACGGCTTGTTTATTTTTTGGCTATTCCAAAGAAACTGGAGCCCACAACCAGATTTGAACTGGTGACCTCGTCCTTACCAAGGACGCGCTCTACCGACTGAGCTATGTGGGCTCTCCTGAGTAACCTATTAGAACAATACGTTTAACATCAAAGTGGAGCGGGAAACGGGGCTCGAACCCGCGACCCTCAGCTTGGAAGGCTGATGCTCTACCACTGAGCTACTCCCGCTTGGAAAAAGAAATGGTGGTGGGAGGAGGATTCGAACCTCCGAAGGCGCCTGCCAGTAGATTTACAGTCTACCCCCTTTGGCCGCTCGGGAATCCCACCACAGGGATATTGTTCTTCCAGTTTTCAAAAAGCAGGTGGAGCTGGCGATGGGACTTGAACCCGCAACCTGCTGATTACAAATCAGCTGCTCTACCAATTGAGCTACGCCAGCCCAATGCCTAAGCCCGATTACGTTTAATAGATATTGACCCGACTGTCAAGGCTTTTTGTGTAAATTGTCGCTTTTTTTGCTGCGCCGCGAAAATCCCAGCAAACAGCGGGAACTATAGTAAAATACAATGAGCGATAAAATACCGGGCAGATGCATTTACTGCCCGATCAGACCTTTCTGGCCTCACGAAAAGCGCTCCACGCCGCCTCGGACAACTCTTTTGTGTCTGCACGCTGGATCAGGGCCACCAAAAACAGCACTGCGGCCTGGGCCTGCCGGGGCATTCTTCCCGAAGATCCGAGAACAATGTTCAGGTTGGAAGACCGTGCATAGGCCGGGACATCATCACTGCGGGGCAGCAGCTTTAGATCCACTGCGCCCGTCCCCTGCAACCGCAGGCGTATTTCCCCTGGTTCTTTATCAACGCTTTCAATTAGCCACCCCGGCCTGACGGCGCCACGCCGCTTTAAACCGTTGAGGACATTGTAAATAGTTTCCAGAGGGGGGAACGTTATAGCGGAATCCCCTCGCAGGGAATCCAGTTCAAACTGGGGAGAACTGGTCATGGGACTCTGCCCTATATCCCGGCGGGTTTCGGGAAGAATATTGCCATCCATGGGCATATAACAGAGTCCGGAGCCACGGATTTTGTCCCGCAATTTTTTATCGTTCAGTTTACGCTCTGTGACAGCATTGGCCAAGGCAAAGATACGCTGAAAATCATCGTCACTCGCCGCTGAACAATTTATGGTGTCATGGGTATAAATGTATTCATCAAAATTGTAGGCCTCAGGAAACACCCCGTGTTTACGGGCGATATCCTGCATTTCAGTGCCCGGTTGGGGAACCGCCACAAAGAACTTGGGATAATCCAGTTGCGGGATATCCGCCAGCTGAATGGTCCTGAACATCTCAAACTTGTTTTCCGTTGGCAGGCCCAGCATGAAGTATGACCCGGCGATGATCCCCTCTTCATCCATATACGCAACGTTTTGCTTTGTTTTTTCGATATTAAGGTTCTTATGGAGCATATCCTGCAGCCGCGGGGATGCCGTCTCAAAGGAAACCATAATATGGTAGCAACCTGCTTTGGCCATCTTTTTTATAAGCGGCCTGTCCAGCAAATCGCCCCGAAGACCGTTGGGGAAGCAAAGTTTGACCGGGCTGCCTCGTTCTATCAAACCGTCGCAGATGTCCATGGCCCGTTCATAATCAAGGTTGAAGATGTCATCCACAACCAGAACTTCATGCACCCCATACTGGTTGTGCAGGATGTCGATTTCCTCCAGCACCCTTTGGGCGCTGTGGAATCTGGTCTCTTTGCCGAAAATGTTGTGGCAAAATGCACAGCGGTATGGGCACCCCCGGGATGTCACCACACTCCCATAGTATTTCCCGGGGAAATAGAAAGGAGCAAAGTGGTTGGAATCCTTGTACTCTTCAAAGTCCAGCAAATCCCAGGCCGGCATGGGCAAATCGTCCAGCTCTATTAATGAATACGGCTCATTGTGCTGTATGTCACCCTGTTCATCGCTCCAGGAAACCCCCGGAATATCGCGACCGGATTGTCCCGAAATGAGAGCATCCGCCAAAGCCGTAAAGGAGCGTTCTCCCTCTCCGCGTATGATAAAATCAATAGTGGGCTTTTGCACAACCCGTGGATACATAGATGCATGGGGACCGCCCAGAATAACGTGACTATCGGGCAGCAGTGCCTTGACGCGCTTACTGATATCAATGGCGTTGCTGGCCTCTCCGGTAACGGCTGAAAGGGCAACAATCGCGGGCTTAAAAGTCCTCAGAGTTGTCTCAAAAGCAGCTGTACCCCCCTGATATACCTCAATATTTATCACTTTCAGATTATACTGATGCTGTCCCCACGACCTCAAGGCCGCAGCCAGATACAAAAGCCCGATTGGAGGAGCCTTCGACCAGCTGCCCCGCGTATCCTCGCGGATATCGGTACATTTTACGAACAGTATGTTGTTACTCATGACAGCGCCAAAACTTCCACCCGGCACAGAAAATTTACTTACTGCGGCAAGGTATTTTGTTGTACTGCTATAAGGCAACAGTAACGCACTCCCGGATAAAAATCCAGCGAATATAGCCATGACTGCCATTTTGCATCATAATGAGAATGTTGTTTCTCTCTTTATGCCTCAAATCCCGCCTGTGTTGTTGCCATATGTGTTTATTGCAGTACAATGTGTGCAAAGTGTCCATATACCGGAGGTGTCCCACGAACTGCTTTTTTGTCACCGATCTTCACGGCGTAGAACCACGTTTCGAGGCCTTGTTCAGGGTAATTGCTCAGGAAAACCCCCGGGCGGTATTCCTGGGCGGCGATCTGCTCCCCTCTCCCATGGCCTCCCTGATGTCATCCAAATTCACACACCGGGATTTCCTTTCGGAAGTCATTGTGGCTGGCTTTGAGAAACTGCGGGGCAGTATGGGACCAGGCTATCCCGAGATTTATGTTATCCTTGGCAATGACGATGGACGCATGGAGGAAGCCGCGCTTCTTGAGGCCGCTACCCGGGGTATATGGCAGTATGCCCACGACCGTTCCCTTGAGCTGGAAGATTACAGAGTCTACGGCTATGCCTATGTGCCGCCAACCCCTTTCGCCTTAAAAGACTGGGAGCGCTACGATGTCAGTCGCTTTGTGGACCCCGGCTGTGTATCCCCGGAACACGGCAGTCATTCCATCCCGGTGACTCCCGGGGAACTGAAATACAGCACCATGCATAAAGACCTGCTGAAGCTGGCGGATAAGGACGACATGGAAAATGCCATCTTCCTGTTTCATGCGCCACCATATAAATCGAAACTGGACCGCGCAGCCCTTGATGGAAAGATGATCGACCACGTCCCCCTGGATGTACATGTGGGAAGCATCGCCATACAGCGCTTTATCAAAACCCATCAACCACTTGTGACCTTGCATGGACATGTACACGAGTCAACCCGACTCACGGGGCAATGGCGGCAGCAGTTTGGCAGAACTCATGCCTTTAACGCGGCCCATGACGGACCGGAGCTGTCCCTCATTACATTTGATACCAGCGATCCGGCATCGGCAACCCGTCGGCTGCTGTAACAACCAAACAAAAATGGAACAACCTTACCAATGTCCCCCATCCTCATTATCCTGATTGCCGTCATCATCACCGGAATTATCGTCGCCCTGGTGCTATTTTCCACCCGCAGGTATCATCGGCGGTTTAATGCTCTGGTGCAACACCTTAAGGCTACCCGGAAGGGCTGGTCATGCAGCGGCACTGTAGAAGACTTTGACTACACCATTACCTTTAGCCCGCAGGATCCAAACCTGCTTCTGAAACTCCACCACAGCTTTGATCACAGCATAAAAATCGTTCCGGAAAACCTGACTCACCGCCTTGGCAAGCGCACCGGCCTGGTGGATGAAGTACAAAGCGGCGATGAGGCCTTTGACCAGAGCTTCTTTCTGGATGGAGACAACAGCCAGTTTGTGGCGGACTTTGTAGCCAACGAACTCCGACGACGCCATATCAAGGGCATCTTCGACACCCATCCCGGCATTGCGGAACTACAGATACGCCCCGATGGTCTACAGGTGACATTGTTTCCCTGTTATCTGAAACAAACGGAAATGGAGGCCACGGTCATCCGGGCGCTGTTGATGCGCCTGGTGGGTATCTGCGAGGCTCAGCAGCGCAGTGTGAGTATTCCCTCAACGGTATATGTACCACGCACCATTGAAGCCAACCGCTTTACCAAAATGATCATTATCAGTGCAATCGCAAACATGGCCCTGGGACTGGGCCTGCTGCTGTACGGCATCACCGCCTACCGGCCTATGGAAACCCTGATTTTTTCCCATGGACTGTATGGAGGCATCCCGCTTGGTTTGCTTGCTGCCGGGGGAATTATAGCGGCGTTCCGTGGACGTCCCTATGCTCTGCGCAGCATCGGCATAACCTCGCTGTTGGCCATTGCCGGAAGCATCATGCTGGTTATGGGTTCCATGCTTGTCTACAACGGAGGCGCAGACCCGAAACCCGCAAAAGAGCACATTGTAACGGTGCTGGATAAAATCAAAACCAAAGGCAAATCCCCCTCCTTCAAACTGGAAATTTCGTCCTGGCACACCGACCGTAAAAGCGAAATCATTACAGTATCACAAACGGAATTCGCTGCGGTACGCAACGAAGGGCGCATGTGGATACGGGTGGGCAATGGGGCCCTTGGCTATCCCTGGATACACAGTTACGGCGTATTGGGCAAACGACGCTAGCGTTTTTTCTTACCCATTTTCAGGGGACGGGCAGCATCGCTGACCGCACCGATTTTAACCGCATAGCTTGTGCGCTTGGCAATATCTTCGTCAGTCACAAAATGCACATCCAGCAGGTGCTCTGTGCGGCATCCGGTGCGCAGGTAATTAGTTTCCCCAAGAGCAAGGCTCCATCCGTCAAGCCACTGGGTCAATTCCTCGCGCTGTGTTGGGGTACCGCAAATGTGTACCAGCAGGTCAATATCGCTGCATGGCCCTGCATGGGCGTTTTTGGTACTGCCAAAGATATACATGCCTTTGATACCAAATTTTTCGGCGTCCACTTTTGCAGCGATTTTTTCTGCCATACGCATACGCCAGCGCCAAAAATCTTCTTTGGCGGGCATATCGCTGTTTTCCATAGCGTTTTCCCTTGCCGGTTGGGTCCCCTGGGCATTGGTGGGAGACCCCAGCATGCAGATGGCCTTGCCTTCATCGGCGTTCATCAGCAACCGCGCCATGTTGCCGCCGGTAACCGCTGGTACATCGATAACGTGGATGATATGTGACAAATGCGCGGCTTCGGGTAAAATCGTGGGCAGTATATTTTCCGACTCCAGCAAAAAACCGCTGTTGAACTGATTCTTTTTATCGCCGGGATACAGGGGCAAATAGCGGATGGACGCTTCCACCAGATCCTGGAAAAAGTGGGTGCCAAAGGAAAGATCCGGCACATAATTACCTTTGCGGAAAGCGACTTCGATAAGCGCTGCGGTATTGTTGATCCCCGAATAGGTGACATCCACACCCAGCTTGATATCTCCACGGCTGCCCTAGCGGCCAGGCCCCATCAGAACAAAACGCCGTTTGGGTAAAATGTAGTTCAGTCGGCTGACCGCCGCCCCCACATCCTTAAGATCTTCAAGGGTTTCCGCCGCGTCATAGGCCTCCGGGTCTACATACACGATATGGGAAATATCCGGCACCTGACCTTCTGACACATATTTGTTGGCGGTAAAAATTACTTTTTCTTTGGGCACATCCTGAGGAATAGGCACAGAGCTTACATCGTCCAGGGAGCTTTGGGGGCGACACTGCAGCAGATAAAAGTTTTTGCGGTCTGCGGCAAATTCGATATCAATGGGCAACTGGAAATGCTCCTTGAGGACCGCAAGCAGCTCCCGCATCTGGCGCACAAAGGCGGTATTTTTCACCAGACCGTCAAAGGTGGGCACAAAGTAATCTTTTTCAAAATCCACAAGCCCGCCGGGTATCATCAGCATGTTTTCCTTTACCTGTGAAAACACCTGTTTGAACCGGGGATAGGCATTACCCCAGGAGGTAATGACATCTTCCACTTTGATGGTTTCGATGGCGTTGGTCTTGAGATTGATGACATCCATGTAGCGTGGCGCATACTGCACGGTTTCGTCTATGGTGGCGTTCACCCGCAGCCCCGGCTGCCCCGGCGCTATCAACATGGGATAATCATCGCCCAGACGATCCACCGCCCGGGTGCCCAGTCCCGGCACCAGCCGCATCAGGCCGTCCTCCCGCTTGATGCGGGGCGACCAGCGGAATTCATTGTTGCTGAAGCCCACACCGGCGTAAGCAGGGAAAAGATAATCCCCCACCACGTCACCCACAACTTCCTGCAACATGATGGCCATTTCTTCCTGATAATCCAACAGTCCGCGCTCTGCCCGGTACTCAATGGGATCGGGACCGAACATAGAAGCGTATACTTCCGCAACCGCGTCCATCAGGGCTTCCAAACGTTCCTGCTTTGTTCCCTGGTTGGCAATAAACAGGCTTTTGTATTTGCCGCTGAAGGCAGCGCCGATGCTGTCTTCCAGCAGGCTGGAGCTGCGAACGATCAATGGCCGGTCACCAAAGTCATCCAGGGCCATGGACAGTCCCTTGACCATTTCAGGCGAAAAGGAAGAATTTTTAAACAACTGAACAATGTTGGGATATTCCATGCGAATCTGGTCAATATCCCGGTACTTGTGGTCCATCAATTCTTCAAGATGGTTGTAGTGGATAAAGTCCAGCACACCGTCAGAAGCCATGTACCAGGTTTTGGGCACCTTGATGTCGCTGAGGTTCTCGTACTGTTTCGACACCCGCTTGATAATGCGCATGGCGATAAACAGGCCGGTGCTTTTACCGCCCATTTTTCCGGCGCTGTTTGCCGGAGCAATGAAATGATCCGTAAGATGGGCAAAATCATCTATGCTGATATACTTCCGCGCAAAATCGATAAACTCCAGACGACGGCTGAAAAAGCGACGGATCAGAGATACCCGCACAGCATTGACCGTGGAAGGGGACAAATCTTTCTCACCGGTACCGGATTCCTTATAGCGCCTGATACCGGCGCTGACCTGGCCAAGGCTTGAGGAATGGCTCTCAAGCACATCGATAAGGTAATTAACCTTGTTTTCCCGTATCCATTTTTGAACGTAGGAGTAAATTACCTCATCGGTAAGTTCGTTGCTGGCGATGGTGAAAATGGTATCGCACAGCTGCAACGTCATAAGCTTGGCATGCTTTTTCAGGGGCTGGTTGATGCCCTCGTGTTCGCCGCGGGCCGCTCCCAGCGGACTGAAACCAACCATATCCTGCAATACCTGTTTGGCATCGTTAACACCGATGTAACACAGGTAATTCAACATGCGACGGGAAATCCGCAGGAATAAATCCTGATCCGTCACCCGCAACATATCCATGACTATACGCCAGTCGTTTTTTCCGTTTTCTCCCTTAGCGTGGCGTTTTGCGTGCAGTTCCTGAAACACCGGTTCCAGCTGATGATGTAGAATGCTCTGACTGATACGATCCGCAAGGGTTTGGAGAAGCTTTTCCTCCTCGGGCAAAAATTCGCTGTCGCCGTGCATGGGTACTTCCTTGATGTATGACCAGCAAATGCTTCCGATGTTGACGTTCTGTACAACAAGATCCGCAGACAATTTCGCTGTGCCGGGAACAAAACCTTTGGTGGCAAACTCTTCACCTTTGTATGTTATCTTTGCCTGGGCCAGCTCCGGAAACCGCAAGCCCTTGGGTAAAATTTCCACGATCTGTAAAAATATGTCAGTAAGTTCGGCATCGGGATTCCGCAAAGCCTCTTCCACCCGGTACAGGCAGTTAAGCTCCTTGGCCCGCTCTTTTAAGGAATCGAGTAATTGTTTATCCGGGTTTTTCGGCTTTTTCATCTGGTTATTACTCCTCGACCGTATCGTCCATCCACGCGCACCATAAGGCAGCAGGGCAGCTTCACATGTCGCACAAATTCGGTCTCTGAGACCGCGGGTTGCGCGTCCAGCCACTCCCAGTCAATGTGTTTGTCATGATGTCGGGTGGAAAAATAGCTTACCTGAAAACTGCTAATGTTATGGAAAAAGTGAGATCCCTGGCTCAACTCCACATTCATGTTTTCCAAAGTTGCCTCCACCATAACCTTGGCAGCGCTGATCTGTCCCCAGGTCACTGGAATCCCCAGCCAGGGATCAGAACTTCCCCAGCGCCCAAAACCGATAAGCAGGTAGGGGGTTTTGCTGTTGATCATGCCCCGGTTAACATCCGCAAGCTGTTGCGCAATCACCGGGGTATGCTTTGCATCAAAGACCTCGGGGCGGACATATACAACATCCTTCAAAAAGGGAACCTCTCCGTTGCCCAACACATGCTGTGAAGATACCAGCACGTTGTCGCCGCTTAGGTCTTCCGGGGCAACCTCCACGGTTTCACCGCAGACCACCATGGGACGCACCTGCAAAAAACCAAAACGGGCGGGCTGGTCGCCTTCCCTAAAGTTCATGGCGAATTCGATTTCAACTTCGGAACCCACCATCTCCTCAGCGAGTTTCATCAGCCGCTGAATCATTTTGTTGAGGGGGTAGACATTGGCCTGCAAAATGGGCGAAAAATTTATCACCCTGGGCCCAATAATGTTGGCACCCATTACCAGCCGATCCGAGGCCCCGTCATAGGTGGAGCAGATCTGCCGCAGCGTGTCGTCGTACTCTGCGTCCGCCAGATCGCATTTGACCATGTATTCGGTTTCCCGGCTGGGATCGTAATGGCTTGTTTCTGCCATATCCACGGCCCACAGTGATACCTGGGTATCTTTCATAAGCTGTGAGATGCTGCTGAATGGCGGATTCGCCCGGGGCATACGGGGACAGTAAGACCAGGAAACCCCTTCGTCCACTATTATGCGCCCCAGTCCCAAAGCCAGACTCACCACGCCGTCTTCGGGTTTTGCCTTGCCAAAAGCATAGTAATTGTAGGACCGGGCCACACCGGCCAGATTGGGATAAAAGCGTTTATTCCGGGTTCTTCCCACAACCTCCTGAATAATAACCGCCATTTTTTCGCTGCGCAGATCATGACCTGTGCTGAACATGTACTCTTTGGCGGCCTTGAAAAACGCAGAGGCATATACAAACTTGATGGCTTCAACCAGCTTTTGGAAACGTTTTTTTGCATCCGACTGGTTGTTGGGGATCATCTTGGTGGCATAAATCCCTGCAAAGGGCTCGTGCTTGGCATCTTCCAGCAAACTGGAGGAGCGTATGGCCAAAGGTTCGTGCTGACGATTGATGAGCGCATAAAGGTCACCCACCAGCATGGCGGGCAGCTCTGCCTTTTGAAATTCGTGGGCAATACGCTCGTCGGTTTCATCTGAAAGCGCGATATCATAGAGGTTGTTTTTCTCCATGAAACGGTCAAAGAAATCCGTGGTGATAACCGTCAGCCGGGGAACTTCTATCTGTATGCCTCTGAACTCTTCGGCAACACCGGATTCGGCCAGCATCTTGGTAACCAGTGCAAGACCATGGGCTTTGCCACCTATCTCCCCTTCTCCGATAACGGAAAAATTATTCTCCGAAGATAAAAAATCCCGGTCAAAGGGAGGCAGACAAAATTCCGTACCGGCGGCGTGGTTTTCGCTCATGGCATCTTCCTGTCAGGATCAACCTGTCATTACCGTGGGAATATACGATTTTACCTGATACATTCCGCTTACAATTAAACAAAATTCTAACAGAATGCCCCCGGGGGCACAACTGCCCTTCTATTCTATAATCAAAACAAGGGTATTACGGTTTTTTATGCCCGTCAGCCTCTTGAGCTTCTTTCTTTTGGGGCTCATCCTTTTTTGGCTCTTCAGTCTGAGCTTCTTTTGTCTGAGCCTTTTCAGTTTTAGTCTCGGCTTTTTGGGGCTCTTCTTTTTTGGGAAGTTGCAGGGTCATGGTTCCCACGGAGCCCTTTTTTACCTCATCCCAGTCAAATACCATGGGCAGCAATTTACCCTTGGACCACAGGTCAAACTGATCGCCGTAGTGCGGCGAACCCGGCCAGCCCGAAGCACCGGTTTCAATAACCCACCAGGAATGGTTGATATCAGCGGTATCCACCACAATACGGAACACCGGCCCGGCAATGGCCTTAAAGGGAGCCTCGGCGTTACCCATGTCAAAGTGGGACTTCCAGATAGAGTCCATGCCGCCGGGGGCTTCCATGGATTCCAGATTCACATACCCGGCGATAGCGCTTTTGCCGCCAAAGGCATGCTTCAAAAGCAGGTAATGTTCAGAACCCCAGCGCCATTTTTTAGGATCTTTATCCTGCCGTTCCTGCAACCAGGCCACTGCGGTTCTGAATGCCTTGCCCACAATGAGTTCTGCGTCCTCTTCTCCGGGCTCGGTGATATCCTGCCACACCGGATGCTTGGGATCGTCAAACCACTGATCGAAAATATTGGGGGCATAGCGCATGGACATGATAAAGGACAAACCACGGGGGCTGAGCTCATCATGCACCGCCAGCCGGGCGGCCTCCCGGTAGGTGGCAAAAAAGATGGCGGTAGCAGCGCAATCCACGGTGGCGTAATAATCCCAGTCTTCCAAAGTCGCCAGGGCGGCTTCTTCCGCCGGATTGAGATTATCCAGATTTTTCAGATATTCCAGCATTTTCGGAGCTACCCGCTTGCCGCGGTTCAAAAAGGCATCCATCTGCATGGAAGCAAAATCGTCCACCGTATGGGTCTGGCGTTTGCCGATAAGCTCGATAACCCGGTCACGACGGTAGGAAGGACCGCTGTCCACCTGGAAGAGATACTCGGTTTTTGCGGGGTCATACATCAGGTTGTTGGTATGGGACACAATGCCGTCGCCCCCCTGAATGGTAGCGGGCATTGCGGCTTTGGGAATATATTCGGTCCAGTCGTATTCCGCCATCCATCCGGGAATGGGGAAGGTACCGTCATGCTTTGTGCGCACCGGCAACACGCCGGTGGAGAACAGGCCCACATTGCCGTGGACATCGGCGGCAGTGTATACACCAATGGGCGTCACCATGCCCTGCAGCGCGGTTTGCAGTTCCTGTACATTGGTAACAGAGCCTGCTTCGCGCAGGGCCTGAAAACTCTGGGCGGTTTTATCGGTGTTCCAGCGAATGGACACCAGCGGCCCGGTTTCCGGCAGCAGTCCGGGATACAGATCGTTAAGCACCGGACCGTTGCGGGTACGACGATGGGTAAAGGTTTGTTCCTTCCATTCTTTGCCGTCCTTGATACGCACCACTACGGTGTGGGTTTCCACGGGCTTCCAGCCTTCCGGCGTCATCACCATACCAGGCTTGTCCACATCGGTTTTCTCGATGCACAAATCAACGGCGTCGGCCACCGCAGAAGTCATGCTCCAGGCCACCTGACGGTTATGCCCAAAGAGCATATAGGGCAGTCCCGGCATGGTAATACCGATGATATCGAAGGTGGGGCAGCGCTGGTGCATCTGAAACACAATAGACGGCAGAAAATGGGTCAGGTGCGGGTCACCCGCCAGCAGGGGCTTGCCCGAGGAACTGCGATTGCCGCCCACGGCCCAGGCGTTGCTGGCCGCGCCAAACAGTTGCATCAGGCTTTCAACGCCACGCTCCGCAATGCGGGCACGGTAATAATAACCTTTTTCCCCATCCCGCGCCGGGAACATCTTTGCCAGTTCCGGTGCCACCGCAGGCGGCAGGGCATGGGCTTCAGCCGGGGCGGGTAATGAGGTGTCACCTTTCCAGGCTTGGGAGGGATAAATCTTCAGCGCCCGCTCATGACCAACCTCAAGGGCCAAAAGCAGCCGGGTGAGTTCCTGTCCCCAGTTATGGGTGATGCTCCAGGCGTTCAGGCGGCCCAAAGCAAAGGTGTCTTCAATACGCCAGGGTTCCGGTTCACATTGCAGAAGCCGGTACTCCAAGGGTTTGGGCAGTGCCAGTGCAGCATTGACGCCTTCGACATAGGCAGTTAACAGACCGCGCATTTCGTCATTGAGTTCCACGGCATCAACCTTGGCAGCCTCATGGAAGCCCCAGCCCCGCATGGTGTTGTCCAGTTTGGCAGTGGAACTATCCAGCAACGGCTGCTCTCCCAGTAATTCAGAGAGACGGCCTTCGGCAAAACGCCGCAGCATATCCATCTGGAAAAAGCGCAGTCGCGCCTGCACAAAGCCTGTTGCCCGTACAAGGTCCGCTTCATTTGCGGCATCGATATGCGGTACCCCGGCCTCGTCCCAGTATACCGTTACCGGCTGCCCAAGACCCTGAAGCTCAAGGGTTTCGGTGTCGGTCCTGGGATAATCCGGCCTGGTGCGATAGCCGATATAGGCGCTGGTGGCGCAGCCGCCCAGCAATACCATGGTCATCATCACAACCACAACCTGCATGACTCTATGCATTTTTCCCTGCATGAAACTACTCCGTATATATCTGTCGGTTAACCGTTTGAAGGTATCTTACCAGAATTTTGCCAAAAGGCGAATTCCACCGCTAATTACATCGGCGGCCCGGGAATTTTTTCCCGGAATCCAGCTCTGATTGCGGTAGGAAGCGTACAATTGCACCGGTGCGCCCACCCGCAGCAGGCTGACCACCAGCATACCATTTAAAATATTCTTGTAACCCGGACGCCAGAATTTTTCCTGCTCCCAGTCCCACAGCTCAGAGTTGGATGTCCACTCCGATTGTCCCAGATAGGTAAAGGTATAGCGGAGGTTGATGGAAAACAGGGGCGGCAGAGCCTCGGCCTTTGCGGCATCGCCCTTGACCAGCCAGGTGGCCAGCGCCGGTCCCTTCCATGGCACCACATCCACGGCAAAGGCCACGCCCATAAAATCACCGGGGTCAATGGTATAGGTCTTGCCCACAAATGGTTCAAGGTTCAGCAACAGCGGATGTATCTCACCGGTGGGGGTGTCGTATTCATGCTCGAACAAAGCCTCGTAGAAAAAGTCCAGTCCCAGGGTCAGATGTCCGTCCAGGTCTTCCTTAAAGAATTTATCCACGGACAGATGCACACCGAACTCGCCCATGGAATGCAGATCCCAGGAGGAGGTTCCTGCGGCGGTGATTTCTTCGGGGTCTTTGTTGCTGCCGGTGGGAATGGCCCCCATCACTGTCAGGGCAAGACCTACTTCCGCTTTTTTAAGGGCCGGGATGTAATCGGAAAACCGCCAGCGGGCGCCGATGATGATATCCGCAAGCACCCAGTTGTTACCGCTCCATGATGCGGGCTTGGGCTGCCCCATGCTGTCGGCCCACTGCCAGAAATCAACATCGCTGTAAGGACGCCCCAGAGGGTTCTGGTAATCGCCCTCCACCCAGGCAAGCCGGGGCTCCACCTTGTTTTTCACCACCAGAGGAATCCCCAGCACCAACGTAAGTTCGTCCAGAATCCCGTAGCGCAACTGGTTGATCCAGATGTAATATTCCGCCACAGCCCCGGGTTTGATAATACCCTGCAGCCCGCCGCCGGGTTCGTAGCGCTCAATATCCTGCATCAGGGGCTGGGCTTCACCGTCGTTGTCGTAGCCCTTGTCCACCCGTGAATACGAAAAGGACGTATCCAGCATAAAGGTGTCCCGGGGCAGGGTTTCGGTAAAGGCCGCCTGCGCCGGAACCCAGGCCATACAGGCGCACAAAACTGTCAATACCGTCAGCATGCGTTTCATGGCGAGATCCCTTCAGTCAGATGGCTGAGATCATATTCTATAAAGGGACCGTCGGTGGCGGGCATTTCTCCCATGGCAAAATGCAGCTTGAGCTGCTGCGGCTGATACACCACGGCGCTCATACTGTCCCGGGTGTCCACCAAAGCGTCGTTGCGCAGCACGCCAATGGCCAGCGGCACATCGAACACCCCGTAGTTATCAATGATTTCGTCCCGCAACACATAAAAGGCCCGCAAACTGCGGAAGTAAAAGCTGGTCCATATCCGCTGGGGAACCACATCAAACACCAAAAACCGCTCGTGAATATCCTCGGTATAGCCGTCGCCGTTGGTGAATGCCTGATAATGGCTGGCCATGTACAGGTCGTCGTCGTCAACGCTGTGCAGACGATTGCCCCACATGTCCCGGTCCAGGGGTGTGGTGATCATGGTGTTGGTGTAGCGGTCCCGTTCAAGCTCATCGATGCGGCTGCGCACCGACACCGCCCGGATGCCTCCGGCGGCGTCCGCCAGCATGATATTCCATCCATAGGTATGGTCGATGCTTTCCAGATACGCTGCGCCTTCTTCCACGGTACGGCTGTGTGTCAGCAGTTCGCGGCCCATGATGCCCATGGGCACGCCGCTGGAAAGCAACTGCACATCCGGAGAACCATACAAGAGATAGTCCAAAAACTTATTCATGAACTCGTTAACCAGGGGATTACTCAGGGTGTCGCTGTTGTTCACGCTGTAGGACAGCCCTGCGGCGTTCATGCCGGTAAACCCGTAGACAATGCCGGTCCAGCCCAGATACACATGGGGGATTCCCTCGTCTTCGGGCGGCGTCACCTCAAAAAGCACCGGATGCTTGTGTGAGGTATTGGCGTCCAAAAGCGCGTAGTGATGTCCCATGATGGTGGAGCCGTCGGCAGTGGCGCTGCCCCGCAGAGCAAAACTGATGGAAGGCGGCTGGGAACGGCCGTCATCAGCGCTTTTGTTGGGTACCTGGTGAGGCGGCTTGCCGTAACCCGCCGTTGTCACTGTCAGACGCTCGTCCCGCATATACCGGGCATGCTGCGGCGGCGGATCGATGATGTCGCACATGTCACCGGCCTGCAGAATCAGCGATACCACCGCTGCCGGGGGCAGACCGCCCGGCGGGGTAAAGGTCACCCGCAGCGCGGTTTCGTCTTCTTCCACGTCTGTGATAACAATGGAGTCGTGCCCGGATTCATAGACAATATCGTCAAGCTGAATGCGGATGGAATCCGGATTTACCCGTTCGGGATCAACGTTGCGGGCCACAAAATCATCAGAGTCATCTCCGGCGATGGAAGCCACGTCGAACTTCTGATCCTTTAGCACAAAGGTGAAGACCGCATCCAGAGGCACTTCCGCATACAGGGCGTGGGGAATGGAGTTGTAGTTTTTCACCATGTCCTCCCCGGCCTCGTCCACGGCATCATCACCGTCGTTGTCCTTTTCGTCATCGTCAATGCCCGACACCGACACCGACACCACATAGGGAGCCTGCACCCGCTTGATGAAAAAGGTGATGGCCCGAAACGCCAGCATGGTATCAAGGAAGGTGTTAAGCACCAGAATCTCATCGTAAGGCATGCCGGAGCCGTCGGAAATACCCTGTATCTCATCCAGATATGCCTTGGGAATATAGGGTTTGAGATGATTGGCGCTTTCCAGCATCATGAGATAGCTGAAGGTGCCGTCGGTATAGGGCGGCTTACCGTAGTTGGGCAGCACATCCACAATGTCCCGCTGCTCGCGGTTCAAAAAAGGCAGAATCGAATTGCTAAGCATCTGGTTGTAAAAGGACCGGATCTTGCTGCTAAAGCGCTTGCCGTGGGCATAGCCCCGATCATACGGGGTTCCCGACAGCTTCATAATTTCCAGATGTTCCGGTTCTTCGTTGGCGCTGCACCCTCCAAAGGAACTTACCGCCAGGGTAATGGCCAGGGCGGCGGACACCAGGCCCGTTGTCCACAGCACATGTCCCCTTTTGTCATGGGCAGATTTCATGGCTCCTCCTTTTTCAGGTCAGCATCCATACAACGCTCAATCCCAGATAATTACCCAGTGCCAGCCCCACCAGACCGCTGGCAATACCGGAAAACACAATCTCCCGGTTACCCAGCACCATGGCCACCGGACCGATCATGTGAGGTCCGAACACCCCGGCGGCGGAAGTGATGATGGCGGTATCGCGGTCAATGCGAAACAGGGCGGACAAAATGATATGCAGTACGATAATCAGCAGCACCACCATGGTGGCGTACAGAATAATCATGGGGCTGCCGGTGAACAGTTCCACAAAGTCGGTGGTAAATCCCATGGCAACACAGAATATCAGCAGTAAAAACTGCCCCATATCCTGACTACCCTGCAATCCCCTAACCCGGGCCACAAGGGACGCCCCCACCGCAAAGGTGGTAATGGCCAGAATAATCACCGTGTCCCGGTTCAACTCCGGAGCGAAGCGACCGATCCCAACCCCGGCAAGCACCATGACCACCGCCAAAACCATGGCCAGGGCTCCGTCCTTGAGGGGTGGCACTTCTGCGGTTCTGCGGGGTTTCTCATCTGCGGCGGGTTCATCCGGGCTGCTCCCGTTCTCAAACCGAAAGGCGGGCAATACAAAACGCAGCACCCGGGGGGCCACCATAAGCATAAACAGCAGATAGCCAAAGCTTACCACCATGTCAGCGGCATTGAGCAGAATGAAGGTTTCCGGCCGGGCATCCACCGCCGTGGCAATGGCCGCCATATTGGGAGTGCCGCCAATGTACACGCCGGAAAGCATGCCCGCAATTTTCGGGCTGTCAATGACGCCGCTGCCCATGCCCATATGCACTGCAATGGTGGCTGTCATGGCCGCCACAATGGCGATGCAAAACCCGATGACCGTGGAGCGGGCCAGCCGCAGCCATGCCACCACATCCACACTGAACAGCAACAGAGGAATGGCAAGGGCTACCGTAACGTTGGCCATGCCCAAAGACACCCCGTCACTGAGTTGCATAAAGGGAAGATTGCCCAGCAGCATACCGGTGAGATAACAGATAACCACGGGGCTGATAATGCGAATGGCCTTGAATCGCGGCTCCAGCCACACTGTGACAAAGGGCACCGCAATCGCCAGCGCAATCTGCAGGGCAATTATACCCGGATGCATACACGCCCCCGCATAGATTCAATGCTGTACAACATACTTACTACCTGTAAATCCGCTGAGAGTTCCGCTTCCAATCCTCTGCCGCCAGGCGATTCCTGTTGCAGATTCCCCGCTGGTGGCACCGGCCTCAAACCTGAGCGGCTGCTTCCGCGTACTGCCACATAAACATTACATCTTCTTAACACTCACATTACGCACCATAATAGCTATTAGCAGATCAAAATTGCAAGCCGCAATGCGTTAAAATCGTACAAATGAGTTATTTTTCCTGCCGCCCCACCAGACGACACTTGCAATAATCCCTTTTCTCGTGTATTTTCAAGCCGCAATCACAGCACTGAGAAGATATAAATAAGCCCAAGGAGCGGAATCATGAGCAACACGTCCATTAGTATTCCTGAATCCGGACGCAGCAAAAAAGCAATTATAAAAGAGATGAAATCCTTTCGGCGGGAGGATGCGGACTTCCGCAACGCCAAAACCTGGAGCCTGGTGTACTATCTTAACGATGACCACACCGATTTTCTTAAAGAGGCGTATGGCACCTATTTCAGCGAAAACGGTCTCAACCCCATGGCTTTCAAAAGCCTCAAGCGATTCGAGTCCGATGTGGTGCGCATGACCGCAGATCTGTTCCACGGCGACGGTGATGTGGTGGGCACCATGACCAGCGGCGGCACTGAAAGCTGCATGCTGGCGGTTAAAACCTACCGCGACCGCGCCCGGGACAAAAAGCCCTGGATTTTGCGGCCCAACATGGTGGTGCCGGAAACCGTGCATGTAGCCTTTGAAAAGGCGGCGGAATACTTTGACGTCAAGGTACTGCGGGCTCCGGTGGGCAAGGACTACCGGGTTAACCTCAAGGCCATGAATCGGCTGATAAACCGCAACACCATTATGCTGGTGGGCTCGGCTCCGGCCTATCCCCACGGCATGGTGGATGATATCGAAGCCATTGGACGCATTGCCCAAAAGAAAAATATTCCCCTGCATGTGGACAGTTGTCTGGGAGGCTTTATGCTGCCCTTTGTTGAGAAGCTGGGATATAACATTCCGGTGTTTGACTTCCGGGTTCCCGGAGTGACATCCATTTCCGCGGACGTGCATAAATACGGTTTTTCCGCCAAAGGGGCCAGCACCATTCTGTACCGCAACATCGACTACCTGAAGCACCAGTTCTTTATTTTTGAAAACTGGCCCGGCGGCATGTTCATTTCACCGGCCCTGTTGGGCACCCGTCCCGGCGGCGCTATTGCCGCAGCCTGGGCCGCCATGCAGGCCATTGGCATCAAGGGCTATACCAAACAGGCCAAAGAATCCATGGCCGTCACCCAAAAGCTGATGGATGGCATCAACGCCATTTCCCCGCTGCGGGTCATTGCCAAACCCCACATGACGGTCTTTGCCTACGAATCCACGGACCCTGATGTAAATATCTATGCCGTGGGCGACCGCATGGAAGAACGGGGCTGGCACATCGACCGGCAGCAGAAACCCGAAAGCCTTCATGCGATGGTGACGCCCAAGCACGCCGCCATTGCGGATCAGTATCTTGATGATCTACGGGCATCGGTGGAGGAAGTCCGGGATAACCCGGAACTGGCCAACACCGGCGGGGCTGCCATGTACGGCATGATCGCCCATGTGCCCATGCGGGGACTCATTAGAAAGCAGGTGCTGAACCTGATGATGGACATGTACAGCCCCGGGGGCAAGTCCATTGATCCCAACGAAACCAATGATGATCTGGCCACCAAAGCAGGCCTCATGTACCTCAAATTCAAGCGCGAACTGCTCAAAAAGCTGGACGGCTTGCGATAACGGCACCGGGTGACATATCATACTTTTAACTTTACATACCGGCCCATGGTCGGTATTTTCATTTCCAGTAGTAAACCAGAATCTCCAACACAGGGAAAATGTATCATGAAAGCCCGTCCTTTGGTTTTGTTCTGTACTGCAGTTCTGCTGAGTCTCTTTGTAGTGGCCTGCGGCGGCGACAGCGATAACCCTGTCACCGACGGCGACGTTGACGGCGATGCTGACAACAACCTCACCGTCCCCATTGAGCCCGGCGACCCGGACCCCTCGGTGGTGGTCAGCGATGAACCCTTTATGCAGGAATTCAACCACACTATCCCGGAACAACCCGAAGAAATAGACGCTCTGGTGGCCCTGGTGATGCCTCCGGCATCCTTCACCAACTTCAACCGCCCCACCCTGGCAGATCCCCGGGGTCTGTGGCTGCCCGCCGACGGCGGCGGCCTTGAGCTGCTGGAGCTGCCCCAGGACGCCACGGATATCATTGACGCCGAAACCGTTGGCGATGCCATCTATCTGCTGACCGGCGACAGCATGTATCCCGTGACTTCCGACGGCGTCATGGGTACGGCTCTGCCCCTAACCGACGGAGCCACCGGCATTCGGCTGGTGCCCGGTGAAAACACCCTGTACATTCTTACCTCCACGGGATTCGGCATCTACAGCGGCAGCGGCGACATTGCCTGGCATGCCATGGACCCGGCCCCCACGGCCCTGCTGCCCACCGCCGAAACCCTGTACCTTGCCCATGAAGGCAGCCTGTATACCTATAATCCTGACGCTGCCAAAGACGCCGCCACAAAGCAACAGCTTACCACCCTTGATGTGGGCGTGCCCGTGGCCCTGATCCCGGACCGCAGCAAGCCTGTGGATCTGGACATGGTGGTTGTGGGAACCACCGGGCTGGCAGGCTATAACCTTAGCGACAGCGGCGCAGAAGCCGTTGAGGTTGAACTCTTTACCGAAGGTCGTATTCCCCTGGCCGGGGCCGTTGCGGCCATCCCCGACAGCAATGGCGGCTTTGTGGTGGCAGGCACCGGCGGTGCGTATCGCATCGTAGAGCAGGAGTTCGGCATGGAATACCGGGTCTATGTGCCGGAACGCTGGATGCCCGGCGCAGATATCCGGGACGTGCTGGAAGACACCGACCAGGCTGACGGCCCCATGTACTTTGCCACTTTGCAGGGCCTTGGGTCCATGACCCGCCGCATGTGGACCATCAAAGACAAGACCGACGCCATGATCGAACGCATTCATCTGCGGCACAACCGCGAGGGTGCGCTGGCGGATTCCCGCCTCACCAGCCCCGGCGATCTTTCCACCAGCGTCATGTATGACAGCGACAACGATGGCGGCTGGACCTGCTATTGGGTTCTTTCCGAATGCTTCCGCTGGAAACTCACCGGCGATCCCGAAGCCAAGGCACACTTTGACGAATCCCTTGCCCGGATGCTTTCTTTCCGCACCCTGACGGGCACCGAGCATTTTCTGGCCCGCTCCGTGATTCGCATCGAAGGCTGCCAGCTTGACGACTGCGACGATCCCGATGACGGCGAATGGTTCAAAAGCCCTGACGGCGTGTTCTGGGTCAAAGCGGACACCTCCAACGACGAGGTCACCAGCCACATGTTCATGATGGGACAAGCCTATGATTACTGCGCCGACGACGATCAGAAAACCGCCATTGTAGCCCACGTGGACGGCATTATCGGCGGACTGGTGGACAACGGTTATCAGCTTATCGATCCCCAGGACGACAAGTGCACCACCTACGGCCAGTTCGATCCCGACTATATAAACAGAGGCATTGAAGGCTCAAGCGCCGATGGCGGCCGCCGCAGCGCCCAGATGCTGGGAGCCCTGAACCTGGCCTATTATCTCACCGGCAAGCAGAAATATCTGGACGCCAAAGCCGAACTCATTGCAGACCATCATTACGACGAAAACGTGTCCTATATCGGCGATGAACTGGAGTATCCCTTCTGCGCCGGCAGCGGCGACTGCGACGAGCTGGCTTTCCAGGCTTTTGTGCCCCTGCTGCGCTACGAGTGGGACCCGGCCCTGCGCGAGCGCTACATGATCGGCTGGAACCGGCTGTACACCCATCTGCAAACCCAGGAGGACATGTTCTGGGACGTTGCCAATGCCATGTTTGAGGGCGAAAACATCGACCTGAGTTACGGCAAACGCTGGTACCGCCGCTATCCCACTGATCTGGTGCGCTATGTAATCTACAACGATGGTGTGCGCCTGGACGCCATCAAACCGCCGCCCTACTACAACCTTAACAAAGACCGGGCCAAAAACTACCGGCTGCGATCCGACGGCCATATTTTCCCGGCGGATGAACGTCGCAATCACCGTCACAACGGCCCGCAGTTTCAGTTCAGCGGCGGCTCGGGTTCGCTGCGGGAGCTGGACGGCGGCGACGCTCTGTACCCTTATTGGCTTGGTCGCTGGTACGGTTTTATTGCCGAACCCTGATTTTGACCACAGATTTATTTTCCTTCGGGGAGTCCCATCGGGCTCCCCGTTTTTCTTTGCGATCCGGCTGTTTTTTTTTCACTAAATATAATTATGTTAGTGCAGCGAACATCTTTAACGCGCCGCGTTAACTGTCAAGTTTATTTTACTAAATACTAGCCACAACATCGTATTTGCAAAATTTTCCTCGGGACGGAAATCGAAAAACTCGGGACGCGCCCTGTCGCTCCACGGGCCCGCCTCGGGAAAATGACGCGCTAAAATGGGCTAAAATCAATATAAAAACGATATATAGCAAAAAAATCGGAATTTCGTCCCGTGTTTTTGATTTCGCGGCCCGTGAAACCGACATGTGCGTCCCGAGAGATTCCCGAGCGCATTTTATCTTATTGTCGCTATTTTGGCGCTTTTTTCATGATTCACCCTTGACAACCACAGCACCCTGTTTAAAGTGAAATCAGGATCATTCAGATCCGGCGCGGCGATATATCCGCGTACACAGCCCGACCCACCTCCCCTGCGGCGCTGTGATACGATTTTCCAACAGGCGCATGACTATTGGTTACTCATGTACGTTGTGACATATTCTGTCACGGTATCGCTAAAGGTTTTACGTCATGCATTTCAAATACTTACGTCACATCACTTCGCTGTTTATCCTTGCGGCTGTGCTCTGTACGTCTCCGGCGGCCCGGGCCTTTTCCATCTCCGGCAATTTCAGCGACGGCTGCCACGAACAGATCACCGTGCAGTCTTATCTGCCCCTTATGGAAATCATGAACCCGGATTTTGTGGAGCTTCCCGATGACGAAGCCTCCATTAAAATCACTAAAAATATCATGGAATCTATTGGCTTACTTGAAGACGACCACCATCGCGCCTACATTCTGGCAAGCCTTTTGGTAGGGGTGCGGCAGCCGGACACCGACGGTCACTCCAGCCTTGACATCCTGACTCAGCGCAATCTGCATATGGCGGATAACGACCAGGACCGCCACTGCCTGCGCCGTGCGGGACAGGACGGCGAGCAGGGAAACATCGATGCTCTCAACGACTGCCGGACGCTGATCCGGGAAAACCTTGACACCGCCCTTAACATGCTGTTTTTACAGCCAAAAGATCAAAACATAAAAGTCAGTATGAACCTGGAATACTATGGTGATGTAAACTTTTACGTTAACGGCCCCGCCTATTACATCGGCATGACCGCTCACACGCTGCAGGACTCCTTTTCCCATACCCTGCGCAGCGAAGATCTGCACACCGTCCAGCATGTCACCAACTATGTCGACGCTTTGGGAGCGGATCACAACGAACGCCGCGACGGCATGGCCCACTCTTTAACCCTGGATCACTGCAACGAAGAAGCCCGCCCCCTTGCAAATGCTGCGGCAGAGGCTACCAGCGATTTGTTTATGGCCATCAAATCCCTGGCAGAACAAAGTGACCCCAACGCCATTGACAAGCTCTTTAACACCTGGCTGCAATACCAGCCGGGCTGCACAAAGGACAACAACTACTGCAACAATGCCTGGGAATCCACTGCCCGCAAAGAACAAACCCGCCCCATTCTTGAGGATCTCCTGAGCTGCCAAAGTGCCGGCGACCTGTATCTGCTTGTTATCGCCATTGCGTTTGCCGTTGTTTTGTTACGTTCATTGTTTCCCGCCCGCCGCAACGCCTCCCACCGAAAGGCCGCATCATGAAGCCCCGCATCCGTATTTCCGCCCTGATTCTGCTGCTTTTGAGCCTCAGCACCCCGCTTATGGCGCAGGAAACCGTGGCTCCTTCTGCCCCTGAACAACCCGCCCCCCCGGTGATTCACGACGACTGGGCTCCCACCACCTTCAAGGCCGCATATAACTCCTTTTGGCTGACCCCGGAGTTTCACGTCTCCATACTCAACGACGTACGGGACCGCAGCCTGGCGGGCGACACCTTTGGCTACGGCCTGCGGGCCGGGTATCGCTGGGAAAACTGGAGCGTGTTTGTGCAGGTGGAACAGAACATGTGGCGGGCCATGGAACTGGAACACAAGGTGGATCAGGGCGCGTTGAACATCGCTGTGGGCGCTGAAATCAGCTACCTTGGGGGCTATGTCCGTAGTTCGCTGGCCATGGGCCCCTCGGTGCTGATGTTCGAAACCCTGCTGGACGACCCCGGCGAAGTGGGGGTGTTTCTGGACTTTCGGCCCGTGGGCCTGCGCTGGCCCATCACCACCTGGTTCGGCATTGCCGCCGACCCCATCAGCTTTGCGGTGGTGGCCCCGGTGCTGGACGCCATCCCCCTGGTCATGGTGGAATACCGCACCACTTTGGGATTTGAGTTTTATCTGTAAATGAGTGCCGGAAGAAAATACAGGCACTGTATCCGCAAACCTCGATACACCCTGAAAATTTTCTTTTAAGGGAGCAAAAACAGGGCGCCGGTCAATGACCGACGCCCTGTGAGGAGATGCTGGTACTATACGATCAGGCTCTATTTTGCAGAAGCCGGGTCGCCGTCGTATCCCAGGGCAGTCCAGTCCAGGGCGCTGCCGCCGAAGTGGCAATCGCTGCAGGTAAGGGCATCTGCCTTTGGAGCGACTTCGTGGTTAATGCGCATATACATTTCCGTGTGTCCCCATTCATAGGCACCGCTGAAGCTGTAGCCGGAACCATCGAAATAGGGGTTGGCCTTGACAGCGGTTTCGCCGTCTTCAAGAGCCAGCACCCAGTTCCAGTTTCCCCAGTAGGGGTTTGCGCCGCCCTGACCACCGGCTCCAAAAAGGTGCGGTACCAGCACAACGCGGTTTTCCGCTGACGCGTCCACCGGCTGGGTGCCCTTCATTACCTTGAAGGGATGGATTTTAGCTGTGGCGTCGTTTTTATCTCCCAGTGGTTTCACCAGCATGATGGGATCTTCCACCGTGCCAGCTTCGGTGAAGGTGTCACCCACCAGCATACGCTCGTAGTCGCCGTTGTACCAGGCATAGGTGGGTTTCACGTTCATTTCCCACACGAACTCACCCTTCTTCTGGTCATAGCAGGCGCGGGTTATGGCGTCATCGCCCTCACCAAAGACAAAGGGGCTGCATTCGGTGTACTCATCGTTGGGGGTGCCGGCGTTTTCCCAGTACCATTCGGTTTTAGTGGGCAAAGCCCGGGAAAATGCAGGAATGTGGCAGGTCTGGCAGGACACCTTTGCAGCGTGAGTGTTGTACGTGGCGCTGCTGTGGGGTGCGGCGTCATGGCAGTCGGTGCAACCCACGGAACCTTCGGTAGGCACCGAGTGCATGCCGGAACCCATGATGGCGTGATCTTCGGTGGTGTGGCATTGCTGACACAGCATACCGTTACCCATATGAACATCCATTTCCGGAGTGGGATCGACCAGAGAGCTGGCCAGATCGCCTTTTTTCACGTTGTCGCCGCCGCCAGCATAGAAATGGCATGCGCCGCAATTGCTGCGGGAGGGTGCTGCGCCCACGCTTTGGGCCACCACCGCAAGATCAACCTCAGCGGTGGGAAGACCGGCGGTTGTGGTGTTCTTTTTATAGGTGCCCGTGGAGTCATGACAGATAAGGCAGTCCATGTTTGCGGTGTCATCAAAATCATGGGCCTCAAAGTCACTGTAGTCAGTGGGGGCTTTCCAGTTGTACCCTGCATGGCACATAGTGCAGCGCCCCTCATTGGAGACCAAAGCGATGCAGAAATTGTTGATGGTGTCCACTTTTCCGTGTTCGCCGGTCTGGTTG
>Ga0209475_10001240_pt1 | contig 33995 bp, 27 predicted proteins | sample tdDd471_FD_187128 | JGI IMG/M metagenome (GOLD analysis project Ga0209475, IMG submission 187128) | Marine sediment microbial communities from the Atlantic coast under amendment with organic carbon and nitrate - tdDd47.1 (SPAdes)... | ecosystem: Environmental > Aquatic > Marine > Coastal >... | reverse complement strand
CTAGAAACGAAGCACTTCGATAATTTCTAATGTTTTTGGTATATGTTTTGCTATATAATACAAGGTAAGAATGGTAGGACGAATTAAGCCAAAGGCAGGTGCAAATGAAGGCTCTAGGCAAAACAATTTTAATTATGATTTCAATACTGTTAATGCTTATTGCAGTATCTTGTAATGATGATCAGCCAATAGACGGAGATACAGCATCCGATGGTGACAGTGCGGGTCTTGAAGGCGATGGTGACGATGATATGTATGAACCTAATTCAGGCCAGCAGGACGATACATTTTACGCTCCCATGTTGTCAGACCCCGATACATTGGATATTATTTTCGGCGAGGATATGCAAAGTAGAAATATAAACTTTGGTGACACAATAAACGATTCTCTGCTTGAAGAACAACCATTTGTGCCATTCACCCTCGATGCCTTGAAAGGTGCAAGACTTACCATAGATCTTTCGCTGCAAGATGGTTTGACAAACCCGGTATTGATACTTTACGGCCCAAGATCTAAAAACGGCATCTGGGGTACTGAAATTGCCCTTGATTACCGCAATGATGGCAAAACAGTGGCCACAATCTCTGATTTTCCAGTTTCAGTTGAAGGAACTTACCTCATTCTTGTTGGCACAGTTAATACGCTAGACAAAAATGGAGATTTTTCCATAAGCCTTGGTTGTCGCAACCAATGCACAGAGCCTGCCTGCCCGGATTTGACATGTCAGGGTTTTTGTGATGGAAGCTATTTAAATGACAGTTCCGGCTGCATAACCTGTTATTGCGAAACAGAAGGCGTGACAGATAATTGCGAAGACCAAAGCGACCCGGATTGCAATCCATTTACCCCAAGCTGCGATTGTGATGACTCATACGACCCTGTTTGTGGCGAAGATGGAATAACTTACGGCAATGAATGCGAGGCCGAATGTTTTGGAATGGATATTGTCCACACAGGTGAATGCTGGGGCGCACCTAACGCTGAATGTTCAACAGATGCAGACTGCGAGAACAACCTTAAATGCATTGAGGGATTATGTGCATCAGAAGATCATTGTGGCTGTGAGGAAACTGTCGAACCGGTCTGCGGTGTTGATGGCCAAACCTATTCCAATCTCTGTCAAATGGAATGTGAACAGATTGAGTTGCTGCATGTTGGAGAATGCGAACCAATTGGCAAATGTATCCCTTATTGTGGAAGTATCGAAGATGCTTTTGCCTGGATTGACAGTTGCACTGGATTACTTATCTCAATCGATGAATGCGAAAACTGCTACGCAGAATGTACAATAGATGCCAATGGAACCGAGGGCTGGTTCTCTTCCTGCACTGACAAGCTGATTAAACAGGAAGATTGTTTGTCTGGCTGTGGCTGCGATAACATCTGGCAACCGGTTTGCGGTCAGGATGGTAACACCTATAAAAATGGCTGTGAAGCTCTCTGCAATGAAATTGAAATAGCCTACAACGGTGAATGCACAAACGACAAACCCGGCTGCGAATCTGATGCTGACTGTCTTAACGGACAAGTTTGTGTGTATGGAGAAGATTGCGAACCTAACGAATACAATGCCATTGATGGCTGTTTTGGTTTCTGTACCACCACACCAGATTTAACAGCATGCATGTCTGACGAGGATTGCCTGGAAGGGGAAATCTGTACAGTTGACATGACCACCAATAGTGGCTTCTGTACTGATGCAGTTGACTCTGCCTGTGTCATAAGCGGATGCAACGCTGAAATTTGTTCTTCTTATATGCAGGAAAGCGATTGTGGCTGGATGGCTGAATATGCCTGTTACCAGTATGCGGAATGTGCCTTGTCGGAAACTGGATCATGCGAATGGCTTGCCATAAGCGATGACTTTGATACATGTATGGATAATATCTCCGCGGGTACAACCTGTACTTCAGATTCAGACTGCCTGAGCGATTGGTTCTGTGACAATGGTATCTGTGTAGAATCCCTTTGTATCTGTCCTGATGACGAAAACGAAGTCTGTGGCACAAACAACCAGACCTATAAAAATATTTGTGAACTAAACTGTGCGGAAATCCCTCTGCTTCATGAAGGCCCATGTTAGTTCATATACTTATAACAAAAAAGCCTTTGGTGAAAAACACCAAAGGCTTTTTTATACGAAGTCAGGTTCAAGAATAAAATCTGTAACCCACACCACGAATTGATCTTATGTGAGTGGGAGATTTTCTGTCCTCCTCAAACATTTTTCTCAGTCTGGCAATAAAATTATCTACGGTTCTTGTCTCAGGTGTATATGAATATCCCCAGACCGTTTTGAGTAATTCTTCTCTTGAAACAGAGCGATCCATGTTGTCAATCAGATACTTCATCACAAAACATTCATACTGGGTTAACAACACATCTCCATCGTTGGTTCGGGCTTCAAATGTTGAAAAATTGATCCGGTAGTCCCCAAAGGAGAACTCCTGTTCTTTGGCCGTCTGCTCAACATACCAGGCCTGACGCTCCAAAATCCGGTTAACACGCAGAATAAGTTCTGCCAGCGAAAAAGGTTTCTTGATGTAATCGTCTGCACCGGCGGATAAGCCCTCCACCAGACTTTCTTCAGATGTCTTGGCCGATAAAATCAACACCGGATATTGCGGGTTTTCTTTTCGAATTTGACGCAAAAAATCAAGCCCGTTCATTCCGGGAAGCATAATATCCAGAATCAGCATATCGAAATCGGTATATTTGCCTGTGGCATCTTCAGCGTTTGAACAGATTGTTGTCTCGAAGCCTTCGCAATCAAGATTAAACTTCAAACCTTCCGCTATATGCTGCTCGTCTTCAACTACAAGAATTTTCGGCATCTCAAACTCCTTAATGCTTAGATAACAGGCAATTGAATATTAATGCAAAGTCCCTTGTTTTCACCTTCGCTGACTGCTTTTACTTTCCCTTTGTGGGCTGTAACCACATTTCTTACAATATACAAACCAAGGCCGGTTCCTGCAACCTGATCGTTAGCACGATAAAATTCTTTAAAAACTTTTTTCAATTCCGCTTTATCTATTCCAGGCCCTTTGTCAGAAACAGACAACAGAACATGTCTTCCTTTTTTTAAGGAAAGGTGTATCTCCGGCTGCTCCGCTGAATACTTGATAGAGTTTTCAATCAAATTTTTCAAGACCGTGTTCATAGCAACAACATCCACCAGACAGTTACACTTGGAATCAATATCCTTGCTGAATTTCACATCTTTCAACATAACCTTGTTGTCATCGATGAAGTTCTCCACCACTTCCGTGAAATTAACAGGCTTCAGATCATACGGAGCCTTGCCACGCTCTATTCTGGAGGCAGTCAACACCTGCGAAATAAGAGTCGAAAGCCTGTCCGAATCTTCAAGCATTAACTCTAAAAATTGCTGCCTTTTTTCCTTGGACAGATCGCGCATCACCATGGTTTCCAGATACAACCTTAACGATGCCAGAGGTGTTAACAGCTCGTGGCTCACACTGGAAATAAAGTTTCGTCGCTCTCTATCAAGCATTCTGGATTTGTTCCAGAAGATGAAGATAAAGGTGGTACCTCCAATCACCGGAACCATCAGTAAAATACCCTGAATAAGCCACCAGACGGGGCTTGGCGAAGGCAAAATTGAATACCAGACAATCCACAGCGTTAAAACGGCAATAGATGCGAGTTGACCAATAACAAATATAAGTATGGGAATTGATTTTTTCATAAGCGGATAGTAATCCCTGGTTAATAATTAATCAAGATCTTAACTGAGATCAGTGTCATAATTTACAATTGTTTTACAGAGCATTTATGCCCAATCGAAATCTGTTTAAGCAAAAAAAGAGCCACCCGAAAACGGATGGCTCTTTGATTTGCAGTTTGTTCTTACTAGAAGAACAGGTTGGTAACATCTGTCCAGAAATCTCCATAGCCTCTAAGCAGGATCAGTTTGGATTCGATGTATTCCAGATCACGGTTCACGTACCAGCGAGGATAGCCGGAGTCACCGCAAATGGCATCTTTGTCAACCATGTTACCCGGGCCCTGAGGTATACTTGCATCAAGGCGACACATGTCCTGCAGATCTTTGCAGCGGGAAACGATGTTGAAGATTGGGTTATCGCGTTCATCGCCCGGGAACTTGTAGGCACGATAGTAGAATGTTTCTTTAGAGTTTACACACTGAACAACATTCTCATCTGTGTCAGCAATCGGATCCCAGGTGCTGATGTCGTTAACAGGAATCTTGAGGGCATAGTAGTATTCGTATACCATGTTGTCAGCCATAATGTTGGCCTGGTTATACATGGCCCACAATGCCGGGAACATGGAATCGAAGTACTGCCAGCTACCATGCACAGGAATGTATGGTGCACTTGCGCCCTGTTGATCTGTCATTTTCTGGCAGAGAGATTTCGTTACGTCAGATTTGGCTGGTTTCCACGGGCCATCTGCGAAATCTTCTGTCCAGTTCCATAGGAACAGTTCGTTGGTACGTGGCTGATAACGTTTAATGTTATACTGGTTTGTGCCAACTTCTTCTGCACAGTTGGGGCTCAAGCTGTAAAGTGCATTTTCGTTGAGCTGATCAGACAGCAGATGGTAAATGGCGTTATCCCAACCATCGGAGACATAAGCAAAGCCGTTAGCCATGCTTTCATATCTGTATTTGTCGACAGGCCAACCGGTGCTGGCGAGTACATACATGGCCAGATCTTTTTCAATGGTGAAACCGGAACGCATGGGTTTGGCTTCAAGGATAGTTTTGTCATCCTGGAAATCCCAGCGGTTTTTGTGATAGTGACCATATCTCAAGTCAATATTCAGGATTGCTCCACCAATGGTATCCTCAAGGTCTTCATCACTGTAGACATAGGGATTGTTAAGGAAGAATTTCTTCTCGCTGTCATTTTTCCAGTTCTGCAGGACGTGTTTACCCACATCAGGGCTGTACATCACGTCGTAGACCAGGAAGTTGAAGCCTTCCATACCGGCTACCAGATAGTCACCAGGGCCAGCAGGAGTGAAGGTCTTTTTGACTGTTACGCCATTGATTGTTTCTTCCCATTCTTCTACACCGTTAAGTGCCAAGAGGTATTCTTTTCTGGCTTGAGAAATGTATGCAGGTGAACCATCATCGTTTTTCGGGAAGGGGTTCTCACTGCTGTCCAGAATTGTATCCTGCCAAGCTGGAATCTGGAATTTGTTGTAGTTGTAATCCAGTGCAAAGTGAGCCATCTGGAAGAATGTGGTGTAACTTGCAGACCAGTTCTGTACGCGGAATCTGGGATTACCACGTCTGAAGAAACGATAGTAGTAACGGCGTTTGTAATCTTCACCGAGATTACGGACGATCTCACGTGCGTTCAGACCTTTATCAAATCTGTTACACATTGGATCCTGCCAGGTCTGATAATCAGAACAGAAGAGGTAAGGTTTAACATCACCATTCAACTGAATCATAACCGGCTCGTCTTTATCTGGATCAGGAGTAACGCTGAGAGCACCACTATTGTCTGTAACCAATGTCAGAGGTGTAGAATAACGAATACCTTCGACAACATTGGATTTATTGTAGCAATATTCAATACCCATATTATGCAGACATTCGCAGTCGGCATCAACTTCGCCCTCTCTGGGGGCTCCAGGTACACAGAGGCAACCATCAAGTTGAATATCGTTTGCAGTACAGTAACGAGTCTCGAACATAGGTTCTACAACGATTGTGGGCAAGCCAACAGGATTGGTTTCAACCTGATTGCTACCGTTAATTTTGTATTTTTCAACAGAACGACCATACATGAAGAGAATAGCCGCGATATCATATCGACCAAGACCAAAGGCATCCTGATAGAATGAGTTGGAATATTCCATAACCGAAGATACGCTGTAGAGATCGGATTCTCTCGGCAAGGATCTTTTGATCAGGAATTTTTCCTGAGGTGTTGCTTCGCGTCCATTGTCGGTTTCAAACTCGGCAATTTTCTGTGCCAGAGCTTCTTCATCTTTGTCGATAACGGCCCAGTAACCAAGACCATCTTTTTTGGAACCGATGAAGTTATTTTCATCAGCGTTACCCTTGAAGTTATGTCTCAGACCAATACCATGACCAAGTTCATGAATGGTGGTTCCCTTAAAGGCCATTTTTTCAAGGATGGGACGCATTTCTTCTCTGGAGTATCCGGCTTCGGAAAAACGTTCCATAAGTTCAAGCATTCCACTGTCGAGCCATTCAGGCTGCAGATAACATGCTTTGGAGAATTCAACATCACGTTCTTTCAAACGTTCCATGGATTCTTCAGATGCCCAGTAAAGCGGGGAAATCTGATAGAGCATATCTTCATCATAGCTTGTTGCATCAGCGAAAACAAAGTCGAAGAGACCGTTAGGAGTCATGTGACGTTCCCACTTGGTGCCTCTGATGTCTTCCAGGTTGTTGTTGTTAACTTTCAATGGAAGATGTCTGTCTTTCTGATAAGCCAGATATTCAGCTTGTGTCAGACCATTTTTACCAGCAACATCGGCCTCGAAAGTATTATTTCTTTTTCTTTCCACGTCGTAGTAAGGCTGGTTCAGGGTCGAGAGGTGCCACTGTTCGCTACCCACTTTAACCTTGCTCAAAGGCATATCCTTGTTGAAGCTGGTTTTAAAGAGTGTATCTTCAGCATCAGACGGTTTGGGAGTCTGCATGTATGAAGTATCAACAATGATATCGTTAAGCAGTTCTTCATAACGATCACCGGTAAGATTGAGACCTTCTTCTTTAAGAGCATCAATCATATAGAAGCGTTCGAGATGGGATGTTACCCACCAGCGCATCAGGGCACCGGCAATGTGACCGTTGGAGGAGAAAATCTGTCCGGTTTCGGGGTTGGTGGAGTACTGAGCAACACCTAAGAAACCTGTGCCGATGAATTTATCGATCCAGTAGATCATGCTATAGCGAGGATCACCAAGCTCTGCTTTGTAACGAGGAATTTTATGTCCGTCGCCATCAAGCTCGCAACGATGTTCGAGTGTCATACGGCAAGCAACAGGATAGTCCACGGGACGTGCGACTACATTGTTAACTCTTTCGCCATATTTGGCGAGAATTTCATTCGGGGTAATCAGATTCGGCAAACCTTCAGGGTTTACACCATCACGATTATAGTCGTATTCAAGGAAACTGTTTTTTCTCAAAACATAACGACCAGCATCTTGTTCACCAGGATTGTTGGCATCATAATCAAAGTCATGACGGAAGCAGTAACGAAACATTTCGTCAGTCATTTTGCCCTGCAGGTCTTCAAACTGAGCAACTTTGTCGTTATATTCCTGTTCCAGGGTAGCAACATTGTCAGCACCGGCTTCTTTGGCAGCTTCTAACTCATCGTCCCAGCTACCAGGTACGGCATAGTCGGCCAAGAGATAATCCAGAGCATAGAATTTGCTGTCGTCAAGTTTAAGATCACTTGGCCACGGTTCTTTTGCATCAGGATTAAAGAATGATGTAGGAGCAGCAGAGGTATTCAGTTCATACAGGCCATCAGCCAGTTTGATCTGTTCCGGGAAATCTGATTCAAAGCCAACGCCGTTTTCAGCAAAGGATTGCTCTGCTTTTTCCTGCTCGTATTTGGCTTTACTGAAGACCCAGTTGTAGTCGGCGGCAATGGCACAGGCAGACAACAGGATATCTTCAGGGAAGTCAGGTCCGAGATAAAGCTCGATACGATGATTGTTATTAAGGTTGAAGTGACGTGCCCACTGGTGCTTCAGGCTGTCTCTGTAACCATAATAGTTATCGGTTGATCTGTATTCGTCAACAAAGTAACCAAAACGACGGAACATCTCATCCTGATGCTCAGTGGTTTTGAAACCGTTTGAATTCAACTCGTCTCTATCAACCTTCCAGAAGAAGTGACGGAAGCCAACTCTGGCCGGTTCCCAGTTGATGTATTCAGCAACATCAGACCAGCTGCGAAGACCACGATAGGAATTGTTTTCAGTCAGAATCATTTCTGTTTCAAAAGCAAATGTTTCGACTTTCTGGTCGGAATCAGTAGACATATGGCGCAGCTCATAATCCTTGGGATTGATTGCATCGCCGTATTTGTCATGGAATTCCATGTTTTTATAACCGGCAACAGGCTCACGGGTGAAGGGATGCCACAAATCAACAGCCAGCTTCAGGTAAGTCATGTCAAACGGCACACCCATAATAAGGTTCTTGGAGGGGTCAAATACGAAGTATCTGGCCTGGTACCAAGGTTTATCACGGTTTTCGACCAGCATCGGCAGATCTTCACCTGTGGTGCTGCTCTGAGCCAATTGAATGTCAAAATGGCTTAAGATCGGGAAAGCCAAAATGGGAGTTCTTTCGTTCTCTGGTGTACCATCCAGATCGGCAACTTCTTTATGCTCGTGAATGTTGTAGGCAATCAGGTAATCCTTGGTGATTTCCCAACGGATAATTTTCATATCGTTGGTTTCACCGGGGAATACGTAGTCTACGCTTTCCGGCATATCAACAGCGGTCTGTTTAAAAAAGAATTCTCCCTCAAACAATCTTTTGTCCATAGCTAATGGATTGGTCTGATCTATAGGACTGCGCTCAGTCATACAACCAGAAGAAACCACCGCAAGAAGGAAAAAGGTGAGAACACTCCACCATGACTTTTTCCAATTAGCCTTCATTGTTTCATCCTCTCTTTACAATACAGTATTCATCTTTTGATAGCGTTCAAATAGAATAGGAAACCGACAGGTACCCGGTTGTGAAAATCGGATCCAGCGGTAATGTATAATCACTCTTGAAACCACCATAGAGACGTTCAGGTCCAGCAGTAGTTATGCCAAGTGTAAAATCAAGTCCATCGTAGGGATTAATACCTACATGCGCACCAAAGCTGACACCATTTTTCGGTGTTTCCATAGCTGCTCTGTCATAAATCCACGAAGTAGACCAGCCACCGTTGACGCCAACATTCATTTTCCAGAAGCTGTAAGTCAAAACACCTTTTAATGCAATCTGCCATTCATTCATGGCAGTGTATTCAGCACTACCACTGGTACCGAAAACCTTGGCATAGTCGTATTTATGGAAGTTTTTCTGGAAACTCGTACTAAATCTGAACGAGAATCCTTTTTTACCCATAGACAGCGTAACACCTGGCTTCAGGGAGTAGTACCAGTTATGCACTTCTCTCAATGTTATCGAGGTCGAAGGGAACAACTGACCAAGAGAAACACCTATTGCAAAACCGGTTACATCCGGATCAATAGAGAAGCGTTTGCTGATGTTCAACACGATGGGATCCATATCAACATCATTGGTTGTGATGTCGCTGCCACCGATGTTACCCGAAGGATATCGACTGGTAACACCAAAACCGAGATGCAGAGCAAATCGAATACCATGTGGTGCTGTAGCAGAAGGATCAATGGAGAACGAATTACCCATAGAAGGTCTGTCACCATTGAAATTGTGACTGAACTGGTAGCCAAAAGTGACGGCCCACCATTTGGACTCTTTCTCTTTTGCTTTCTCGTCACCTTTTGCAACTTCAGCTGCCGGTTTTGCCGCTTCAACCTCTTTGGTTTCAGCACCAACAGCTAAATCAGCGTTCTCAGAGTTATCTTGTGCACCTGCCACGGATGGTAGGGCTATCAGAGATAACAGGCCAAATAACAACATTATTTTTTTTACGGATAGGAGCTTCAAAACGGCCTCCGCAGAAATTGGTAAAAATGATTACACCGGATACCTAAACCGACACACCATAGGACTTACTTGTCTGTATGTCAAATAATTTCTGTGTCCTTCAGGATCTCCAACACCAGAAACAACATTCAATCGCAACACTAATCTCAACTAGAAAGCTACTTATATGTGCTTAATGACAGAGAAAATTCAATCTTCTTTTTTCCTGAACGAACAACAAGTACGGCCAGTCTTAAAGGATCAAAATCTGTATAGTAAAAACCCGCATACAAATCACGTTTGTAAATACAGGCATCTTTCTGACACATCATCTTCTCAATCGGATCCTGAATAACCTTCGAGGCTTTGATTGTTTTCAAGCCCTGTCTCAATTCAACCGAGACATTCTCCAGTCCTTTTTCAGATGCTGCAAGCAGATAAACAGGAAAAAGCAGATAGTCCTGTTTGAGAATGTCAGCAAAACTGTCATTCTCTATTTTCTTACCTTCCCGGGCAAACATGGCAGCTCTTTGTGAGATTTGAAACAACTTGGTCATAACATAACCATTTGTCTCCACACCACGCTTGCCAAACTCGTAAGGCTCAAAAAGCTTTTCCGGAGCATCCTTCATTCTAAGACCCAGATTAATTGCATCTGCAATCTGTACCTTGGAAGGAGCGGACTCCACAGCGGCAAGATCCGAATTAAACGACAAACCAAAGATCAAAAACAACAGCAATGCTACAAACACTAATCCAAATTTTCGCAGACAATAGCTCAGCAGCATTAAAAATACCATCTTTCAGGCAAAATCAATTTCATCCCACACAAAATCTATTTCGGTTCGACGTTCAGCCGAGCAAAGTCGAACCGTCCGACAATCCACCATCATTAGCCAGCCCCAGGGTAACTGGTGGATTGCCGACGGTCGAACTCGAACCACCCATTGACATTGCATATTCTTCGCAATTAACTGACGAATCAGCAATCGAGAAACCGCATACAAGCAAGAGCAGCATTATAAATAAAACATAATTTTTCATTCAGAAACCTCCAGCGACACATTACTCAATGATCTGTGCCATCTATTCTAGTCAAAGGATGCAAACCCATCACAAGTTGATATACATTTTCAGGTTTTTCATCTGCGCAAACTTCAGCGCGGATCACATTAAGAAACTCCTGAAAATGATTGACTATTTTATCATAGGTATTTCTGGACACCGCCATGGTGATACCCCCAACATGGCGGTGAAGACCAGACATCTCCAGCGAAGTTGAAGCGTCTGCAAAACCGTTCATATAATAACTCTTTATCGCAACCCTGTCTATGCTATTTCCTGTGGTTACGTGAAGATTTGTCACAAAAAGTATTCCGTTTTCATCCCGGCTCAACAATTTCAGGCGAACCAGCTTGTCAATCGCTTCTCTAATTTCCTTGGCAGTAGCCTTAAAAGGCAATCTTCTGGCAATCCATCTGGTATTTTCAACAAAATCAGGTAAAACCACCAGTTCGCGAAGAATAAGAGTTAGCTTATCATTATAATAGTCAAACTGATCAAGTTCCAGCTGGTGCAGTTTCACGAACTGAGAAACGCGCCTCAGTTCATCTAATGCCTCGGCCTTTTCTCTGGTATTTTTAGCCTGACCATATTTTACCAGCGAAATGAAAAAATCTGTTTCCTGTTTGTTCAGGCAATAAAACTCTGCCACTTTGCGAGCCAGATCAATGGAAAGATTGTGCGAACCATCCATAACCATTTTCAAATGACTGTTACTGGACAGTCCCAATTTTCTGGCCAGATATCGCAGAGAGTACTTCTTGTCGCTCGCTTTCAGCTCTGCATAGCGATCCCTGATGTAGGATCTGAAGTCTGTGTATTCATGTATGTCTAATTGCGAACGTTTCATATTTACACGTTGCATTATCTCAAACTTAAATGCAAGTAAATACATCTAAAAAAGTTACCTTTCGCTCTTTCAAGAGAGAGCACAGGTCACAGCAAGACATAGTTAAACTATTGTTTTTATTAGATTTATTTGTATCTAAAACAATTTCACACTGCTCTCTAGAGATATCTCAGAGAGCATTAGAGGCCATTTTAACGCAGCCACTCCATCGTAAATATGGCCAACTGTACAAGAATTTTATACAGACGAGTAGATCAATTGCAATTTGCGGGATACATGGCCGACACTCTGGGCTTTAGAGCAAACAACGGCACCATCCAGATATTGAGAAGCCAAAATATTGATTTTAGTTACAATTTATGCTTTTATTGTCGCATCAGAACTAAACATACAGGAGTAATATATTATGAAGTCTGAGATGAATTCCTTATTAATAGCTTTTTTGATTTTCGCTATTTCATTGTTTGCAACCGCTTGCGGAGACTCCGAAAACATAACCGACGGAGATCAGGATAACCTCAGCGATGGTGATACTGACTACGACGAAGACATTGAAGAAGATGGCGAGATTGATATGGATGCAGAACCTGAAGATGAAATCGAGGACTTTGTCTACGCTGCCTGTGCCGATATTAGCAAAAACTTCCAGTTTCCCACCCCTGCATGGGAAGTGGAAGCCGATACCACCAGCGGGATAAAACTATCCATTCCAAATAACGACAAAGCAGCCATGCTTTTAAAAACAGTTAAAAAAAGCTGGTACGAACAGTTGGAAATGCTCAACGGTTTCGCGCTGATGGGCTCATGGTTTGTGGCTCTCTCTGATGAAGCCAACTCAGTTGACCAGAATAAAATCAAAATTTTCAGAAAACCTGATTGCGACTGCGAACCAGTTGAAGTGGCTGCCAATATTGAGGTTGCGCTTTCTGAAGACAACAAAACCCTGATGATTGAAAGCATCACCCCTCTTCCTCCGGTGAACTTTGGCGAACGTTACATTCTGGCCTTGTACGAGGGCGCAGTTTCAGGTGCAGATGTTTTACCGGCTTGCGATGGCAGCACGGCACACCGTGAATATGTCAACGCTGCCAATTATCTGGTGCAGAAATCCAAGGGAGCGAATCTGCTTCTGGCCCTGCCCTTTACTCCCGAAAGTACTATACATGAGCAAAAAGCGCTCTATGTAGACATGACAAGCGAAGGTTCGCCAATAGTGGTTGATTCGATGAATGAGCATGATTACAGCAACGCCATTGAAAACGCCTGCGAGGGTTTAATTGAATCTTCCTGCAACCAGATCAAAGCAGATCTGGCAGATGGTGGTGATTTAAAAAACATTGTAGCCGACAAATGCTATTCGGGTATTTTCAGCGTACCAAGCTACCACAATGAAAACGGTCATTTCGAATACAACAGCGAAAGCGAAGCCTACATAGCTCACGGCGAATCCCAGCCCGGCTACTTTATGATTCTTCCCAAAACCGGCGAAACCCCTTTCCCGGTAGTATTGTTCCAGCATGGAGGAAGCCGTCACAAAGAAGACCTGCTAACCATTGCCAAGCCCTATATTGAGCAGGGTTTTGCCATGATCGGCGTTGATTTACCCTACCACGGAGATCGTGAGACAGCCAAAGGCGTCTATGACATGGCCGATCTGGACAACCCGATCAAATCTCGGGACAATTTCCGTCAAGCCAGCGCAGACCATCTGAGCATTCTGGCAGGCATTGACAAGATAAATGATGAACTGGACAAGCTCACCGGCAAAACATCAACCCTTGATCCTGCAAAAGTTTTCTATGTCGGTCATTCAATGGGCTCTCTAAGCGGTACCATCACCTCCTCTGTGGGAGATATGATTAAAGGCACCAATCTGATAGCAGGTGGCGCATCCTACCGGGTACTACTCTCCGACGGCATGTATGGCCTGATGATAATCAGCGTCATCAGTCGCGAAAGTACACTTGAATCAAAAATTCTGCTTGGCTTTTTGCAAACACTGATGGATGGTGGCGACCCGGTTAACTACCCGGTGAACTTTGAAGACCCAGCCATCCAGCCCAAAGATGTGCTGCTGTGGGAGATTATGAATACAGCAGGCAACACCAGCGATCCGGCTGCCATTAACATCTCGACAGAATTGCAGGCCAAGGTTTTTGGTGCATCACTGGTAGACCCCGGTGACGATCATGCCCCGGCAAAACTGGCCCATGAAATTGAGGGCATGGACACTGAAACCCTGCCGATTAACGGCAACTTTGCCTTTGACGAAACACCAGAATTAAAGGCCACCCGCACCCTGACCGAGGTTGACAAGGATATCGAAGTTACCCTGCAACATATGGATATCTTCCTCGATCCAATCTCGCACACAGCTTCAGCAAAATGTTTCAGAGAAAGACTAACATCCAACAGCTGCACTTTGACCTTAGAGTGATTGCTCTTGAAAACTGTAATCATGCCCCCCCGTAAAACGGGGCGGTTGTTTTGTGAGTATACGAAAATTTCTTCCTGCTTAAGTATTCAATAATTGCAATAAAAAAAGACTACAAAAAAAAGATGGACAGAAAAACTGCCCATCTTTGATATTGATTTGTATTAAGTCTGTCTATTATTCTGCAGACTGAATCACAATGCTGCCAAGACCTTTAACACCGGCACATCCGGGCATGTTAAGATCGGCATCCCAGTACACATTATGATCGGTGGGGTTTAAATACCCCTTGGCCAGCGTAGCCATATCAACAGGCAGAAAATCTTTGCAATTGTCTTTACTGCTGGGCATGAATCCGTCTGTTGCAATAAAATCATAGGTTTGCTGTTCAAGAGAAGAAACCATGCCATCTGCATTTACAAAACTATCCAGCGCAACAACCTGATTTCCATCGAAATCCACTGTGGTCATATCAGCCACCACCACACGAGCCAGGGTGTCATTATAATTCACGGTCAGCACATAGGAATCATCAGCAGTGATGGTTGCAATGTCTTTCACTCCCATGCAACTGCCAACTGTTGAATCGTCTCTCCAGTAGAGACGCTGTTCGTTGATATTGATATAACCTTCTGCAAGCTGCCAGCCGGGAAGCGGTGCAAAATGTTTGCAGGAATCTTTCTCTGCCGGAATGTAACCATCGGCTGCAATAAATCCGAAAGACATATAAGCATGGTCGCCATCTTCAACCTGCTGCTCGGTTACGATTCCGGATGCAATGATAATGCTTTCCAGAGTAACAATGGTTACGCCATCAAGATCTTCTGTCTCAAGAGCCAGAACATCAACTTCGTTGTCATTACCGTTGTATGTCACGGTCATTTTAAATTCGGCAGGAACCTCGGCATCACCATCTGTGTCACCGTCTTCATCGCCATCGGTATCGCCGTCAATAGCGCCATCGTCCGGGTTATCGTTTACAATAATTTTGGCTAAATCTGTCACTTTGGAGCAACCGGGGAAACCTAAAGCTTCATCCCAGTTCAGTCTGTGACTTACCGGGTCAACATAAGCCTGGGCAATTTTATCGCCGAAAACCGGGATGGTTTCATCACAGGTGTACTTGGTTCTGGGGTTAAAACCATCAGCGGATTCAAAGTCGTAGTACATAGTTGCCCAGTCTGCACCGGCTTCGGTAGCAGCCAGAATACTGGTAACCGGAACCATCTGTGTTTCTTCAACAGCTACGGTATCGAGTTTTAAAACATCCACCTCATAATCGGTGCCCAGATAGACCACAGTAATTTTGAACCCCTCATCGGTGTTACCCTCTTCACTGTCGCCACAGGCCACCAGTATCAGAGAACTGATAAGCAAAACAAACAAGAACATAATCGCATTCTTACGGCTAAACATGATTTCCTCCTGAGATATTATTTTTTCTATACACACAAATATAGTTTATCAAGCTATATGGTATAGTTTAATCCCAATATCATTGCAAGTGCAAAAAACCAATCACACTGAATAAAAAAGAAGCAATAGGCAAACAGGTCAATATTTACTTTGACATGAATACTATTAGACTAAAGTGCTAAATCTCAGCACCATTCCCCCACCTAAAAGTTTGCATGAAAGATCTCTGAAAGCTGGTCTGCTATTTCTTTTTTCTGGGGAAAAAGTCATGCTTGACTTTATCGACCCTGCGTTTAAGTCTCTTGCGGATGTTATCAATATCAAGACCTTCGGGCGGAATCTTGGGCAATATCGCAAAAACGAAATAAGTTTTGTCGTCATTTTCACCTACATCGTTAAGTTTGCGTTCCGAAACCACCCTTGAATGCATTTCGTCAAGTCTATATAACTTCATTGATTTGGTACGAATAAGCTCATCGAAGATTCTGGTACGCTGTCGGCCCTTCATGATGCCGTACTGAATTATCGGATATTCCTCATCCAGTGTTTGCTGAATATCTATCTCTATTTTACGCTGATCCATGGTGGCCACAATGGTCATAGTCAACATATCTTCCATGTAAGTATCCGAAATTCCTTCAGGAAAAGGTACAGGAACTTTCGAATAGTCCACAGCTTTTTTTTCTTCGTCCTCTGCCAGATATTCACCATCAGCAGTGGCAGCAGCTTTTTCCTCGCCTTCTTCAGGCTCTTCCGAGTCTTTCTTGTCTCCCTCTTTTTTAGCAGATCTTGCTGCACCCCCTGAAGGTGTGCTTTTCTTGCGTTTTTTGTTCTTTTTCTTCGCAGGCTCGGCAGTTGTATCACTTCCACCACCATCATCCCTTGGAGTAATCTTATCAAGCTCGGCTTGAACTGCAGCTCTGATGGCTTCAATAGCATCCGTAGCTGCCTTACGAACAAACAACTTATTGTCGCTCAGAAGTTTAGTAAGATATTGAGAGGCTATACTGCTACCTGTTTTTCCAAGTGCTTTTGCAGCACATTCCCTTACCATGGGATCCGGATCCTGAAGTGAGACAATAAGAGCCGAGGTAGCTTTTTCTTCTGTAAAAGTACTTAATGCATTAACCGCTTCGATCCTTAAGAGGCCATCACCAAGCTCCAGAGATTTGACCAGAATACTCAGGGCATCCTCTGTTTTGGATTTTCCCAGAGCCATAATTGCTTTTTTTCTTAAGGCATAATCGGAACTGCCACGAATTATACTTAGCAATCCGCCATAATTCCCCTGGGCCAGCATCGCCCCAATATCCGCACCTTTACGAGAGCTGAAAAACCCCATTAAATCTCCTGAGTTTATAATCAAGCATACAGAATCAAACCAAAACCTGATGATTTTATAAACCTGCTTGACACTAGTAACCCGACCTTTATGCTGTAGACATCCCAAGATCGGGCACCCTTCGATATAAGGGCTTTACCTTTTTTCGTGTCTACACAAAGTTAACCTTGTTAATAGTATACGTCAAATTCTGCAACATATTTAAAGAAAAATCAGTTTATGGCCAAAAAAACAAGGAGAACCACCTTAAACTGCGATCATCTTTTAACACTTTGTGTAAAAAACAATTTACTAAAAGGCAAGATAACCCCAAAATTTGCGAACTAACATCTGAAATCACTCAGATTTGCCATAAATATTATTTTTTAGAACCAGTCAAAAGCATACACTTGCAAAATCCGGTTCGGCACACTATTATGCCTGCAATAAAAGTTTGGCAATAAACAACAGATATGTAAAGGATTTGAAAATGATAGAGCGTTATACAAGACCTGAAATGGGAGCCATCTGGGATCTGCAAACAAAATATGAAGCCTGGTGGGAAGTGGAACTTGCTGCCCTCGAAGGCATGGTAAAAGAAGGTCTTGTTCCAGAAGAGGCATTGACCGAAATAAAGAGTAAAACCGTCAAGATCAATCCGGCCAGAATCGAAGAGATTGAACAAACCACCAAGCATGATGTAATTGCCTTTCTGACACATATCGAGGAACAAATCGGTGCCTCGGCCCGCTGGGTACATTATGGTATGACATCCTCCGATGTTTTGGACACCGCCACCGCTTTGCAATTCAAAAAAGCCTCGGCCATGATAGATGAAGATATCTGCAATCTGATGACAGTTATCAAACGCCGTGCCATGGAACACAAAGACACCATCATGATCGGTCGCTCGCACGGTATACATGCAGAACCTATAACCTTTGGTCTGGTGCTGGCTATCTGGTATGCCGAGATGGAAAGAAATCTCGAGCGTTTCAGACATGCTGCCAAATCCGTAGAATGTGGCATGATCTCCGGTGCGGTTGGCACATTCGCCAATATCCCGCCCTCAGTAGAAGAATTTGTCTGTGAAAAACTTGGATTAACACCTGAACCAGTTTCCAACCAGGTTATCCAGCGTGATCGCCATGCCGAGTATTTCAGCATTCTGGCAGTTTTAGCAGCCAGTATGGAAAAAGTGGTAATCCAGATTCGCCACATGCAGCGCACCGAAGTGCGTGAGGTAGAAGAAGCCTTTTCCAAAGGTCAGAAAGGTTCTTCTGCAATGCCGCATAAGCGTAATCCCATCGGCAGTGAAAATCTGAGCGGTTTGGCCAGAATTATCCGCAGCAATGCTCTGGCAGCTTTTGAAAATGTCGCCCTCTGGCACGAACGTGATATCAGCCACAGCTCGGTAGAAAGAGTCATCGGCCCGGACTGCACCATTTTAACTGATTACATGTTAAAACGTCTGACCCGTATGCTGGACAATCTGGTAGTCTTCCCCGAAAACATGATGCGCAATTTAAACCTGATGCGGGGTCTGGTATTCTCCCAGAAAATCCTGCTTGATACAGTAGAAAAAGGTGTACCAAGACAGAAAGCTTACGAGATAGTCCAGAGAAACGCCATGCGTGTCTGGCAGGAAGAGGAGCTTACTTTACAGGAAGCACTTTGTGCGGATGATGAGCTTTTACAATATCTGGACAAACAGGCCATTATCGACAGCTTTGATTTAAGCCATCACACCAAACATGTTGGTACGATCTTCAAGAGAGTATTTGGTGAATAACAAATGAAATTGACACATGATAACTGCAGGCTGTACCTGATTACCGACAGGCGTTTTAAACAGGAACCTGTAGAAGAGCTGGTAGAGGCTGCCATCAAATCCGGTGTAAGCATGGTGCAATACCGTGAAAAACAATTGCCAGACATGTCTAGCAGAATTGCACTTGGCAATCAGTTGAAAACCATCTGCAAAAAACTGGCCGTGCCACTGATTATCAACGACAGAGTTGACCTTTGCATGGCTCTCGATGCCGATGGCGTGCACCTTGGGCGCAAGGATATGCCAGTTTCCATTGCCAGAAGACTTTTGGGCAAGGATAAAATCATCGGGGCCACGGTAAGCAATGTCAACGAAGCCCGTGCAGCGGTTAAAGCCGGTGCAGATTATCTTGGCGTAGGTGCAATGTTCGCCACCAGAACCAAACCGGATCACTCTCCGGTTATAGGCTTTGAGGGTTTGCGTAAAATTGCCGAAAGCGTAAATGTTCCTTTGGTGGCAATCGGCGGAATAGACGCAGAGAATGCCCAACAGGCCAGCGAACACGGCGCAAGCGGTGTAGCGGTTGTCTCTGCAATCTTAAATGCAGCAAGTATCGAGCGCGCCAGCCGAAACCTCAGGTCAGCCGTTGAAAGAGGTCTGTCCAACAGACCGGATTGATTTTTTCGATAGACAAGGAACCATACAAAACCGATGAAAAAGCCAAAGCGGAAAACAACGAAATCTCTCGGAGAATTCGAGCTGATCAAGAAAATGTCCGCCAAGGCTTTCAGCAATGATTCGGTTCTGCTTGGAATCGGTGATGATGCGGCAGAAATAAAACTGCAAGACGGACACAACCTGCTTGTCACCACTGATTTGCTGGTAGAGGATGTTCACTTCAGAATCGGCAATACTACGGCCAGAGAGCTTGGTCACAAAGCCATGGCGGTTAATTTAAGCGACATTGCCGCAATGGGCGCAAAACCTCTGGCGGCCTTTGTCTCGGTTGCAATTCCCAAACACATCAGCAATAATTTCTGCATCAATCTTTTTAACGGCATGAATGCACTGGCTGAAAAACACCAGACAGCCATTGCAGGTGGCGACACCACATCTTCTACCGACAAACTTGTAATCAACATCACCCTCACCGGGCAGGCTCTAAAGGGCAAATCACTTACCAGAAAAAATGCCAAGGCGGGAAACGAGTTATACCTTGTGGGCGATGTGGGTTTGTCCAGAGCGGGACTTGAATCACTGGAAAATGGTTTAAAAGCCAGCGAAAAACTGCGGCAGGCACATAAATGTCCGGAGCCTTTGATCAATGAAGGTTTAAGACTTTCACAGTCTGGCTCATGCACCGCCTGCATAGATGTTTCCGATGGTCTTTTGGGAGATCTTTCCCACATCCTTGAACAAAGCGTACTGGCTGCCGAAATCGAGCTGGATAAAATTCCTGTCACCAAAGAGCTTAAAAGATTCGCCAGCTATAATAAAGTTAAAACCTCGGATTACCTTTTAAATGGCGGGGAAGATTACGCCCTGCTGTTTTGCGTAAAAGACGAAAACTTTCTGAAAGACTGGCCTAAAACCCTTAAACAGCCCGTGAAAATCGGCAGACTAAAAAAGGGCGAGGGAATAACTCTGCTGGATGAAAATGGTAAAATAATTGATGAAGTTCAGGCAGGCTTTGACCATTTTAAGGGATCGTAGCACAAAATAATTTCCCAATCCGTCATTCTTCGTCTATATTGTAATCCGGTAATATCTGTCGATCAAGGGAACAAGCATATTATGCAAAAGAGTTTTAGAAACGAAATCTTGCTGGGGATATTCTTTATTCTGGTTTTAGCGCTGCTTTACTACATGTATCAAATGGTAGGTGGTAGAAGCTCCGAAGAACATATCGAGATTAATGCCGTTTTCGATTCTGCCTCTGGTCTGGTAGAAGACAACTATGTAATGATTGCCGGTGTTCCGGTGGGTTATGTAAATAATATCGAAGTGGATTTCGACAAAGCCAGAATCAGCATGAAAGTAAAAAGCTCTGCTAAAATCCGTCAGGATGTGGAAGCCAAAATAAGAGCCAAGAGTTTGCTGGGTGAAAAATTTGTCGAGCTATTGCCTAAAGCCAGCGAGTCTCCCCTGATGTTAAACGGCGGGACAATCCAAACCACCGATGTCACCATGGAAGTCGATGAAGTATTTACTTCCTTAAGGCCGTTTTTTGAAAAACTTGAACCCATGGCCCCGAAAATTGAAAACATTCTGGGAGAGCTGGAAACCCTTCTGGCCAGCCTCAACGAAACCGGAAAGAATAAAAAAGAAACCATCGATAATATTATCGACAACACCGACAAACTGCTCGAGCAGACCAACAAGCTCTTACAAGATAACGAAAAGAAGATCAGTAAAACATTGACCGGACTTGAAAAGCTGGTGAATCTCAGTAACAAAAAAGCCCCGCGCATTTTAAACAAAGCCGAAAAAACCATGACAAGACTGGAAGCCGTGGCCGAAGCCATACCTGTCGAAACCTTGCAGAAGGTGCCGGAAGCCTACAACAAGGTTGACCGCATTTTAACCGAGCTTGTCCCAATGGTGGAAAAGATGGGAGACTCCGGCGACCGCATCGACAAGATTCTGAAAAACCTCGATATCCTGATGTCACGACTGGTTAAAATCGACGAATTGGCAGTAAGAAAATTTTTACAGGAAGAAGGCGTCAACGTAAACCTGACCCAGGACAAAGCCTCCAAAAAACGCATCAAGCAATTGCAAGAGCAGGAAAAGAAATAAAACGCAGCGCAGTTTTAACATTCACCTTGCAACAACTTTCCCCCAAGATCTGTAGGGAAAGTTTGGATATGATATATTTTGAGTTAATGTTCATCAGACCTCCACAATTTCCAACAACTTCAAAAACTCTTCAATTACTAATAACTCTATAATTTCCTTCATTTGTTTTACCCATTTAAAAATGATTTCAGACTAAATCTTGCCCAAACACTATTGTATAAAAAAACATTAATTTGCTTGCATTGTATGTTTATTTGAATATGATAAGCATCATAGTATCTACATTTTAATATTTTTTTCGCAGCAAAAGGAGATTGCCTATGACTATGTCCAGATCCAAACGACTGTCGACTATTGTGCTATTGATTAGTCTTGTGAGCGCCATTGCCTTCATTGTTTACGCTAAACAAATTGATTCAACAGACAATCAAGACAAGCAACCTTCAATAAGCAAGGCCGAACAACCCCTCCTCGATACAACCCCAGTTACACAGAAAAAACAACGTTCAGCATTTGATCTTCAACCACTGCTGAAATTCAACAAAGATAGCTTGGCCTTCAACCAGAAAACAGGTCAGATTTCTGTAGACATCGAATGGGAAGAAGATGCAGAAGCGAAATTCGCTGATGTGGAAGTTGCAAGAATTACTTCCTGGGATTTTAAGGGTTATTCAGAATTGAAACAAGAAAACTCTCCAGATCCAATCGTCTTGAAAGCCGTGAGCATGACACCTGAGAAAGGAAACATGAAAGCTACCAAATCCAGATTTAATCTTGGAGACTCTGATTCTTTCTCCTTTGATTTACCGGAAGACAAGCCACCATTTATGGAAGTTACTCTTTATGCAAGAGGTATAGGTAGCGATGGCCGTGAAACAGCTCGCAACATGTCTTTCTTCCTCCAATTGGAAGGTGAAGATAACTACAAGGTATTAGCTAAAACTGCTGATGCAATAAAAGCAATGATGCCCTTCATGCCACTTCACATCCAGAGAGAATGCGAAAAAAACAATGTCTGCGGTCTTGCCTTACCAACAGAAATGTAGAAGGCAAAGTTAAATATTAAAACAAACAGATTGCAGTCCATGTTTTATCGTCAATCATCAAAATATCCTTTAACGACAGGAGCAGATATGAAAAAGAACAAAACGTTTGTGGTATGTTTTTCCTTTATTCTAAGCATTTTAATTCTGGTGGGTCTAAATAGTCAGGCATGGGCAACCACTTATACTAACACCTATTCGGTAACCTTGAGAGTTGCAGAAGATGCAGCTTCAGACTCATTCCACTTCTCACATGAGCGCATTGCCGATTACGTCAGTAATAGAAACATGAATGTGCCAAACTATTTAGCTGTTTTCAAAGACTCAAACGGCAATGAGCTGGCCCGTGTCTGTTCAAATGATGCAGGCTATGCCTCAGTTAGTAAAACATCAACGTCCAGACCCGCAAGTGCCTATGCAGTTATGTGGTTTTACGATTGCAATGACTCCTCGGCTGCCACCGATTCTAGCCTACGTAGATGGACAGTTGTAGATGATATCAATGGTCCGGCAGGAGACACTTCCTTATTAAGTTCAACCATAAACGGCACCTACACCTCCTTGGGTAAAGACTTTAGTTTTGGCACTCTATACCCCTCTGCAACCGCCTATAGAATGGCTACGACCATGCAGGTATACACCGATCATTTCAGGGATGTCATGATCAACAGTGTTAACACTTCACTTAGAACACGCTGGGGCAGAAGTTGTTCCCCGAACTGGAGCTGGAACGACTGCACCGGAAGAGTCAAGATACACTCATACGATGGTGATGGTGGATATTTCTATGTTGATACCAGTTTGACAACCCATTACAAGCTCCACGTATCAATAGGCAGAAACACACATGGCTGGAATTTCCCTGCCCTATTCCATGAACTTGGACACAGTACTCAGGCAACGTTATGGGAAGGATATCTAACTTCAAACTATCACTATCCAAGTACCACAACAGGCAATGATGGTCATGGAGCAAGTTCTGAAGAATGGGGAGATGCCGCATTATGTGAAGGTTGGGCCACATTCATGGGTGCAGTTTCCCAATTTTATAAATTGGACTGCGACAATGCAGATCCCTGGAGCGCCAGTGATCCGATCTCACTTGGCTGGAACGTTGAGCATAAAACTGCTGCACTAGTTGCAGACCAGAAAAAATGCCATTCGGCCTCTGCACATTATGCAGATCCAGATGATGATTATTATCGTTTCCGCAGCGAAGTAAATGTCTTGCGTTATTTATGGGATCTCTACGATTCAAACGAAGACCACTCAAACTTCAACACCTGGCAAAATAGTGGGTCTGAAAGATATGACCAGAAAGAATACAGCTACTGGAGAATCATCTATACCATGAATAGTTTTTGCAGTACTGGTGGAAACAACTGCTACAACGAAACTGATGGGGTCGCCAATGTCGATCAGCCCAACCCACGTGATGTCTGGCAAATACTTTACGACGACGGATATGATTCTATCTCTGTCTATTACATGAACTGTATGAGAGACGCAACGCAGTATGGATACATGAGCAAAGGTTGGCAACAGTCTAATGTAAGTCCAATTGGTAACTAGTAGTCACCATACCTGAGTTAAATGTATATTGCTTGTTATTATAAAAAAAGCCTTGAAGCAGACTTGTCCTGCTTCAAGGCTTTATCTTTTTGAGCTGTGAATTGTTACTCAACAGCCATCGCCAATTCTTTCATGGCTTGTACCAAACCGTCAATTTCCTTTTTCTGGCTGGTTTTCAACTGTTCCAGATTGTCTTTAACTTCTGCAAACAGGCTGAAGTAAAATTTGATCTTCGGCTCGGTGCCACTTGGTCTGATGGCGATCCAGCTCTTTTTGTCTTCTCTTAAGAAGAATACCAGAATATTGGATTTAGGCCCTTCGATCTCGCCAATCTTTTGGCCTACGGCATCCTTGCGTATTGCCAAGAGTCTGTCGGCTGTCTCCACAATGGCGCGTCCCTTGATTTCTGTGGGTGGATTATCGCGCAAGGCTGCCATGATGCGTTCCATGCGCTCCTTGCCCGAAAGTCCTTCGAGGAAAATTGCGGTTCCTGTTTCACAGAAATAACCGTATTTGTGATAAATCTCGTCCAGAAAATCTAAAATGGTAGACCCTTTGACTTTTTGTTCGGCGGCAATCTCGGCCATTAACAGTGCCGCCACCGCGCCGTCTTTGTCGCGAGTTTCGGGGCCCTTCATGAAACCGATGGATTCTTCCGTACCAAAGAGGAAATCCTCAGGATCGTCCTGTGCCTCAATCTGTTCGGCAATCCATTTAAAGCCAACCAGCAGATCATCGGTAACCTGCAAGCCGTAGGAGCGGGCTATAGTAGGCATCAGTGGTGAGGAAACCAGCGTAGTGTAAACCTTATGAGAAGGCTTCAGGGTTCCGGCCTCGCTCATTTTGTTGGCAATGTATTCCATCATCATGGCGGAGCATTGATTACCAGAAAGCAGGGTGAACTCGCCAGACTCTCTGGAAGGCACCGCCGAAGCCATCCTGTCCGCATCGGGATCGGAGGCCATAACCAGATCGGCATTGATTGCCTTGGCCAGTTTTATCGAGGCATCAAGACCTGTGGAGACTTCGGGGTTGGGTTGGTGTTTCGGCACATTTGGAAATCTGCCGTCCATGTCTTTCTGGCTTTCAACCAGATGCAGATCTTTAAAACCGGAGCGCTTCAGAACCGGCCAAATGGAGGTTATTCCCGTGCCATGCAGAGTGGAATATACTATCTTGGCATCGCGTTTATCGGAAAGTCCCTGCGCCATAACCGAATCCTGGAAGGCAATGTCGGCTTCTTCATCAAGACGATGTATCAAACCCTTGCCGTAGGCTTCTTCAAAACTGATTTCAAACACTTCTTCAACGTTCTTGACTTCTTCGATAAGCTCCAGATCGCGCGGAGGAACAACCTGCCCGCCATCGGACCAGTATGCCTTGAAGCCGTTGTCCTGTGGTGGATTATGACTGGCGGAAATCACAATACCTGCATCGCAACCAAGCATCTTAATGGAGAAGGAAAGCTGTGGTGTGGCTCTGGGTGCGCTGAAAAGATATACCTCGATGTCGTTTCCAGCCAGTACACAAGCGGTTTTCTCGGTAAACTGGGGAGAGGTCATGCGGGTATCATAGGCCACAACCACTTTAGCTCTACGTCCTGCAACTTCTTTTTTAAGCTTGTTTGCCACACCCTGGGCGGATTCTGAAATACTGGCATAGTTAAGTCTGTTTGGCCCAAGTCCAACCACTCCACGACGACCACCGGTACCAAAAGGTAAAACCTGATAAAAGCCCTCGTTCAATTCTTCCCATTCGCCATCAGCAATCATCTGCTGAAGTTCTTCTAAAAACGGGGCATAGAGCGAACCTTTTAACCAGCGTTCGATGTTGTGTAGAGCAGATTCACTTATCAATTCTTTTTGCAAGGCGCCTTTAACTTCAGCCAGATAGTCCATTTTTTATCCTCCCGTAACAGGATCGTTGTTAATTAGATCCGGTTTCATCTCAAAAGTCCGACCCATTATACATGACTTTAACAAACAAATTAATCTATTTGTTAAGAAAGGGCAGCATTACTGTCAAACCGCCAATAATGAACTCGACTCCAATAGCAGCTAAAAGTATTCCAAAAAGTCTCGTAATGATGTTAATTCCCGTCTTTCCAAGAACTTCACCAATGGTTTCAGAGAGTCTCAAGGCCGCGTAAATGCACATCCCAACAAAAGCACAGGCCGCAACCAGAAAGAGATAGTCCACTACATTCGTAGCCTGGGAACTGTAGAGGATGGTCGTACTAATACCTCCCGGGCCACACAAAAGTGGAATCGAGAGAGGTACAATGGCGATGCTGTCACTCTCGGCAGCCTCCTCGGCCTCGCCGGGAGTGTATTTAGAGCGCGGTCTCTTGGCGTTTAACATCGAAATGGCAATCAGCAAAATCAGTATGCCACCAGCAACCCTGAAGGCGGGAATGCTTACACCGAAAAAAGCAAGTATGTATTGCCCAAACAGGGCAGAGCCAATTAACAGCATCGTAGCCGTGATTGTTGCCATTCTGGCAACAGCCCTGCGCTCCATTCTGCTGTAGTCTTCGGTCAGGCCCAAAAAGACCGGCGCAATACCGATAGGATTGACAATAACCAGAATCGCCATAATAGTTTTCATGTATTCCATTTTTATCTCCATTAACTGAAAAGAGACTAAAGCGAATCAATCTGGCCGGGGTATATACGCCAAAATTGACAAATGGTTAAGTGTTTTTTTGATTAATATTCACTTTTATGATTTCATTGGCAAAACTGTATTTTTTTCAAAGCAAAAGTAGCTGATAATATAGGACATAATGACACTTTGTGACATCCCAGTGTAATTTTTTTAATCATTCTGTTTTTTTTACTTTTCAAAGCAGTTGCGAAAGTGTAGACTAAATTTCGATTTATAATAGTGAATTAAATAAATCCATCAAGATAATCCAGCTAAACGGATAATTGGTAAAATATTGACTCTTTGTAGAGAGTAGAAGAAGCGATTGACATTTTTTTCGATGTAGAAGGAGGAACCATGCCTTTGGACGCCAGTGAATTGAAAACTGTAGAGGGAGGCCCCCAGCCTCTGGACCCCAGCGAGTTGAAGCGACTACAGGATAAAGCAAAAGAGATTCGCAAGCAGATCGTGCTTGTCACCGAAAAATGTGGCGGAAGTCACCTTGGTGGCTCGTTCAGCCAGACTGATGTTATGGTTGCGCTGTATTACAAGTTCATGAAAATCGACCCGAAAAATCCCCAAATGGCGGATCGTGACAGGTTTATCCTGAGTAAAGGTCACGGTGGCGTAGGCCATGCCGTTATTCTGGGCGACCTTGGCTACTTCGACAAAGCCGAACTCGACGATTTCAACAAAACCGGTTCTCCCTTTGGTATGCATCTGGATGCCAACAAGGTAAAAGGCGTAGATGCCTCCACCGGATCACTTGGTCACGGTGCCGGTATTGCTGTCGGTATGGGGCTTGGTGCGCGCCTGAAGGGCGACACCTATCACACCTATGTCATACTTGGTGATGGCGAATTGAACGAAGGTTCCAACTGGGAAGCCTTTATGTCGGCCTGTCATTACAAGGTTACCAACGTAACATTCATGGTAGACCGCAACAAACTGATGATCGACGGCCCCACCGAAGATATTATGGGTCTTGAGCCTTTAAGAGAAAAGTTTGAAGCCTTTGGTCTTAAAGTTATCGAAATTGATGGCCATGATTACAACGACATTTGCGATGGTATCGAGCAGAGTCTGGCTGAAACAGAAAAGCCCGTAATGATTATCTGCAACACCGTAAAAGGTAAAGGCGTTGACTTCATGGAAAACAAGACCAGCTGGCATTATGGCGGTCTTGATTCCGATACGTCTAAAAAGGCCATTGACTGTATTGACAAAAACTAGCCTGAAAGCTCAAGATAAAAGAGGTGAATAATGACAACAAAAGGATTAACCTGGACGATTGAAGATGCCGATCATATGACCCAGGGTGAAATATACGGTGAAGTTCTGGCCCAGGCTGGCGCTCAGGATGACACAATTGTGGCCTTAACAGCCGATCTGGCCGGTTCGACCAAAATCGGACGTTTCCAGAAAGACTTTCCCGACCGCTTTTTCAATATGGGCATTGCCGAAAACAACATGTTTGCCGTAGCCAGCGGAATGGCCGCAGCCGGTCATACACCTGTTGTTTCTACCTTTGCCGTATTTACCGCTCTGCGCTCTGCCGAGTTTGTCAGAACGGATATCTGCTACAACCGCAGAAATGTAAAAATTATCGCAACTCACTCCGGTACATCTTTCGGCCAGGCTGGAACTACCCATCACTGCACCGAAGATTTATCCGTTATGAGAACCTTCGCCGGCATGACTGTTATTGCCCCCGCAGATGCCTATGAAACAGCCAGAGCAGTTACCGCAGCACTGGAAATGGAAGGCCCGGTTTATATTCGTATCGGCAGAAGCTTTGAGCCGCCAGTACATAAAAGCCTTGAATTCGATTTTGAAATCGGCAAAGCTATTGAGTTGCACGAAGGAACCGACGTTACCGTTATCGTAACCGGTCGCCCGACTCTGGGTGCTTTGGAAGCTGCCGAAATCGCCAAGCAAAACGGTATCTCGGTGCGTGTTCTGGACATGCACACCATTAAACCGATTGACAAGGAAGCCATTTTAAAAGCCGTTATGGATACCCGCCGTATCGTAACCGTCGAAGATCATTCTGTCGTTGGCGGTCTTGGTTCCGCAGTTGCAGAAGTCATTACCGAAACCGGTAAAACCTGTGCCATGCGTCGTATTGGTTTGCAGGATGAATACGCGCAGGTGGGTTACCCCGATGATCTTTTGCATGTTTACAAAATGGATGCAGACGGCATTTTGGAAAGCATCAAGGAATTGCTGGATGCCGAAATTGAAGAAGATGACGACTGGGACGATGAGGATTAATCATGGCAGATAAAGACCTGATAGTTTCAAGAATATTTTTACGCTCGGCTCTTCCTTTAACCAAGGTTCTGGCCGATGAAAAACCCTGGATGAAAAAGCTCTTCCCCAAAAAGGGAGTGCTGCAATTTTCCGCCAAGGGATCTGATATCGGCGCAGCCATGGTATTTGAAAACGGCGAGTTGTCGATTTTTCAGGGCTTGCACCCCAAGCCCGACCTTAACCTGAAGTTCAGAAACCTTTCGGATTTAATCGGTTTTTTCGCTGGCAAACCAGCCATCCCAATGCCAAAGGGAATTTTCTCTCTGCATCTATTATTGAGATCTTTACCTTTGTTGCTGGGTCTGAAAATTTTAATGCCGGATGCACTTCCCACCGATCCCGACAAAATGGCTCTGAAAGTCAAGCTGGTACTCTACATGATTACCAATGCCTTGTCCCAGCTTAACAAAGCCGGTGATGAGAAGATGATGAAGATGACCAAGGGTTCACCTGACCGCATTTACCAGTGGACAGTTGAAGGCGGCCCCTGCGCTTATCTGAGAGTCAAAAATGGCAAAACCAAAGCCGGCAGAGGCACATACACCAAGCGTCGTCCCTTCGTACATATGATTTTCCCCAACATCGACGGCGCCTTCAAGGTTCTGACCTCGCAGGCACCTTTAGTCGAAGCGGTTAAACTTGGTTATGTCAAAACCGAGGGAGCAATGGAATACTCCAAGGAAATCGGTTTGCATATGCAGCGCATCGAAGAGTTTGTGGCCTAAATCTATACAGAACAAAATTTTTGTGCTATTTATATTCCCCTGCTTTTAACTAGGCAGGGGAATATTTTTTGTAATATTTATCTCATGTAAGTGAATGAAAACCGCTTGAGTCTCAGATTGATTACAATTAGGGCTGCAAGTCAAATGCTTCGGAGTTGATAATGAATAAATCGTTCGATAAATTCAAGGGTACCAGCGAGTATATCGCTTCCAATAATCTCAGAGATGCGGTTAATGTCTCCATCGCACTTGAAAGGCCGCTTTTGATCAAAGGCGAGCCGGGAACCGGCAAGACTTTGCTGGCAACCAACATTGCCAACGGCCTTAACATGCCCTTTCATAAATGGCTGGTAAAATCCACCTCCAAGGCCACCGATGGTCTGTATATTTACGACACCGTGCAAAGGCTCAACGACAGTCGCTTTGGTGATAACGATGTCTCCGACATCAAGCAATACATCCACGATGGCCCGCTTGGTCGCGCCTTCAAATCCGAAGAGCGTGCAGTGGTGCTGATTGATGAAATCGACAAGGCCGATCTGGAGTTTCCCAACGATTTGCTGAATGAACTTGACGAGATGGCTTTTGACGTTATCGAAACCGGCGAGCGTGTAAAAGCGATTCACCGCCCGGTGATTATCATTACCTCCAACTCTGAAAAAGAATTACCCGACCCGTTTTTGCGCCGCTGCGTATTTCACTATATCGAATTTCCCGATGAAGCATTGATGGAACAGATTGTACATGTGCATTACCCCAACTTAAAGGATGCACTTTTAAAACAGTGTCTGGCGAAATTTTATTCACTGCGTTCCGTTGAAACCTTCAGAAAAAAACCGTCCACCTCAGAGCTTATCGACTGGATTGGCGTTCTGCTTAAAGCCGGCATCAGCGAAAAAGAGATTCGCAAGGAACTTCCCTTTGTGGGAACTCTGTTGAAAAACGAGCGTGATCTCGAAACTTTAGAGCGGGGTCAAAGACGCCCTTCACCCCGTGGCTGGTAGGTTATTGACGTGCTGACAACTTTTTTCTTCAAGCTGAAAGAATACAAGGTTCCGGTTACTTTAACCGAGTGGCTGACCTTTATAGAGGCTCTGGCCAAGGGTCTGGCCTGGTCGGATCTCGACACCTTTTATTCGCTGTCCAGATCACTTCTGGTCAAGGATGTGGCCTACTACGATGCCTTCGATCAGGTTTTCGCCTACGTTTTCAAAGGTCAGGAAATCTCGCTGGAATTGCAGCAGGATATTCGAGACTGGCTGGAAAACCCGATTGACTTTCCGGGCATTGACGAAGAAGCCATGAAAGCTATTGAAAAATGGGGCATGGAAAAGCTGATCGAAGAGTTTGAAAAGCGAATGAAAGAACAGGACGAGCGTCACGATGGTGGCAATCGCTGGGTCGGCACCGGTGGCACCTCTCCCTTTGGTCATGGCGGCTACAACCCGCAGGGCATCAGGGTTGGTGGCGAAGGTGGTGGACACCGTGCAATGCAGGTCGCTACCGAAAGGCGTTTCAGAAACTACCGCAAGGACATGGTGCTTGATACGCGCCAGTTGAAAGTCGCCCTTAAAAAGCTGCGCGCGCTGGAGCGTGTGGGCGTGGAAGACGAACTTGATCTGGAAGAATCCATCGACCAGACCTGTCGCAACGCGGGAGATCTGGAGCTTGTTTTCAGGCCGGAAAAAAAGAATCGCCTCAAACTTTTATTATTAATGGATGCCGGTGGTTCGATGGATCCTTACGCCCGTCTGGTCAATTCCTTATTCTCGGCAGCAAGCCAGATGAGCCACTTCAAGGAATTCAAGCATTATTATTTTCATAACTGTGTCTACGAAGAAGTCTTTGAAGATATCTACATGGATAAAAGAGTACCCACAGGAAAACTATTCAGGGAACTGGATTCCAACTGGCGAGTGATAATTGTGGGTGACGCATCCATGAGCCCCTATGAATTGACTGCGGCAGGCGGGGCGATTTATTACTATCACATGAACGATGTTCCCGGTATCGAGTGGCTGAAGAGGATCAAGGATCACTTCCACAAAACGGTCTGGCTAAACCCGACTCCCAAACGTCACTGGTATTCCAACACCATTTTTATGATCAACCGGATTTTCCCCATGGAAACCCTAAGCATCGAAGGGCTGGAAGAGGCGGTACGGATTATTCGCTAGTTAAAACAAAAACCACCCAGTAGACAACAAAAACACTACATTTTGCAAGCCACATCAGCATACATCTGCTGACATGAGCCTACAGCAAGCCACTTTATCGCTACATCGAATGACATGAGAGCACATTAAGGCACATGAAGCATCAGCAGATAACATCCGGCCACATGAGGATACACGAAGCTACATTTTCCGTCTCAGCACATTTGTCACGAAAGCATAAGCAACTGATATTACAGACAATTTCTCCCGCCCGCACATCTGGCGCAAATTACAAGCGCAGTAATTACAGCTACTTACAAGCATGCTAGAGTGACCAAAAGCGACCGCTTCTGGCCTAAACAGAAATAATAGAAAATATTTGCGACCAAACCCAGCTCTAATCAGCCAGCAGGATTTATATACTGTGGAATAACGGATACTTGGCAGACAAAATTCCGTCCGCAATTAGGAGAGACCCCGGTATTATGCATAGTTTATGCAAATCCTGCAGTTTGAGAAGTATTGAAAAAGAAGAATTTCAGGCATAAAATTAATATAGCCCCCGACTATCCGTCCGGAGGCCATATTCGATCATGTACTATAGTAGTTCGGCATTTGCTCGAGAAACTTTAGTACAATCTGTTATCGCATAATAAGACTTAACAGAGCGGGCATTTATTCCGTTTATTAAATCTCGTCTTCAGAAGGTAGAAAAAAGGGTTCTCTGACATTCCTGATATATTCGTTGATGACGTTTTCATCTTCATCAGTCAGACTGGTAAATCTAAGGCCCATTCCCGGATGCGTATCAGGATATACCTTGTTGAAATCTCTATACCATTGCACCACGCCGCTAGTTTTAATGACATACTCGGTGTTTGGCAGCTTGAAAGTAACCGGCACTTCCGAACCAACTGTTGCCGGAGTGTGTGTCGCAATAAAAATACCACCAGTAGAAATATTTTCGGTAAATCCAGTATAAAAATTACTATCGGTATCTACATCTATTTCAACTGATAATTCAACTCTGGGAGACTCTCTATAATCTTCGTTAAACACAGTGTATACCTCCATTGTACATCCATAACCCAAACAAAATTTCGCTTAAAAAGACACGTATCGACAGATAATCTTATCGCTGTCAATTATCTAACTCGGCAAATCTCAGAAATTATTTAGAGAAAATAAGGGGAAATATTGTACATAAATCAATTGACTTTAAGGGAGCTTTACAAACGAGAAAATGTCTCAGACCCACTAACCATGCAGCTATTCGAGGATTTGCCTGCCAGCCAGCGCACGGGAAATTGTCTCACGGTCAAGGTATTCGAGGTCACTGCCAACCGGAATTCCGCTGGCAATTCTGGAGACAGTTACTCCACTGGTCTTTAACAATTTCTGGATATACAATGCTGTAGCGTTTCCATCCACAGTTGGGCTGGTAGCAAGGATTATTTCGCCTATTTCATCTTCTTTGGCTCTTTGCAAAAGTTCTGAAATACGAAGATTTTCAGGGCCGATGCCATTTAAGGGAGAAATTGCACCATTCAGAATGTGATAATGACCACGAAACTCCCCCGTTGCCTCTACCGCAAGCAAATCGGGAACTTGCTCTACTACACATAAAATACTGGAATCACGACGATAATCGGAACAGAGGGGACAAGGATCCTGCTCGGTAAGGTTTCCGCAAACCGAGCAGTTTTTAACTTTTTCCCTGGCATCCAGAATAGCACCAGCGAGTCGGTCGGCATAGCCAGTTGACTCGCTTAACAGAAAATATGACAGTCTTGTCGCAGACTTACGCCCCACACCTGGCAGCCTTGAAAGCTGATGTACAAGTTGTTGAATAGGGTCCGCAGGTGTCATGGGTCTTACATCAGTCCGGGAATTTTCATTCCGCCGGTGACCTTGGACATCTCTTCGTTCATTTTGTCTTTGACGGCCTTCATGCCGGAGTTAACAGCGGCAACAACTAAATCCTGAAGCATTTCAACATCTTCGGGATCAACAACATCTTTTTCAATGCTGATTGACAAAACTTCGTTATTACCATTTACCACTGCTTTGACCATGCCACCACCGGCCTGACCCTCGCAAGTTTCTTCGGCCAGCTTCTCCTGCATTTTCTGGATTCTGCTCTGCATCTGCTGGACTTGTTTCATCATGGCATTCATATTTGGTTTCATTTTATTTCTCCTGTTTAATTCTTGTAT